>Ga0105239_10010063_pt1 | contig 10602 bp, 6 predicted proteins | sample KBSC44metaG_FD_92761 | JGI IMG/M metagenome (GOLD analysis project Ga0105239, IMG submission 92761) | Corn rhizosphere microbial communities from Kellogg Biological Station, Michigan, USA - KBS C4-4 metaG | ecosystem: Host-associated > Plants > Roots > Rhizosphere > Soil | place: Michigan, USA...
CGACTTCCGCGCTCGATCCGGAAATGATCCGCGAGGTGCTGGAAACAATGGTGGGCCTTGCGCAAGAGGGGATGACCATGGTGTGCGTCACCCATGAGATGGGGTTCGCCCGCAAAGTCGCCAACCGCGTCATCTTCATGGACCGCGGCGAGATCGTCGAGGACGCGCCGAAGGAGGACTTCTTCGGCCAGCCGCGCAGCGACCGCGCGCAGAAGTTCTTGTCGAAGATTCTGTCGCACTGATCACCGCTGCCGTCATTCCGGGCTCGTCGCTACGCGCCGCCCCGGAATGACGAAACGAGGGATGATTGCTCCTCTCAGTCGGCGTATAACCGCGCCAAATCCCCTTTTCCTGCCAGGAGACCAGCCTTGGATTCGATCGCCTACGTCAACGGCTCATTCGTCCCGCTCTCGGACGCGAAAATCTCGGTGCTCGACCGCGGCTTCCTGTTCGCCGACGGCATCTACGAGGTCTCGGCCGTGCTCGGCGGCAAGCTGGTCGACAACGCCTCGCATCTGGCGCGGCTGGAGCGCTCGGTTGGTGAGATCAAGCTCAAGCTTCCGGAGACGCTCGATCGCATCACCGAGATCCAGAAGGAGCTGATCGCCCGCAACAAGGTCGAAAGCGGCCTCGTCTATCTCCAGGTCACGCGCGGCGCCGACAAGGGCCGCGACTTTGCCTTCCCCAAGGGTGACGTCAAGTCTAGCCTTGTGATATTCACCTCCGAAAAGGACATCATCAACGCTGCCTCGGCCAAGACCGGCATCAACGTCATCACGGTGCCCGACATCCGCTGGGAACGCCGCGACATCAAGAGCGTGGCGCTGCTGGCGCAGGTGCTGGCCAAGCAGGCTGCGGCCGAAGCCGGCGCCGGCGAAGCCTGGATGCTGCAAGACGGTTACGTCACCGAAGGTGGCTCATCCTCGGCCTTCATCCTCACCAAGGACGACGTCATCGTAACCCGCAAGAACTCCAACGCGATCCTGCCGGGCTGCACCCGAAAGGCCGTGGTCGCGCTCGCCGAGGAGCGCCAGCTCCGCGTTGAGGAGCGATCTTTCACCGTTGATGAGGCGCTCGCCGCCAAGGAAGCCTTCGCCACCTCAGCCTCGCTGTTCGTGCAGCCGGTGATCGCCATCGACGGCAAGAAGGTCGGCGACGGCAAGCCCGGCCCGCTTGCCGCGCGCCTGCGCGAGATCTACGTGGAGTTCGCGAAAGCGACGGCGGTCTAAGCGACAGACTCCGCTGCCGTAGGCAAAGGCGCGAACGCGCCGTGCCCACGTCTTCTCAATTATTGAAGGGCCGTGGGCACGCTTCGCTTTGCCCACGGGGCCCATACTCGTGGCCCTACGCCACCGATGCCTTCACCTTCACCGGATGCACCGCGCGGAACGCAATCGCCAGCCTGTTCCAGGCATTGATCGCACCGATCAGCGCGGTCAGGTTCACGGTCTCAGCGTCCGAGAACTGCGCGCGGACGTCTCCATAGACATCATCGGGCGCGCGCGTGTCCGCGATCAGCGTCACCGACTCGGTCCAGGCCAGCGCGGCGCGCTCGCGATCGGTATAGAGCGGGGATTCGCGCCAGGCGTTGAGCAGATAGATGCGCTGTTCGGTTTCGCCGCGCTTGCGGGCGTCTTCGGTGTGCATGTTGATGCAGAAGGCACAGCCGTTGATCTGCGAGGCCCGGATCTTCACGAGCTCGATCAGCGACTTCTCGAGTCCGGTCGACTGGATCTGCTCTTCCAGCGCCATCAGGGCCTTCATCGTGTCAGGGGCGGCCTGGTAGAAATTCATGCGGGGTTTCATGGTCGTTCTCCTTGCTTCAGGTTGGGGTCAGTGGGCGCCACCAGCCGAGGCGTGGCCGGCTTTCTTGAGGAACAGGACGGCGATCAGCGCGACGATCAGCGCCATGCCGAGCAGATAGAAGGTGTCGCTGAAGGCGAGGATGTAGGCCTGCTTCTGCACGATGTGTCCGACCGCAACATAGGCACGGTGCGACGCATCCGCACGGTCGAGCACGCCGTGATTGGTGAAATACTGCGTGAGCTGTTCCAGTCGCGTGCGGGTGGCCTGTTCGAACATCGAGACCGACTGCATCAGCACGTTGGAGTGATACTGCTCGCGCTTGGTCAGCACGGTCTGCAGCAGTGCAATGCCGACGGCGCCGCCGAGATTGCGCATCATGTTGAACAGGCCGGAGGCCGAGCCCGCGTTCTCCGCTTCGATGCCAGCAGTGGCAACAGCTGACAGCGGCGCCATCACCAGCGCCTGGCCGATAGCGCGGACGACGTTCGGCCACATGAGCTGATCGGCGGCGTAGTCGTTGGTCATGAAAATATTCATGAAGTTCGAGCCGGCGAACAGCACGAAGCCGATGCCGATGATGATGCGTGCGTCGAACTTCTGCATCAGCCGCGGCACCAGCGGGATCAGCACCAATTGCGGCAATCCGGTCCACGCCAGCACCATGCCGATCTGTTCGGCATTGTAGCCCTGGATGCGCGCCAGATATTGCGGCAGGATGAACACCGAGCCGTACAGCGCAACGCCGAGCAGGAAATTGGCGAGCATGCCGAAGCCGAAATTGCGGCGCACCAGCAGGCGCAGGTTCAGCAGCGGCTTCTTCACCGTGAGCTCGATGATCAGGAACACGGTCAACGCGACGGCCGCGATGACCGAGAGCTTGACGATGAAGGGCGAGCCGAACCAATCGTCCTTGTTGCCTTCTTCCAGCACGGTCTGCAGCGCGGACAGGCCGATCGCCATGGTGATGATGCCGGCCCAGTCGCCATCGCGAAGCAGCGACAGCTTCATCGGCTTGGGCTCGAGCGCATACCAGAGCATGCCGACCATGATCGCGCCCGGCGCGAGGTTGACGTAGAAAATGTACTGCCAGCCAAGATTCTCGGTGAGATAGCCGCCGATGGTCGGACCGATCGCCGGCGCGAACGTCGCCGACAGCGCAAACAGCGCAAGACCAACAGGCTGTTTTCCGCGCGGCAGCAGCGTGATGATCAGCGTGAAGGCCATCGGGATCAGCACGCCGCCGGTAAAACCCTGCACGGCGCGCAGCACGATCATCTGCGGCAAGTCCTGCGCCAGCGCGCAAGCTGCCGACAACAGCAGGAACAGCACCGCGTTGGTGAGCAGGTAGATCCGGATCGAGAATACCTGCGCGAGCCAGCCGGACAGCGGGATCACCACGATCTCGGCGATCAGATAAGAGGTCGAGATCCAGCCGCCGTCGTCAATGCCGGCGCCGATCGCGCCCTGGATGTCGGCGAGCGAGGCGTTGACGATCTGGATGTTCAGCACCGCCATGAACGCACCGAGGGTAGCGCCGATCACGGCGATCCAGGTCTTTGCGGAGACCGCCGGCGTTGCGGGAGCAGCCTCCGGTGCGGGAAAATCCGCGGCGGAAGCGGCGTTGACGGTTGGTTGAAGCGTGCTCATGGAAGCCTCGTCTCTGATCGGAGACAGGATGCGTTAGGCAGATGGTTTCGATAACAGAGGAAGTCTGGGAAGGATCGTCAGGCGGGACTTGGTAATCCTGCCATGATCTTCCCGACATCAGCCTCCGTTCGGGCTCGACGCGTTGTCGGCAACGCGCCTGGCGGTCTCTTGCTCGGCGATCACAGTTGCCTTGGTGTTGACAGTCGGCACCGCCGACATCCCGGGCCGCAGCAGGCCAATGAGGCTGTGGTCGTCCAGCACGATCTTCACCGGGACGCGCTGCACGATCTTGGTGAAATTGCCAGTCGCATTGTCGGGAGGCAGCAGCGCGAATTCAAGTCCGCTGGCCGGCGAAAGGCTGTCGACATGGCCATGCAGCGTGCGATTGCGAAAACTGTCGACGTGGAGCTCGACCGGCTGGCCGGCGCGCACATTGGTCAATTGTGTTTCCTTGAAGTTCGCGACCACATAAACCGCGTCGAGAGGAACCACCGCCATCAATTGCGTGCCGGCCTGCACGTATTGGCCGACGCGCAATGAGCGGGCGCCGACCGTGCCGTCAACAGGCGCAGTGATCCCGGTGTAGGACAGGTTCAGCTCGGCCTGGTCTGCAACGGCGCGCGCGTGATCGAGCTGTGCGGTGGCCTGCGCACGCTGGGTCGTCAACACGTCGACCTTGCGCTGCGCGGCCACAAGGCCCGACTTCGCATGCTGCAATTGCGCGCTGCTGGCGCGGAGCGCCGCATCGGTCTGCTGCGCACGTTGGATCGTGCCGGAGCCCGACTTCATGAGATCGTCGTAGCGTGCGCGCTCTTCCTGCGCGAATTTCAAATTCGCATCGGCGGCCGTGACGTCGGCGGTGCTCTGCTCGATAACAGGCTGTTGCAGCTCGAGCTGGGCATCGAGATTGCGGACGGAAGCTTCGGCGGCGGCAACGTCGGCGCGGGCCTGGCCGAGCGCGGTCTTGAAATCGCGGTCGTCGATCCTGGCCAGCACCTGGCCCGCCCGGACCTTCTCGTTGTCGCCGACCAGCACCTGGGCAATGTAGCCGGAGACCTTCGGCGCGATGATGGTGGAGTCGGCCTTCACATAGGCGTCATCGGTCGATTCCAGGTAGCGGCCGGTGGTCAGGTAATCGTAGCCAAAATCGCCGGCGACACCGACGCCGAGGGTCAGCGCCAGAGCGAGGGCCGCCCGCTTGATCGCCTGCCGGGACGGCTTCAGGCTGATTTTGCCAGTGGTTTCAGTCGTATAGGCCGCGTTCGACATAGCACCCTCGGAATTTCCATGCGCCTGTTTTGAACAGTTGCGCTCTTGATCGCTGGAAGATGCGTTGTCCCGGCCGTTGCGATAATCCCGGAATTGATGGAAGCATTATCCAGTAAGGGTGGATAATCGAAGCCTTAAGCCATGGACCGCTTCACCAGTCTCACGGCCTTTGTCCGTGTGGTCGAAAACGGTGGTTTCTCAGCCGCCGCTCGCCGCCTCAACATGTCGACAACCATGGTGAGCAACCACGTCCAGGCACTGGAGGACCGGCTTGGCGTGCGGCTGTTGAACCGCACGACGCGCAAAGTAAGTCTCACCGAAATCGGCAAGGCCTATTACGACCGCTCGATCCAGATCCTCTCCGATCTCGAACAGGCCGACGACATTGCAGGCGCGTTGCAATCGGTTCCGCGCGGCACGTTGCGCATTCACACCGCCACCCACATGGTTCCGTTCGTCGCGCCCGTGATGGTCGAATTCCTCGCGACTTATCCGGAGGTCAAGGTCGATCTGCGCATGGGGGAGACCAATGTCGATTTGATCGAAGAAGGTTTCGATCTCGCCTTGCGTATGATTGCGCCACCCGACTCCAGCCTGATCGTGCGGAGCCTCGCGACCTGGCGGCATGTGCTGTGCTGCTCGCATTCCTATATCGAGGCGCATGGACGCGTGCAGACGCTCGAAGAGCTTGCCGGGCATAATTGCGTGCGCCACATCAACTATCCCTTCGATGAATGGCGCTTCTTCGATCGAAAGGGCACGCCAGCCTCGGTGCGGGTATCAGGCAATCTGATCACCAACAGCGGCGAAGCCCTGCGTGAGGCGGCGTTGCAGGGAGCAGGCGTCAGCCTTGCGGCCGGATTTTTGGTCGGCGACGATCTCGACGCCGGCCGCCTGGTGCGCCTGCTGCCGGAATACAGGCCGGTCGAGATGTCGATGAACGCGGTCTATCCGCATCGCCATCATCTGTCGGCGAAGGTGCGCACCTTCATCGATATGCTCGTGCACCACAGTGCCGAGCAGCAGAAGCTGATCAATCCGTATTCGTGAGGCTTAGCCTGCGAGTATCAGCCCGGTGACGGAAGCCGTCCAAACACCGCATCAAGCGCGATACCGATCGCAAGCAGCCGTTCGTCGCTGCCGGCAGGTCCATCCAGCTCCAGCCCGATCGGCAGTTTGCTCGTCTCACCCAGCGCGATCGGAATCTGAATCCCGGGAATTCCGGCATTGCTGCCGGGATCGGTGTTCTGGATGAACAGCCCGAAATTCTCGAGGCTGCTGGAGTCCGGATTGGACGCGATCGCAATCCGCGGTGTGGTCGGGAAGACGATGGCGTCGAGCTTGTTGTCGGCAAAAGCCTGCGCGTAGAGCGCCTGCAGCGCAGGCCTCGCGACGTTGATCGCATGATCGTAGAGCGGCTTTGCATCGACAAAGCTGCCGTCGGGCGCCGGCAATTTGCGGGGCAGCACCAGACCTTCATAGGTGCCTTTGACGTCGGCACTCGCGATCTGCGCAACCATGGCCTCGATGGTCACGCCCGTGCCGGTGTGCTGGAGATAGGCGACCATGTCGTCATAGGCCTCGTACAGCGCGACCGGAAATCCGACCTGGCCGTTGAACTCGGCCAACTCCGGCATCTCGATGTCGACCACGGCCACGCCCTGTGCCTTCAATCGTGCGAGCGCGGCGTGGAATGCGGCGTCCGTGTCCCCATCCATATTGGCCAGCATGCCCTTCACGAGGCCAAGACGAACCTGCCTGAGATCGACCGGCTGAACGACGTCACCACCTACGATGACGCGATCGAGCAGCGCGACATCAGCCATGGTGGCGGCCATCGGGCCGGCGGTATCGCGGGTGTGCGAGATCGGCGCGATGCCGGCTTGCGGATAACGGCCGACGGTCGGCCGCAGCGAGGCGCAGCCGTTCAGCGCGCCGGGCACGCGCACCGACCCGCCGGTGTCGGTGCCAAGCCCGCCCGCCACGATCCGCGCGCCGATCGCAGCGCCCGTGCCGGAGGAGGAGCCGCCGGCGATCAGTGCATGATTGTAGGCGTTGCGTACGCCGTACTCAGCCCCGGTCTTGAACGCGGTGTTGTAGCCGGAGATACCGAACGCAAGCTCGTGCATGTTGGTCTTGCCGATGATGACGGCGCCCGCGGCGCGCAGTTTCGCCACAACGGGCGCATCAGCGCTCGGAATGAACGCCTTCAGCGCCGGCGTTCCGGCGGTACAGGGCAATCCGGCCACCTCGATATTGTCCTTGATGACGATGGGGACACCGCCGAGCGGCTTGCTCCCGGCGCCAGCACCTTGCGCATCGAACGCGACGGCAGCCTTCAGGGCACCCACTTCATCGAGGATGACGAAGGCGTTGAGATCGGTCTTGGCCTTGGCGCGGGCGAGCGCTGCGGAGGTGAGGGCGTGGCTCGTGATCTTTCCGGCCGCGAGCTCGGCCGCGGCCTGGGTCAGGGTCGTCTGGTCGAAATCCATGGTGCGCCACCAGATTGCAGGACTCCATGAGGGAGCCATTTCAATCTGCGAGGCTGAAGCCTTGCTGGCGTCACGTCAACCGGTGGCGCGCATCTTTGCCGACGAAGATTCAGTCAGCTGCGCGAGCATCTGCTCGACCTCGGGCTTCACCTTTGCAATTGCGGCATCCTTCACCGGGCCGTAGCCACGGATTTCCATCGGGGCCTTGGCGATGGTGATGAGATCGGGCAGATGCGCCGTGTCGAGCTTGCCCAGCATTTGCGCGATGATGCCCTCGTACCAGGCAATCAGCTCGCGCTCGGCGCGCCGTTCGGCCGTGTATCCGAACGGATCGAACCGCGTTCCGCGCAGCACCTTCAGCCGCGCCAACATTGCGAGCGGCATCTGGATCCATTGGCCAAAGGCACGCTTGCGCGGGCGGCCGCGCGCGTCCTGGCCTGATGGCAGGAAGGGCGGAGCGAGATGATATTTGACGCTGAAGCCGTCCTCGAATTCGCGCTTCAGCTCATCGAGGAAGCCGCTCTGCATGTGCAGACGCGCTACCTCGTATTCGTCCTTGTACGCCATCAGCTTGAACAGGGCACGCGCGACGGCGTCGGTTAGCGCCTCGCTATCGAGAGCCGCTTCAGCATCGCGAACGCTTGTGACGAGCGCCCGATAGCGCGCCGCGTACGCTTCGTTCTGGTAGGCCCTGAGAAAATCGGCGCGCCGGGCGATAATCTGGTCGAGCGTCTCGGCTTTCGGCGCCTCGTTCGTCTTCGGCAGGAAGTCCGGATCAACAGCGGCGATCCGGCCCCAGGCGAAGGCCTGCTTGTTGCGCTCAATCGCGACCCCATTGAGCTCGATCGCGCGCAGCAGGGCCGACAGCGAAATCGGCACCAATCCACGCTGCCAGGCAAAGCCCAGCATGATGATGTTGGCATAGACGGCATCGCCGAGCAGCCGTTCGGCGAGCAGATTGGCGTTGATGCTGTCGAAATTGTCGTTGCCGATGACCTGCCGGATCGCACGCAGCCGCGCCGGCGAGGCAAGATCGGCGTCGCGGAAGCGAACAACGTCGCCGGTCGGCATCTCCGCCGTATTGATCGCAGCGCGCGTTCCGCGGTGATAGGTGCCCGATGCCTTCGGCGAGGAGCTGACGACGAGGTCGCAGCCGATCAGTGCATCGGCCGCGCCCTGGTCGATACGGACTTGGTGCAGCGCTTCGGGCGACGCGGCCAGACGGATGTAGCTCAGCACGGGGCCGAACTTCTGCGCAAAGCCGGTGAAGTCCAGCACGGAGACGCCGCGGCGTTCCAGATGCCCGGCCATGCCAATCAGCGCTCCGACAGTGATCACGCCGGTGCCGCCGACGCCGGTCACGAGCAGGTCATAGGGACGGTCGAGCATTGCAGGAGCGGGCAGGGGAAGCGTGGCGGCGCGGCCGATCGCATCGATCTGGCTCGCACTCTTCTTGCGGCGCGTTGCGCCTTCGACCGTGACGAAGCTCGGGCAGAATCCGTTGAGGCAGGAAAAGTCCTTGTTGCAAGCCGACAGGTTGATCTGGCGCTTGCGGCCGAACGGCGTCTCCTTCGGCTCGACGCTGAGGCAATTGGATTCGACCGAGCAGTCGCCGCAACCTTCGCAGACGAGATCGTTGATGTAGGCAAAGCGTTTTGGGTCGGCCATCTGGCCGCGCTTGCGCCGGCGCCGTTTCTCGGTGGCGCAGGTCTGCTGATAGATCAGTACCGAGACACCCGTGATGTCGCGCAGCTCGCGCTGTACGGCGTCCATCTCCTCACGCGGATGGATGGTGACGCCGCTGGGCAGGTCCGCAGGAGAAAACTGGGTCGGATCATCGGACACCAGCGCGATGCGTGCGACGCCCTCGGCGCGGACGCTGTGCGCGATGGCATGCACGCTGACGGGGCCGTCGACCGGCTGGCCGCCGGTCATGGCGACGGCATCGTTGAACAGGATCTTGTAGGTGATGTTGGCTTTCGCCGCGATTGCCTGCCGGATCGCCATCGAGCCGGAATGATAATAGGTGCCTTCGCCGAGATTCTGGAACACGTGCTTGTGGCCGGTAAATCGTGATGACGCGGCCCAGTTCACGCCTTCGCCGCCCATCTGGATCAGCGAGGAGGTCTCGCGGTCCATCCAGCTCGCCATGAAGTGGCAGCCGATGCCGGCCAGCGCTTTCGATCCCTCCGGCACCTTTGTCGATGTGTTGTGCGGACAGCCGGAGCAGAAGTAGGGCGTACGTGTCGCGCCTGCGACGTTGATCGTGCGTTCGGCTTCCGGCAACAACGCGGCTGCGCGCGCGGCAAGATTTAGCCCCGGAAACATCGGATCGAGCCGGCGCGCGAGCACGCCAGCGAGCGCGCGTGGTGACAGTTCGCCGATCCAGGAGATCAGCCGCGCGCCTTTTTCGTCGTGCTTACCGACCATGCGCTCAGGCTTGGCGCCTGGATAGTCGTAGAAATATTCCTTGAACTGACTTTCGATGATGCCGCGCTTCTCCTCGACCACGAGGATCTCACGCTTGCCCTTCACGAAATCCATCGCGTCGTGCAGCGCCAGCGGCCAGACCATGCCGACCTTGTAGATATCGATGCCGATGCTGCGGCAGGCGGCTTCATCGAGGCCCATCAGCCTCAGCGCTTCCATCAGATCGAGATGCGCCTTGCCTGTCGTGACGATGCCGTAAGTGGCGTTAGGGATGTCGTAGATGTGGCGGTCGATCGGATTGGCCTTTGCGAAAGCGTAGACAGCGTGCTTCTTCGCCTCAAGCCGCTCCTCGATCTGCGGTCCCGGCAAATCGGGCCAGCGATAATGCAGCCCGCCGGGCGGTGGCGTGAAGTCGGGCGTGCGGAACAGGCGTGGCGGACGCAGCGCGACGGATGCGCCGGATTCCACGATCTCCGAGATCGCCTTGAACCCGACCCACATGCCGGAGAAGCGGCTCAGCGCGTAGCCATATTCACCGAATTCTAGATATTCGTCGACGCTTGCGGGGTGCAGCGTGGGCGTGAACCAGCTCATGAAGGCGACGTCGGACTGGTGCGGCATCGAGGATGACACGCAGCCATGATCGTCGCCGGCGACCACGAGCACGCCGCCGTGCGGGGACGAGCCGTAGGCGTTACCGTGCTTGAGTGCATCGCCGGAGCGGTCGACGCCGGGGCCCTTGCCGTACCACAGCCCGAACACGCCATCGACCTCGCGATCGGCCTGGGTCTCGACCTGCTGCGAGCCGAGTACCGCGGTTGCGGCGAGGTCCTCGTTCACGGCGGGGAGGAATTCGATGCGGTCCCGCTTCAGCCGCTCCTGAATACGCCAGAGCTCAAGATCGATGCCTCCGAGTGGCGACCCGCGATAGCCGGAAATGAAGCCGGCGGTGTTGAGC
>Ga0105239_10010066_pt1 | contig 10599 bp, 8 predicted proteins | sample KBSC44metaG_FD_92761 | JGI IMG/M metagenome (GOLD analysis project Ga0105239, IMG submission 92761) | Corn rhizosphere microbial communities from Kellogg Biological Station, Michigan, USA - KBS C4-4 metaG | ecosystem: Host-associated > Plants > Roots > Rhizosphere > Soil | place: Michigan, USA...
CGTACGCAGGGTGAGAACCGCGAAATGGCGTTGCAGATGCTTAAAAGCCGATTATATGAAGAAGAGCTGCGCAAACGTGAAGAACTGAAAAACGCGGCTAATGCTTCAAAGAAAAAGATTGAATGGGGCAGCCAGATCCGCAGTTATGTTTTCCATCCGTATAAGATGATCAAAGATCATCGTACCGATTATGAGGTGGGCAATGTACAGCCTGTAATGGATGGTGAGCTGGATGGATTTATTAAAGCGTATCTGATGATGGAGAAAGAAGCGAGTATATAGTTGACAGATTAATAAGTTAATAAATTAAAAAGGTTACAGGCGATCCTGTAACCTTTTTAATTTATTACCAAAAAAAGAAAACCACACTTTCGCGAAAGTGTGGTTTTCTTTTTTTGCGTGTATCTCAGTACCGAGAACCCAGAACTCAGCACTGAGAACTCAGCAAATATTCTGCCTGCAGCTTATAGTGTTGCACTACATGTGAAGGCTGCAGGCAAAATATGAATACACCAATTAATATTGCCAGGTTATTGAAATAAACCAATCCGGCATTACTCTCTGATAATATTCTTTCTGATATTACCGCATGGCCGTATCGTTGCTCAGACCCTGTGCGTACAGTGAACCAGGCAATACGTTCCATATCAATGATACCATTCGGCGGCGTTTGTCTTCCGCTTTATAATCTTTGATCTTGTCAGGATAAGGTAACTCTTCACCTTTACCCATCCATTTAATATCGTAGTTGATGAGTTTCGGGTTTGGAATAAGACCCTCATTTGTTTTAATGAGGTCAACCAGCAGGTTGGCAATTGATTTTGCCCTGAGCTCAGATAACTTAACGTTCAGTTCCTGACGGGTTGGGTTATTGGTTTTCATCTTTGCGAGCAGCGGATTATACAGAGGAGATTCCTTTGCAATCTGCGTTTCGTCAGAGTAACCATAACATACAATTACTGCCACAAACCGTTGCCGCGGGTGGTCACCAAAGAACTTGATGATTCGCTGCACGATCGGCTCAATCGACTTTTTAGCTTCTTCCTGTTTTTCGGGCGGAATACCAAATCCACCTGCAGGGAAGAAGGTAGCAGTTTCGAATGAAGAGAATGTGGAAATGTCGTACAAGTCATTCAACGACTTAAGATCGGTCAACGCACTTTGAATGATTACGTTCGTGCGCTCAGCGAATTTAAGGATCGCTTCCCGGTTACCGGATTTTTCAACTTCAGCAGCAACAGCTAACTGAGTGTCGATCTTCTTTTCTGTTTCTTTCAGGTTGTGGATGATCTCTTTACCGATGTCGGGATCCACTTCATAATTCTTTACTTTTTCAACTGTCATTGCGATAGCGCGCTGGGCTTCTTTCTTAACAAGCTCCAGAGTTTCCTGGGTGGTCTTTGTCAGGTCACTTACTGCCTTGCTGGGGCCACATGAAGTGGCACACAAGATCAGACCTGATGCGACCAAGATTAATAGGCTACGAAGCATAAGAGTAAAGGTTTTTTAATAAGCAGGACCAAAGGTAACCTGCTCTTTTGGTTTACTAATTGGCTTTTTCGGATTGGTTCTTAAATGAACACGAGTCGTGTCCGTCAGACTTTTAACGCTCTTTGTGCGAAAATATTCTCTTTCTTTAACAATTTCTTTCTTTTTTTCCGAAACAGCGGCGTCATCGTAATTATACGAACTGTAAGAACTATACGCATTACCAGTGCTTTTCGTATTATTACTATTACGCTTTGTTACTTCCCGCGTTACTTCACTAACAGCAGGAGGATCGGGTGTCGTTGTTGTCGTCGCTGCAGTTTGATTATTCTGACGACTCTTTGCAGCTTTTGCAATTTCAGGATCAACATCTGTTACAGGTGTCCATGAAACAGATGCAATATTTGCTGAAGATGGCAATTTTACTTTTAAGAGCTTTTCAATCGATTCATTTATTTCATTGATGTTATCATCTTTAATAAATGCATACGATTTAATACCCATTTCGCTAAACCACTTACTCCAGATGGTTGTCAACAGATTATACTCGCCTGTCCAGTCATCTTTCGGATTTAACTCAAGTACTATGACCTTTAAATTAGGAAATCTTTTATTCACAGGCAATAGTCCGTAGTCACCTTCTTTAAAACGACTGTTCCAGTCTGGTGCTTTCTTCAGATTATTAATGATTTGCGAACAGGAAGTATAACGATTATTTCTTGAAGCGCGACCCGACAGGCTTTCAAAATCCATATAGCCGTCTGTAACTATAAATAAGGTGTTCTGCGCATCCTTCTCCAGATCGTCCTGCAGATCTTCATTAAAGTACTTCCAGATGTCTGCGCCTGCATAAGCCGTGCTGTTATTACTGATCACTGCTTTGCGATAGATCTGTGGCAACAGTGTGTTGAACTTCTTTTCGGTTTCTTCGAGCATTTTTCCTTTTTCTTCGGGTTGTGCCGAAGCCAGGGACAAACGAAGATCACCCGCCATGTCATACACTTCGCGGGCAGTAGTTCTTTGCGGAGCTACCATTAACTTCAGTTTATCGTTTACCGAAAAGTACAACCGGGTGGGATCCTTTGCGTTCAGCTTCGATTTGAAAGCTGCATAGATAGACTGAACAACCTGGATGTCTTTGGGGACCTGTTGCTGGTTATTGTTTAATATACGGTCGCTTAGATCAAGCAATACCATATAATTATCTTTGGGCGGTGCGGTGCCATCTTTTTTAGCATCCTTCACAGCCTCTTCGATTTCATTGCAACCAGATAATACCCAGCCGCAAATCATAATGGTGATGATGAGGTAACGTGCCATAAACTCAAGGATAAGAAACTTATTAAAAAGACCTATTTAAAATAAGATTCCTGAAATTCTTTTAGTTCTTTAATATACGCGTCGGTTTTTTCGTTGATGAGCTTTATCTGCTGCTCACCTTTTTCCCGACCGTATAAAGTTGCCAGGTATCCGTTCCATCCGTCTCTGAAATAGTTAATGTTCTTTTCTATTGCATCAACGGGTAGTACCAGCCTGTCCTTTTCTTTACTTAGGTCTTCGGCACGTTGGGTGATCTGCTGCAACTCGGTTTCATACAACATTCGCTTTTCTTCCAGTTGCAGAATTTCATCCTGCAAACGACTGATTCGCTTATATCGTAATCTCAGCTGGTTGCGCTTGCCCCATTCCATTTGCATCAAATAATATACGGAACTCCAGATTGCAAAGACGCCAAAACCAAGAAAAAGGACCAGGTAAAAACGGGAATCTGCAAACACCGGTACGATCAGCGATTTGAACTCATCGCGGTTCACTTTAATTAATATCTCATTTACGGCAGAGTGAACCTGCAGAGCAAGCAATATGTCGCCAATGAATACCAGGCTAAGCAATCCCCAGACAACTTTTTTATATTTTGATCCTCGCTCGGAAAACAGATGAATTGATGTTCCCAAAGCAAAAAAAATCGTGGGGAATACGATTAAGGGGGGGTAATTTATTATCAGGTAGATCAGTCTTCGAAGGTTGGGCAAAAGCTGAATGTTAAGCCTCCCTTCGCGAAACAGGGTTATAGGATCGACTCCATTCAACGCAAAATCAGCTACACTCATGTAAAAGTATAACAAGTAAAACGAAAGTGCAACTAAAAGGAACAATAAAAATAAAAAAGTTCCCCAGCTGAAGGTTAAATATTGCGACTGTTGAAGCGGAGAACGGCTTGAATTGATCTCATCTAATTGATTCTTAAGCAGATTTATCTCCGACTGTTTCGCGGGTACCAAACCTTTAGTAATATCCCTGCTGTTGTGAATTTCGTCGGCCTTACTCCTTAATTCATAATATTTTTCCAGTAATGCGTCGATCTGCTTCTGAATTCGCTGCCTTGTTTCTTCTGTTTTGGGTAATAACTTCACAGAATCCTGTTCGGAAAGAATAGAACCGCTGCGCACTTTATTCAGCAGTCCTTTGTAGGCTTCAACACCGCCTTTATAAGTTCCGGCCTGTTCAACGCCATACTCACGCATATCTTTAACTACAATATTTGACAAATCAGGCATGTGATACCTGCTACTGTCAGAGCCCCTTGATTTACCGGAAATTATCACGTTCTGGGTTACATTTTGAGGGTAAAAGTCACACAATTTAACCTAATGACTAAATATAAATTCTCCATGTGTAAAGGCTGTGGATAAAAGAAGAACCATATTACGATTTCAATATATAGCAATTTGTTTGTCAGTATATTGATGAAAAACCACGTTTCTACCAATTGTAGCGGGGGTTCAGTACCTTTGCAAACTCAAACAAAACATGATTATGGAATTGGGTTATTTTCATTATCCCCTGCCGGCCAATGAACCGGTATTATCTTACATGCCCGGTTCGCCGGAAAGAAAACGTATAAAGGAAGTGCTGGCAGAATTAAAGCAGGAAACTGTCGATATACCAATGTTTATTGGTGGTATGGAAGTACGCACGAATAAAAAAGAAGCCCTGCATCCCCCGCATGAAATAAAACATGTATTGGGTCATTATCACACAGGTGAAGAAAAACATGTGAAGCAGGCCATTGAAGCCGCATTGGCTGCACGTGAAAACTGGGCCGGCATGAGCTGGGAAAACCGCGCACACATCTTCCTGAAAGCTGCCGATCTGATAGCCACCAAATATCGCCCATACATGAACGGTACAACCATGCTGGGCCAGAGTAAAAATGTTTTCCAGGCCGAAATTGACAGCGCCTGCGAACTGATCGACTTCCTGCGCTTTAATGTGCATTTTTTAAGTGAAATATACCGTCAGCAACCGGTAAGCAGCGCCGGTATACACAACCGCATGGAATACCGCCCTCTTGAAGGATTTGTACTGGCCATTACTCCTTTTAACTTTACTGCTATCGGCGGTAACCTGCCTACATCGGCTGCTATGTGCGGCAATGTAGTAGTATGGAAACCAGCCCATACACAGATCTATTCTGCGCAGATGTTTATGCGCATTTTAAAAGAAGCCGGATTACCCGATGGCGTTATCAATCTCATTTATGTTGATGGGCCCGTGCTTGGTAAAGTATGCTTTAATCATCCTGATTTTTCAGGCATTCACTTTACAGGTTCTACCGGCGTATTTAATCATATGTGGGAAACTATCGGACAGAACATACATACCTATAAATCATATCCGCGCATTGTAGGCGAAACAGGCGGTAAAGATTTTGTACTGGCTCATAAAAGCGCTGATCCCGATACACTGGTAACCGCTTTATTACGCGGTGCATTTGAGTTTCAGGGACAGAAATGTTCTGCAGCATCACGCGCCTATATTCCTTCCAACATTGCTGAAGAAGTAAAAAAGAAACTGATTGCAGGCATTGATAGCTTTTCTATGGGCCCCGTTGAAAACTTCAAAAATTTCATCAATGCTGTAATCGATGAAAAAAGCTTCGACAAAATTGAAGGATATATTGAAAAAGCAAAGAACGATCCCAAAGCCGTAATATGGGCAGGAGGCAAATGCGATAAAACAGAAGGATATTTTATTCAGCCTACTATTATTGAAGCTAAAGATCCTTTGTATGTAACGATGTGCGAGGAGATCTTCGGACCGGTATTAACCGTGTATGTATACAATGCCGAAAAATTTGAAGACACGCTTGAACTGGTTAATAAAACATCTCCATACGCATTAACAGGTTCCATTATTGCGCAGGACAGAATGGCTATTGAACTGGCTACTGTAAAACTGCGCCATGCAGCCGGTAATTTTTATATCAATGATAAACCTACCGGAGCCGTTGTAGGGCAGCAACCTTTTGGCGGCGCCCGCGCCAGCGGAACCAACGACAAAGCAGGATCTATTCTGAACCTCTATCGCTGGCTTAGCGCAAGAACCATAAAAGAAACGTTCAATGCACCGGTTGATTACCGGTATCCGTTCATGGCAGAAGAATAAGCTTAAAGAAACAGCAATAAGAAAAGGCATAAAGCAAGTGAGAACTTTACTTTATGCCTTTTTACTTTTATGCTCGTGTATATTCTTTACTTACCCAGATGTACCTGCAGGCCGATGTTAAGACCAAAGTAGTTGTCTCTGTCGCCGCTTGGGGTTTTATACGCATCTCCACCGTAAGATTTGTAATACAAACCAAATTCAAGTGCTGTATGAGGGTTAAGAAAAACAGCAGGGCCTACGCTGAACTGATATTCATTCAGACTTGCTTTGTCTTTCTGACCGGCTTTACCAAAACCGTATTCGCCATCAGCAAACACGTTTACCTTTTGAGCGGCAGGTAAAAAATAATACCGTAAGAAAGGAGCGAATACAAAGTTAGTGTAAGCATCAGTACCTTTTGGTTTATCGCTGCTGTAAGTTAAACGTAAACCACCAGCCAGTTGATCAATAAAAAAATAACCGGCATTGGGACTGAATTGAAAATAAGTTTCCTTGGCATCACCATGTTTTTCGGAAGTGAAACCGATAATACCACCAACGAGCCAATTGCCCTGATGGACTTGCGCAAACAAACCATGGGAGCTAACCAAAAGGCATAAGGCAAATAAAACTTTCTTCATTTGTTTTAAGATTAAGTCTTTAATAGGTTACCTAATTTTTAACGGTGGCAAAAGTAATAGACGGGTAATGAAAAGTAAAGTATCTGCTACTTATTTATTATTGTGTTGAAGAGGGAGTTTTTTTATACTGGTATGTTGATAAGTTGGCAGGTTAATAAGGCGTCACTCCCCTATCAACTTATTAACTTATTAACTTGTTAACTGGTAAGCTTTATAAATTCCTCAGCCTTGAGCTTTGTACTTTAAGTCTTGAGCCTTTATCCTCATATCTGGGTAGTGTAACAGTAAAAATGCTGCCTTTGCCGGGTTGGCTTTGTACAGCAATCTGGCCACCATTCTTTTCAAGAAATTCCTTGCATAGTTTCAGTCCCAGGCCGGTACCTGTTTCTTCATTGGTGCCTCTGGTAGAATAGAACATGTCGCCAAAAAGCTGTTGCTGACGTTCGGGACTGATACCTACCCCATCGTCTTTTACAAAGATCTCTATATTGGCTACAGATTCTTTGGCGCCTACCTGTATATGTCCTTTTTCGGGAGTGAATTTTATTGCATTTGATAACAGGTTACGTAATACAAGGTTTACCATTTCCTTGTCGGCATAACAGAACAACGGTTCTTCTATCTTCGCTTCAAGATGGATCTTTTTAGTGCGGGCCTGCCATTGTAATAACAGCATTACGTTACTGATCATAAATTCTATATCCAGCACCTCTGGTTGCACTGCAGAGCTTTCCATTTGCGATTTAGCCCACTGCAGCAAATTCTCCATAAGGTTGGTGGTATAATTCATTTCAGTTACAATGCCTGGCAGCAGAGATTTCATTTCCCTTGCCGGCATTTCGTTATTATGCATATGGTTAAACAGGTTGCGCAATGCATACATGGGCGTTTTCAAATCATGTGCAATCACCGAGAACAATTTGTTCTTAAGCTGATTCAGTTCAATCAACTTGCCGGTTTGTTCTTCCAGCAATACTGCTTTGCGTGCAATTTCCTGTCTTTGCAGTTCTACTTCAAGATTGCGGCGGCGCAGTTCTTCTGATTTGCCCAGCAGACTAAGCTGGTACCCTGCATTTTCCTGTTTTATAAGATATACTGAATAAAAGATGGACCCCAATGCCGTAACATGGTTGAAAACATAAAAGTAATAGTTCGAATGTACGAGCCTGAAATAGTAATCGTGGGGAACAATAAAAGCTATATAGTAACAGATAACTGATAAAGAGAAGGCAAAAATTATATTGATGATCTGATTTAAAAAGAAAACTGATAATACACCATATAACACAAAAAACAACTCAACCCCTACATCTACTTTACCAAGATATACCAAACAGGTAGCAACAGGGTATAAACTGAAGTATACCAGGCGCGCATGTTCGTAATACCGTTCATAATTTAACCATAAAACAATAACGCTGATAGCAAGAGGTGAGCCGGCAATAAACCACGCGAGAGGAGGCAGGTGGTCATTAAAGAAGATGCCGATGAGCGGTACGATGATGCCGGTAACTATCCCAAGGAAATTAAGCTGATTGAAAATGCTCATTTTCCTCTTTTCATACTCCTCCATCTGGTTTGTAATTCCGATGGACTTGATGATTAACCAATAACGCAATAAATCCAGGCGCAAGGTTTGCATACTGTAGTGTCAATGTTGTTTCTAAGGAAATTGAACGCGCTTACTGATAAACGTAAAAACCACACTTTATATCCCCGTTTTCACCATAAACACATATATCATGCATATGTTAATACATTCCAGCCTTCAAACTTATAAAATATTTCTTTCATGTAATAACAACTGCCTGTTAAAAGTTTGAGCAAAAATACAGAGTTTGCACTACAAAGCAATATGTGTAACAAAAACGCTAACATAGTCGTTACAGATACGTTAGTAACAGGTGAGCAGCTAAAGGGATACTCTTACTTTATTCGTTACCGGATACTCACTTCGAGATGATTATCAATCTTCGGTGGGCAAATTAAAATACTGCTCCATGGTTCGCCAGTATTTATCTCTTTTTATAAAGAATACAATTTCGAGGTCGGTTTCCTTGTTTTCGATATAATCATTCAATAACGCGGAGGTGGTTTTATATTCATTTACATAAAAGTAAATGTTGCGACAGTTATCGTATGTTTTGTTGCCGGCAAAAACGGTACGGTCTTCAGGAAGCAGACTAACCATTTCCTCTTCGAGACTTTGCAGTTGCATCAATTGTTCTTCAAATGGAAAGCCTCCGTCGTCGCCGGTATAGTTTATATTCACCTGCAACAACCATGAAAAGGCAGGCTTCATATCCCAGTATTTGCAATCCATATTAACGGTTACCAGAATAAGCTTCCCATCACGGTCTTCGGCTTCCAGCAGGTGAAATACATCAGGCTTTTCAGTGGGCACCGATTCATACTTTTCAACAAACTCTTTTTCGCGCCAGTTTAAATAATCGGCCAGCTTTGAGATCGGGATAATTTCTGTGTCGTCGCCTTCGGTTGGCAAAGGACCCGTTTCATAATGATCTATTTTGGTAGCGGTATTCACCTCCCCCAGCCCGTTTTCGAGGTAGATCATACCACCTGCCTGAAAATGGTCGTCGATCTCTTTATTATACTCACTATGGGTAAGTACAATGCTCACCTCATCGGGATACTCTTCCTGTACTATAGGGTAAAAGTTGGTAGTGCCTGCGCTAAAATCCAAACCATAGAGGTCGATGCTGATATTTTCAAAGCCCAGAGCCGGTTTATGCGCGGTAAAAACCCAATTTTCAACGACAGGAGCGGCATTTACCAGCTCTTCCACTTTACAAAACATGGCAATATCACCATCGGCAGTAATGATCAGCTCAAAACTTTCATTATTATAAGGGCCGGCCAGTGCTTTTAACCAGGGATTAAACGGCTGCATCTGTTGAATCAGTTCTTCCAGAAAAGCCAGTGCCTGATCAGAATCATTTTTTTCAAGCTGTCGAAACCTATGCTCATTCTCAACAAACCATTGCCAGAACGCTGTTGCAGCGGTTTGCGCCTCGCCTGCTTTTCGAAAGTATTTGCTTACACCAGCCATGATAAATATTTTCAACAAAGATTGTACATGCAATAATAATCATTTCCTGCAGGTGTTGGATGTTTTATGCTAACTGTTATACACAACCTGCGATAAATTGACATTTAGCATTTTTTCAACGGAATAGTAACCCCACCTTTACTTCTTTTAATAATTTTTTTTTGTTCATTATAACAGCCGCCACAAACGGTTCTTCAATATGTTCGACTTTATATTGTGGCCTTTTAATTGCATGTAATGCAACAATCTGTAAAATTCCTCCATATATTTGTTCCACCAAAATTGATAATATGAAAAAGATCGCTACCCAATTCCTGGCTTTGTTGTTGACGGTATCTGTTTCTGTATCTGCATCACGGGCGGCTTCTGTACCGGTTTCTGTACCTTCTTCTTCGCAACCGGCTACCGAGGCTTCACAACCTGCTGCCGAACCTGCACCTGCAGCGGTAAGCTCTACCAAATCTGAACCCAGTTCAGAAGAAGTAAAATCGGCCCTCGATGAGTTCAGGAACCTGTCGCACAAAGAGCGGAAAAGCCGCATGAAAGAGGCCAAAAAACTCTTTAAAGAGTACCGTGCTGCTAAGAAATCACGCTCTGATGATGATGCTAAACTCATCTTATTAGCTATCCTTGCAATATTATTGCCACCGCTGGCCGTATACCTGAAAGAAGAAGCATTCGACGTTAAGTTCTGGATCTCTCTGGTACTTATGCTGCTGGTATTCTTTACGTTTGTATTATGGCTTGTTCCGGCAATCTATGCCCTGCTGGTTGTTTTCGACGTACTTTAATTAACTGTATTAACTATAACAAAGGCTTCTGCTGAAAAGCAGGAGCTTTTTTATTATACAGCCAAATGCAAAACGCAAAATGCTGAACACCGTTTTGCACTCAGTACTCAGCTTTCAGCATTATGCATTCAGCGTTCCGCTTAAAAAGGTAACTTTAGCCTACTTTAACGTTACCATGAAA
>Ga0105239_10010069_pt1 | contig 10598 bp, 5 predicted proteins | sample KBSC44metaG_FD_92761 | JGI IMG/M metagenome (GOLD analysis project Ga0105239, IMG submission 92761) | Corn rhizosphere microbial communities from Kellogg Biological Station, Michigan, USA - KBS C4-4 metaG | ecosystem: Host-associated > Plants > Roots > Rhizosphere > Soil | place: Michigan, USA...
CGCGCCCGCGCCACCGATCACGACGCGCGCGACTTGGCCGGTGGGGTAGGTTCCGGGGTCGACGGTCGTGACGTCCACGTTGAACGGGGAATACTTTTCCGACACGCGCGACCAGACTTCGCGGATCTGATCCAGTTCCGTGCTGGAGAAGGTCGAGGGGTCGCCGTTGGTGTCGTAGGCCGGCGTCACCGGGACGTTATACGGACCCCACGTTTGCGCCTTCGCACCGACGAAATCGAGGTAAAGTTTAGCGGCCGACGACGGGTGGCTGGAAAGCTGCGGCACGTTGCCCAACGGTACGGTCTCCGCAATCGGATTCGGATTCCCGACGATGGGCGATGTGGGGAATGTTTCAAGGGGATCGGGATACGCGGACGTGCTGAAGAGCGCGCGAACTTCCAGCCCGGTCATAAACTCAGGTGGCGCACAGGTGATTGCCCGTCCGGGACGACGATGACGCGGAAACAAAGCTGGCCCTCCGGCACCATCGACTCTAATGCGTAAATGGCGCGGGTCAACTTTATAGTTGCCGTCCTCTCAGCAGGGGCTAATAAACGAGACAAGACGCGCCCATGGGCGCGTCTTGTCGGTGGAATACCGATACATAGGGGCGTCCTGAATTACTTCAGGAGGCCGTCCTTCTTGGCCATATGGAGCATGAGGTCGATCACGCGATTCGAATAGCCCCACTCGTTGTCGTACCAGGAGACGATCTTGAAGAAGTTGGCGTTGAGTTCGATGCCGGCGCCCTTGTCGAAGATGCTGCTGCGAGCGTCGTGGAGGAAGTCGGTGGAGACGACCTCTTCTTCCGTGTAGCCGAGGATGCCCTTCAGTTCGCCCTCGCTGGCCTTCTTCATGGCGGCGGCGATCTCGGCGTAACTGGTGGCCTTGGCGGTCTTAAAGGTCAGGTCGACCACGGAGACGTCCGGGGTCGGGATGCGGAAGGCCATGCCGGTCAGCTTGCCCTTGAGCTGCGGGAGGGCCAGGGCGACGGCCTTAGCGGCGCCGGTGGCGGCGGGGATGATGTTCTGGCCCGCGCCGCGGCCGCCGCGCCAGTCCTTCTTGGACGGACCGTCGACGGTCGGCTGGGTGGCCGTGGTGGCGTGGACGGTCGTCATGAGCCCTTCGGCGAGGCCGAAGTTATCGTCGATGACCTTGGCGACGGGAGCGAGGCAGTTGGTGGTGCAGGAGGCGTTGGAGACGACGGTGTGCTTGGCCGGGTCATACTTGTTGTGGTTGACGCCCATGACCAGCGTGGGGACTTCCTCGTCCTTGGCCTTGGTGGGGGCGGAGATGACGACTTTCTTGGCGCCGGCCTTGATGTGGTTGGAGGCGCCTTCGAGGTCGGTAAAGAGGCCGGTCGATTCGACGACGAACTGAGCGCCGAGCGTGCCCCAAGGGAGCTCCGCGGGGTTGCGGACGGAGACGCACTTGATGAACTTGCCGTCGACGACGATGCCGTCTTCCTTGGCTTCGACGGTGCCGTCGTAGCGGCCGTGGGTCGAATCGTGCTTCAGGAGGTAGGCGAGGTTGTCGGGGGGGACCAGATCGTTGATGCCGACGAACTGGATGTTGGGGTTCTTGATCCCCGCGCGAAAGACGAGACGGCCGATGCGACCGAAACCATTGATGCCGACCTTGAGGGCCATGACAAATACTCCTGTGAGCTAATGCTGTATAAGTGTAGGGGCCGCCGCGCGTTCGCGGAAAAGCCAGACGCGGAACGATAGGAGTCGGGGTGCAAATGTCAAGGTGCAATCGGGTGGCGGAAGCACGACGCTCGCGCGGGGCGACATGGTCCCGGCGGGGATTCGGCCTTCGTTCGGATCGGACCAGATTCATAGTGAAACGTTTCCGGCGAACTCCTGTTCTTGTATGATGCTCGGGCGGGCTGCACGTCGGATTTCGTGGGTCGAAACGGGAGGTTTGCCGTGCGAAGTGGAACTTTGAGGTCGTTGCAGGGCAGGTTGATCGCGGGACTCGTCGTGGCGGCGATTGGCGGCGTGGCGACGTCTGGGTTTGCTGGCGATCAATCGATTCCGCTGGTGGAAATCGTTCGTACGGGCGACCCCATTCCGGGCGGGACGGTGAACGATCTCTTCACGTTCTTTGGAACGCCCGCAATCAATATCAATGGAGGCGTATCGTTCCGGTCTCAGGCCCACCAGTTCGGCGTATTCACCGGTTCGTACGGTCAGATTCAACGGATCGCATTGGGCAGCGATCCGGCCCCGGACTTACCCGCCGGCAGCACATTCGCGTTGTTCGACGAAAACATCCCGATCAACTCGCACGGGGCAGTGGCATTTACGTCGGTTTTCAACCCGAATCCGTCTGGCGCGGGGCAGGGCGCATTCACGAACACCGGCGGACCGTTTCGTAGCGTGATCCTCCCCGGCGATCCGCTGGTGGGCCATCCGTCGGGCGGGACGTTCGACAGTTTTGGGACGAACTTCAATCCGGTGCTGCTGGCGGACAACGGGATGACGGCGTACAACGCGTGGACGTCGACGTTCCCCAGCGCGGGGCGGTTCGGTATCTGGGCCGGTTTCTCAAAGGCGGGGGCGATCAAAGTGGCGCTGTCGGACGACCCGGCGCCGACGCTTGGCGCGAACGTGTTTTACGACAGCGTCGGATACCCGGTGCTGAACCCGACGGGGACGATCGCGTTCCAATCCACGTTGACAGGGAGCGGGACGGGGAGCGGCGACCGCGATTCGATCTGGGTGGGCACGCCGGGAAACGTAACCCCACTCGTACGTTCCGGAACGGTCGCGCCGGGGACGAGCGGGTTGGGTACGTTCCGCTCGTTTCAGATTCCGGACATCAGCTCGACGGGGAAAGTGGCGTTCCGTGGGTCGCTGAACGCCGGCGTGCCGTTCGACCAGCGCGACGGGATCTGGGTGGGGTCGGCGGACCGGAGTTCGCCTTTGACGCTCGTCGCGCGCTCGGGGACGGCGGCGCCGGGGGCGGGCGGCGCGACGTTCTCGTTCCCGTTCAATGATCCGCTGGTGAACGCTGCGGGGCAGGTTTCATTCGTAGACGGCTTGAGCGGACCGGGGACGACGTCGAGCAACAATCTGGGCCTTTGGACGGGGATGAGTCCGGACAGCCTAACCCTGGTCGCACGGGCCGGGAATCAGGCGCCGGGTACGCCGGCCGGAACGGTGTTCGGCACGTTTTCCGGCTTCGAACACGTGTTGAACAACCTTGGGCAGGTGGCGTTCCTAGGGACGTTGAAGGGCCCGGGTGTCGATTTCAACAACGACAACGGCATTTGGGTTTACGACCCGCACGCCGGCACTCGACTGGTCGCGCGGGAGGGACAGACGCTGACGATCGCTCCCGGTGTGGAACTGACGCTGAGTAGCTTGGATCTCAGGACCGGCGCGTCGTCCGGAGACGGGCGGGCGACGTCGCTGAACGACAACGGGCAGATCGCGTTTACGGCCGGCTTCACGACGGGGATCGATTACGCGGTGCTGGTGGCGGACGTGGGGGGGATTCGGCCGGGCGACGCGAACCTGGACGGCGTGGTGGACATGAAGGACTTCGACATCCTGCTGTCACAGCTCAATAAGGCGGGGACGTTTTCGACCGGGGACTTTAACAACGACGGGCGGGTGGACTTTGCGGACTTCCAGTTACTGGAGACGAATTTCGGGAAGTCGAGTCCGGGGTTGGCGCCGGAGGCGGCCGCCGGGGCGCTCTTTTTGAGCGACCCGACGGCCGTTCCGGAGCCGGAGATGGTGGGCGTTGTCGTGCTGGGGGCGATGGGTGCTGCGCTTCGTCGTCGTCGGCGACGCGATTGACGGGCGCGTTGGGCAGGAACGCGCTATGTGCCGTCACCCGAAGAGCACGCCGACGACGACGCCGATGCCGGCGGCGATGAGCAGGGTCTTGATCGGTTCTTCGGTGGCGCGCTCGCTGACTTCGTCGACCCAGTGGGTAATTCGCTCGCGGCCCTGTTCGTAGGACTGGGCCGCCCGATCGGTGAACTCACTGACCCGCTCGACGGCGGCTTGACCGACTTGCTTCACGGACTCGGCGACGTTCTGACCGCCGCCGCGTTCGTTGGCCTCGTCCTGCGGGAGCCGGTTGGTGCGGGTCTGCTGGGGGGCACGTTTCTTTTCGTCACCTTCGTTGGGCATTGGAAACTCCTTTTCAAAACGTAAAGCGGGCGGCGACGGTGGGGCGCCGCCGTTAATGCCTCAAGGTACGTAAGAGCGGGCGAATCGGGCAACGCCGGAAATCTCGACGGTGCGGATGGATGGTTTATACTTCCGCCCATGCCCAACCCCGCCTCGCCATCGCTGACCGAGGACCTGCGCGCGTTGCTGCCCGCCGACCGGGTGCTGACGGACCCGGCGGAGCTGTTTGTCTATGAGGCGGACGGGTTCACGATCGCGCACAGTCGGCCGGCGGCGGTGGTGTTTCCGATCACCACGGACGAGGTCGTTGCCGTAGTGAAGACGCTGGTGAAACACGCGGCGCAGATCGTGCCGCGCGGGTCGGGGACGGGACTGGCGGGGGGGTGCGTGGCGTACGACCAGGGCGTCGTGGTCTCGACGGCGAAGATGAATCGCATCATCCAGATTGACTTGGACAATCGCGTGGCGCACGTGGAGGCGGGGTGTCGGAATCTCGCGCTGTCGGACGTGGTTTCGACGATGCCGTTAACGATTGGCGGGGAAGGCGCGCCGGCGGAGATCCGATCGCCCAATCCGGGAATTGCCGGCGACCCGACGCCGCGGTCGTCGCCGGCGCGCGATCCCGAAGGCGGGTCGGCGGGACGGCGCGGCGAAAGGGGGACAGTCCCCCTTTCCAATCCGTACCACTTCGCGCCGGACCCTTCGAGCCAGCGCGCGAGCTCGATCGGCGGGAACGCGTCGACCAATGCCGGCGGTATCCATACGCTGAAGGATTTCGTCAGCGCCAACCACGTCCTGGGTTTTGAGATGGTGCTGCCGGACGCGACCGTCGTCCAGATTGGCGCGAAGGACGGCTGCTACGAGAGCGAAGGCGGCTTCGATCTGCCCGGCGTCATCTGCGGGCACGAGGGGACGTTTGGAATCATCACCAGATTGTGGGTGCGACTGGTGCCCAAGGCGACGAGCTTTCGGACGATGGTGGCGGTGTTCAACACCACCGCGGACGCCTGCAACACCGTCAGTGAGGTGATCGCCAACGGCGTGCTACCGGCGGCGATGGAGATGATGGACGGGATGATGATCCGGCTGGTGGAGGACGCGTTTCACTTCGGGTTTCCGCCGACGGCGCAGGCGCTGGTGCTGATCGAGATCGACGGGATCGACGCGCTGCTCGATCAGCAGCTCGACGACATCGTCCAATTGTGCAAGCGGAACAATGCCGCGAGTACGGAATTGTCGAAGGACCCGGCGCGGCGGGCGGCGCTTTGGAAGGCGCGAAAAGGGGCGTTCGGCGCGATCGGGCGGGTGAGTCACAGCTACTGCACGCAGGACGCGTGCGTGCCGCGGTCGATGCTGGCCGAGGTGCTCAAGAAGATCGACCGGATCGGCAAGGAGCACGGCATTTCGATCACCAACGTCTTCCACGCCGGGGACGGCAACGTGCACCCGATCTTCATGTATGACGAGCGGGACGAGACGCAGGTGCAAAACGTCCTGGAGGCCGCGGAAGAGGCGCTGAAATACTGCATCGACGTCGGCGGGACCGTGACGGGCGAGCACGGCGTCGGGGTCGAGAAGTTGCACATCATGCCGTACCAGTTCGACCGGGCGACAATGGATCAGTTTCAGGCGCTGAAGCGCGCGTTCGACCCCGACGAGCGGATCAACGCGGGCAAACTGCTGCCGTCCGACAAGGTGGTCGTGAACTTGATGAAGCCGGGGCGGCACGTCCCGCAATAGCACGTCAGATGGGGCAAAGGAGAATCCGGATGCAACCGTCACGCCGCGCCGTCGTCATGGGGGTTCTGCTGTTCGCCTGGTCACTGACTGCGGCGGCGGCGGCGGCCGCGCCGAGTGTGGTTAACCTGGACGCCGACTCCCCCTACTACCCGAAACGGACGTATCCGAAGCTGATTACACCGGAGTGGGTGGGCGAGGCGGGGGTGGACGCGGTGGTGATCCTGGCGATCGACGACATGCGGGACCACCGGCGGTACGAGACCGTGCTGCGGCCGATCCTCGAGCGTCTGAAGCAGATCGACGGTCGCGCGCCGGTTTCGATCATGACGTGCAAGATCGACCCGGCGACGCCGCAATTGCAAGCTTGGTTGAAGGAGGGGCTCTCGTTCGAGGTTCACACGGTCGATCACCCGTGCCCCCTGCTGGCGGGGAACGATTTCGCGAAGGCGAAGTCGACGTATGACCGGTGCGTGGATCAGATCTTTTCGATCCCAAATAATCGGCCGGTGGCGTTTCGGACGCCTTGCTGTGATTCGCTCGATACGCCGAGCCCGCGACTCTTTGCCGAGATCTTTAACAGGGCGTCGCCGGGCGGACATTTCCTGTCGATCGATTCGTCCGTGTTCAACATCACGACGCCGAGCGATCCGGACCTGGCGCGCGACGTCGTGTTTGATGAAATCGGGCGGGAGCGGTTTCGGAAGTATGTGCCATTCGAATCGTTCGTGAACACGATTGAGGATTACCCTTATCCCTACATTATCGGCCGACTTTGTTGGGAATTCCCGTGCGCGACGCCGAGCGACTGGCAGGCGCAGGCGCTGCACAAGCCGGCCAACCCGCAGACGACGGCGGACTGGAAGGCGCTCCTAGACGCGACGGTGGTCAAGCGCGGCGTGATGACGATGGTGTTTCACCCGTACGGGTGGAGCACGCCGGAGCAGTTCGTCGAGTTGATCGATCACGCAACCAAGACGTATGGCAAGCGGGTGAAGTTCCTGACGTTTCGGGAGGCGGAGGAGCGGCTGACGAAGAACCTCGGCGACGGCGTAGCGCTTCGCGATACGAATGGGGCTGATTCGGGCGTTCGACTCGTCGATCTGAACGGCGACGGGTACCTGGACGTGCTTTTCACGGGCTCGCACCGGGCGCGGGTTTGGAATGTGCGAGAGGGCAATTGGTCGGACGCGCCCTATCCGGCGAATTGGGCGGAAGCCGAGAAGCTGGTGGCGGGAGGGGCTACCGTATATTTGAAGGATCTGGACGGCGACGGGAAGTCGGAGTTGGTGGCGGGAGAGAAGGTTTACCGGTGGGACGGCGCGTCGTGGAAGGCGGCGGCGTATCAGTTGCCGGCCGGCACTGCGATCGGCGCCGGCGGGGCCTTTGTCGATCTGGACGAAGACGGGTATGCGGATTTCGTCTTTTCGGACGCGACACGCTCGTCAGTTTACCTGTTCGATCCGCCGGACAAGGGGTGGACGCGAGTGGTGTTCGATACCAAGCGGGGCGAGGCGGGGAAACCGGAGTTGCCGCCAATCGTGCGGGCGGACGGGACGGACAACGGGATGTGGGTGCACTCACGGACGCTGTGGTGGCAGAACGAGAACACGGACAAGCTGCCGAACCTGGTCGATCGGCGGACGTTCAACGAGCTTCTGAAGGACGTCGAGCCGCGGGCCAAGTCGCCGGCGGCGGGGCTGGCGAGCATCAGGGTTGCGCCGGGGTTCAAGGTGGAGCTGGTGGCGAGCGAGCCGCTGGTGCAGGACCCGGTGGCGTTCTCGTTCGGCCCGGACGGGAAGTTGTGGGTGGTGGAGATGCCGGATTACCCACTGGGGATCGACGGCAAGGGGACGGTCGGCGGGCGGGTGAAGTACCTGGAGGACACGGACGGGGACGGGGTATACGACAAGGTTACGCTGTTCCTGGAGAAGGTGCCGTATCCCACGTCGGTCCTGCCCTGGAAGAAGGGCGTGCTCGTCGCGGCGGCGCCGGACATCTTCTATGCGGAGGATACGGACGGCGATGGCAAGGCGGATCGGCGCGAAGTGCTTTTCACTGGGTTTAAGGAAGGGAATCAGCAGCACCGACTGAATCACTTGTCGTTCGGGCTGGACAACTGGGTGTACGGTGCGAACGGCGACAGTGGCGGAAACGTCAAATCGGTGAAGACCGGGAAGACGGTGTCGATCTCGGGGCGGGATTTTCGATTTCGGCCGGACACGGGGGAGTTCGAGGCGGTGGCGGGGCAGTCGCAGTTCGGGCGGTCGCGGACGGACGCGGGGGACTGGTTCGGGTGTAACAATTCCAATCCGCTGTGGCACTTTCCGATGGACGAGGCGTTTTTGAAGCGGAACCCGCACGTGCCGGTGCCGCCGGACGTGATGCGGGTCGACGTGCCGCGGGTGGCGGGGGCGGCGCCGGTGTTCCCGATCAGTATCACGCGGGCGCGGTTTAACGATTTCAACACGGCGAATCATTTTACGAGCGCGTGTTCGGCGCAAGTTTATCGGGACGATTTGTTTGGAATGGTTCCGTCGGGCGGGAGCGGCTCCTTGCAGGTGTTCATCTCCGAGCCGGTGCACAACCTCGTTCACCGGGAAATCGTGACGGCGACGGGGGCGACATTCGTCAGTGAGCGCGCGGCGGGCGAGCAGGCGAATGAGTTTCTTTCGTCGAGCGACAACTGGTTTCGGCCGACCACTGTTGACACGGGGCCGGACGGGGCCTTGTACGTGGCGGACATGTATCGCGCGGTGATCGAACATCCGCAATGGATTCCGAAGGATTGGCAGGCGCGGCTGGACTTGCGCGCGGGGCACGACAAGGGGCGGATTTATCGCGTTGCGCCGGTCGGGGAGCGGCGGCGGGCGATTCCACGGCTGGATCGATTGGAGACGGCTGCTTTGGTGGCGGCGCTGGATTCGGCGAGCGGGTGGCAGCGGGATATGGCGCAGTGGCTGCTGGTGTGGCGGAATGATCCGGCGGCCGTGCCGGCGCTGGAGGCGTTGGTTGCCAAATCGAGCCATACGATGGGGCGGATGCAGGCGCTTTGCACGCTGGATGGGATGGGGGCGCTCAAGCCGGCGGTGGCCGCGCGGGCGATGGGGGACGCCGATCCGGCAGTCAGGCGCCATGCCGTACGACTGGCAGCGGGCGAGGTGAAGGCGTCGGCGGAATTGCAGGCGGCGATCAAGTCGCTGAAAGACGAACCGGACCCGCAGGTGCGGATGCAGCTCGCGTATACGCTGGGGCAGTGGGACGATCCGGCGGGGGCGGTGGAGCTGGGCACGCTGGCGGTCGCCTCGGCGGCGGATCGGTTCACACTGGCGGCGGCGCTCAGCTCGCTGAACGGAACGAACGTGCGGGCGGTGGCGGGGGCGGTCACGGCGGCGGCGGCAGAAGGGCGGACGCCGCCGGCGGCGCTCTTGGCGGGGGTGTTTCGCACGGCGCTGGGGACGGGGAATGCGCCGGCGATCGCGGAGACGGTGAAGACGCTGACGACGCCGCGCGACGGGGTGTTTGCGGCGTGGCAGTTTCAGACACTCGCCAATGCGCTGGATTCGCTGGCGACGGCGGGGACGAGCCTGACGCAATTGGCGAAGTCCGAGCCTTCGATGGCGGCGTCGGTGACGGCGGCGAAGGGGGTGATCGAGGCGGCGGCGAAGACGGTGACGGACGAGGCCGCACCACTGGAAAAGCGGGCGGCGGGGGTCGCGCTGCTGGGACGCGATCGGGATCGCCAGGCGCAGGACAATACGATCCTCGAACGGCTGCTCGCGCCGCAGTCGCCGCGGGAATTGCAGTCGGCGGCGATCGCGACTCTGGTCGGCCGGCGCGGGACCGGCAATTACGAGCGATTGCTGGCGCATTGGAAGGGGATGACGCCGGAGTTGCGGTCGAACGTGCTCGACGGGCTGTTGTCGCGCAGCGATAGCGCGAACCAATTGCTGGACGCAATCGACGCCAGGCGGGTGTTGGCGATCGAGATCGATGCGCCGCGACGGCAGCGGTTGTTGCAGTTCCCGGATCGCGGCCTGCGCGGGCGGGCGGCTACCGTGTTTGCCGGCGCCGTTAATCCGGATCGGCAGAAGGTGATCGACGCGTTTGGCGAGGCGCTGACGCTCAAGGGGGATGCGAAGAGCGGGCAGGCGCTGTTCGCCAAGACGTGTGCGACGTGTCACCGGATTGGCGACGTGGGGAACGCGGTGGGGCCGGATCTGGCGTCGGTCGGGGATAAGTCGCCGCAGGGGTTGTTGACGGCGATCCTGGATCCGAATCGGGCGGTCGAGCCTCGCTATATCAATTACATCGCCACGACAGGCGACGATCAGACGTTGACGGGGTTGCTGTCGGCGGAGTCGGCGACGTCGATCACGCTGCTGGGACCGGACGCCAAGCCGCAGACGCTCCGGCGGCAGGATTTGAAGGATCTTCGAAGCAGCAATACGTCGCTGATGCCCGAGGGGCTGGAGGCGGGGCTCAAGGCGCAGGATCTGGCGGATTTGATTGCGTATGTGCGGGCGGGGAAGTAAAAGCGACGTCGTCGATCGGGCGCCCCTGCGGTGCAGCCGCTACGCGAGTTGATTGGAATTTCGCACCGGACCGCACGGGGCGTTATCATCGTCGGGCAATGCCCGTCGCGCTGACATTTCTGGCCCACCCGGATGACGCGGAGATCCTTTGTGCGGGGACGCTGGTGCGGTTGGC
>Ga0105239_10010070_pt1 | contig 10597 bp, 12 predicted proteins | sample KBSC44metaG_FD_92761 | JGI IMG/M metagenome (GOLD analysis project Ga0105239, IMG submission 92761) | Corn rhizosphere microbial communities from Kellogg Biological Station, Michigan, USA - KBS C4-4 metaG | ecosystem: Host-associated > Plants > Roots > Rhizosphere > Soil | place: Michigan, USA...
CTCTGTTCTCGATCCGAGACCGTGAAGATACCCCAGCATAGGTACTCGGCACAGAGGATACGCTTCAAACTCCCTGCTCGCGTCAAGATGCCAGAAAGTACATTGATAAGCGGCTTCTCATTGGGTTCCGGCCTGCCTCTGCAACCCCATGCGGACAAGTCTACGGTTGTGGCGGCCCAGACCCTTTTTGGCAAATGAATTGCATGAAAGCCTAGAACCCAGGATCGACGTGGCCAAATTGTTCTTGCAACAGTGACCCAATACCTAGGAATATGGGAACGAGCACTGTCACACTCTCATCAAATGACCATTCCCCGCAAATGCACCTGGTCGGAATCAAACAAATTGCCGAATAGCACCGATTTCGACCTTGGAGATGCGGAGACCTTCCTATCGTCTAAGGATAGGGCTAGCAAAGAGGCTAAATTCACCAACAATCAAGCTATCCCCAGTGGACTCTGTCGGGGTACCCCAAAGCTGCGGCTCGACTCATATGCCGGTATGAGTTAGACCATCGCTTCTCCATGACGGCAACACACAGAGCTTCCTACTCCGTCTGGGATGCGGAGTGCAATTCAGGGCACTCATCACTTCATACGAGACCAATGTGAGTTTGAAAAAGACATTAACGCATGTCCTGTGTTCCAGTGGGTGAATAAAGACCCTAAGAGCGAGGCTCACAATCGACAAGGTTTCCAGAGCATTCCGCTCCGTTCTTTTCACGTCTCGCTCATGCCTGATATCGAAACTAACAGCCATATGGTGAACGACGCAGTTCCCCAAAACACTTTCACAAATAACCTCACTTGAAAGCTCTTGCAGGGAACCCAGTGAACAGACCCAAAACATTACGCTTGCAAGGTTAGCTGATTGACTGTTCTCCCCCCTGGACCGCATGGCCACTTTTTGGAACCAACGAGGCTACGTTTTGGCCTCAAAACAAGCAACGATAGGTCCGCCGCGTTCACCTGCCAAGCGAGAAACATTGTGATCAAACTTTGAATTCTGGGTGGGTCATTGACGGATTCTGGTATAGTTTCCTCCAGCTTTACCCCGGACAGATGTCGAGGAATGTCCAGGATAGTCACTCCCGGGCCCAGGGCTTGGTAAATGGAGCCTATGATATACCCGAAAACCAGGTTCTGAACCTCCACGTGGGGCTAGGTCTACCTCTAAAAACCGCGGCCCTCCGGCAGTTCACCCTAATCGCGCCTAGGTGACTCCAGGACTAGCTTGCTTGTGTTGTGTTTTGCAATCCTCTGATATAGTTAATCGTTGTTCCTTTCACATGAATTGACTTCTACCCACAACCTCAGCTGATATTGAAAGCTGCATTTGAACAGCCAGGAGAATCGTCCTTCCAGTTGAAGTGTTGCATAAAGGAAATATGACTGACACACGTGACCAGGGCCTCAAAGCCCACTGGAAATGCATCGCAGCATGTACTTTGGTCAGCATGTGTCCGTTCCAGTATGGAATTGATTTTGGGATTATTGGCGGCCTGCAAGCAATGCCAGGCTTCCTTGCGGTTTGTGAAACTGGATGAACCTGAATGGAACTTATTGTTCTAAACTTCAACAGGTGTTTGGCCACGAGGACCCCAACTCACCCATTGGGTACAATATTTCGCATACAAGGCAGCAGTTAATCTCATCATTCATGATTCTTGGTGCTTTCATGAGCTCAGCCTGTGGGGGACCGATTGCAAAATTCATTGGCCGTAAAGCATCCATCTGGCTTGCGAGTTTGCTGTGCGTCATCTCGAACATCATCATGCAGTCTACAACTGGTATTGGAGCGCTATATTTCGCTCGTCTCCTAAACGGCATTGCCAACGGACTCTACCTGACCTTCGCCCAGCTGTACTTGAACGAATGTGCTCCAGCAAGATACCGTGGTCTCGTCATTGGTCTTTTCCAATCCTGGACATCCATTGGAACTCTCGTTGGAACCGTCGTGGACAATTTCACCGTCAAGATCGGAGGGAGAAGCTCCTACATCGTCCCTCTTGGAATCATTTACATCGTGCCAGGCCTGATGTCAATCGGTCTGTTCTTCATTCCTGAATCACCACGATGGTATCTCCTTCGGAACGAAACCGAGAAGGCTCGAAAAGCCCTCTATTGGCTCCGTCCATACCCAGATCTCGTTGACCAAGAAGTTCACGAGATCTCCTCCGCCATCGAGGCTGAAAGAGCTCTTGCTAAAAGCGCCGATATGATGGACATGTTCAGAAATCCAGTCGACCGCAGACGTACACTTCTTTCCTGTGGAGCCATTAGTTTGCAAGCAGCTTCTGGTGCCATGTACATGATCTCATATGGCACCTACTTCTTTGAGATGGCTCATGTCGGCTCCGCTTTCGAAAATGCGTGTATCCTCGTTGCAGTTGGTGTGGTTGCAATTTTGATCAACAGCGCCATTATCACTCGATGGGGCCGGAGAAGAGTATTCCTAACAGTCGGTATGACCATTTGTGGCATCACCCAGCTGATCGTCGCCGTCGTCTATCAACAAAAGGGTCCGAGCACCTCTACCGGAAAAGTGAGTCCACTCAACCCCCATAGGCACGAAAATCGCGTTAGGAAAAGTAAGTGGCTAACTCTTATTCCCCAAAACAGGTTATCGTGGGGGTCTCAGTCGTCTACATCGTGGGCTACAATGGCATGGTGGCGACCTACGCCTGGCTCTGCGGCGCCGAATTCCCATCTCAGAGACTCCGAAGCTATACCTTTGGACTGGCAACGTCGATTGGTTTCCTCGGTGCCTGGCTCGCGACTTTCAGCGCTCCGTACTTCATCAACCCAGATTCCCTCAACTGGGGTCCGAAATACGGTTACATCTGGTTTCCCTCCTGCCTGATCGGCGCCATCTGGACATTCTTCTTCCTGCCCGAGGTGCAGAACCGTACGTTCGAGGAGATCGACGAGATGGTAAGTTTGTGTGCTTGGAAAATTTCCCCACTCTCTCAGAAAGTATGTCCCCTTTGCTGACGGAAATTTTTCTCTCTCCACAAATAGTTCGAGGCACGTCTCCCAGCACGCAAGTTCCGAAAGTACCGGTGCGTTGGCTCGGTCGCGGCCGTAGCGGCAGCGGCACAGGAAGATACCGCAGCTGCCGAAAAGGAGATCCAGATTGCGAGGGCCAGCCACGAGGAGATGGTGCGCAAAAACGCCAAAGGCGCAACGGAGACTGCTGTTTCGCATATCTAAAACAACGTACTAAAGCCGAGTACTAAAACCACGTACTATAGCCACGGTGTATAACATCGGGCAGGTGGGCGACATCTACGCAAGGAGTGAGGAGAAGATACATACTAAGAAACACATGTGATACGATGGGAACTCGATTGGCTCGATCAATGAATTGGCCATGATTCAACTCATGTAACGGTTCGATTAGTCCCGAGCGTTTGGTCGGGATCAGGGGTGATCTTTGTGCTGAGCCAGCTTGGGCCGGCCGTTGGGGCAGCGGATCAAGCTCTGTGGAACCTGCTATCTGTCCGTCCAACTAAGCGTTCGCGCACGGATGAGGCCACCGAGCAGAAAATACGGCGTGGATCCGAATCACGAGATAACGATGCCGCAATGGAGCATGATGGATACGCTGTTGAAAATGTGTGGATCATGGCCCCCCCATTTTATTTATCAGGCAACATCTGATCTGACGCCCGAGAATTGTCCAGCTGTGTGATCCCTACCTAAGTCTACACCCCAAGCAACGAGTCAGATGAGTGAATATAGTGTCAATACTTATTTCCAACATGATGATGGATGATAGCATTTCCATGCTTCACACACTTCGTCCCAGCGTTGTTTGTGTTTGATCTCTCTACATATGATTTAATGATAAACTGTGGCTAGTCTGGAACGAAATGCGGACTAATCCTCAAGAGTGTATGGGTAGAAAAGTGCATGATATTGGGGTGATATGCAATAAAGGCGTCCAGGCGAACGTCGCAAGACGGGCCAGGCCTCAGGACCCATAGTGCGCCTGAAAGTATCCTGGCAAATTTTCGACAGCTGTCGTGATACCCCTCTCTTGATTTACATAGATGGTTTTGGGGGTTGAAGTGAAGCGGTAAGCGAGGCAGGAGGAAAAGATCGCCAGGGCTATGATCTCGCAGATAAGAAAGGGAGACGGACGTCTGGGCTTCCTGTACCTCCACCGTTCTTCACCCACGTGTCGTCGCCGGCGGGAAGCTCTAGGCACCTAAGCCGTCTTCTTCTCGGAGGTAACGCTTGCGGCAGCAAAGACAGCCTCGTCGCGGTCCCAGATGAGGGTCAGAGCCGTGGCGAACGGGCCGAGCAGGGCAACCCTGGCCACAACATTGAACACCGTGCCGATTCCAATGGAGTTCGAGTCACTGTTTTTGTTCGCGCTCACTACAGGCTTCGCATAGCGGCTCGCAAGCGCCCAGAGGAGGAATGCCGTCGAGAAGATGCTGTAGTCGTACTGGAGGAACCATCTCGCGCCCTCTGCGACAGAGGCGGCCTTGGTGTCGGAGAATGGACTAGGGGGCACGAATACACTGAGAGGATTGAGTTCGCGCTGCGCGAACTCGGTGAACATGCCGGGACAGAAGACGCCCGCAGCAAGGGAGAGGGTTACGGTCGCGAGATGCGCTGGCACGCTGACTGCCAGCGCGAACTTGTAGACGTGGCGGAGCAGTGGGAGTTGGTTGGCAAGGGCGTCGGCTTGGGATTTATATTCGATCGTGGGCCAGAACACTGCTTTCCAGATGAAAGTGTATACCGTCACCCAGAGCGGGAAGGGCTGCCAGACTAGGATGGCGGTGATCTTTGATGACACGGATAGGACGCTTGGTGCCGGCAGGGACATCAGGATCGTGGGGAGGATGAAGCCGATGATGGTTCCAAAGGGGATCCCCGTTAGGAGGCACTCGGGAATCGCTAGGTCCAGGGGTGTGAGAGCTTTCGCTGATGTGATCAGTGGCGAGGTGAAGAGGTACAGCGTCAGGTAGACTGGCCCTATCACGGCCAAGCCGACCATCTGGGTGACGAGACCCCAGGCTGTCGTGCTGCAGTTGCCCGACAGGTTAGTCAGTGTGCTGTTGATTATCTTTGGGGAAGCTTCAAACAGGGCTTCTATGTGTTGCAATTCCAGATCGGAGTGACTTGAGGGGAGGGCAAATGACTTACAAGGAGATTACGCGCCTACTATTCGCGTTCCTCAATCCCTCAAGCACCATCACGATCCAGAACGCGACGCCCTGGGCGACAAAGACGAAGCTGATCAAGCTGGTGGCTGGGTGTTCTCCATCAACTGTAGGCCAGAAGAAGACAAGCAACGTGGAAAGCAATCCATCCGGTGGATCGTAGCCGGTAAAGCTCGTCGGAAACGATGTTTTGGCCCATGTGCTATGTGTCGGGAGGAGATGCTTGTCTCGATATTCAACGATTGTTGGGAACAGCGAGTTGGACTCGCCGAAGAGATGGAGCGATGCGAACCCGAGACCGATCAGGGCTGCAACTGTGACGCGAGAAATTGCAAGTAATGCCATTTTCTATGTTTGCGATCGATCTGAAGTCTCGAGAGCATGGACAGCCGAAGTGGTGAGGGTTGAAATAATGGTCGACTGGTTGCCTAAATAAATATCTCTTGGGTTTCGGCAGGGCGTGCTACAGCACAAAGAATAAGACGCGATGTTACCGGTAACAAGCCCAGCATCGCAACCATTTATTGTTGCGATGTTCGACTCAGCAAGGGGAAAACGCGGGTGCTGGAGTTTCCGACAGCCGAGGCGTTATTTACTTGGTCGCTGGGCAAAGTCGCGTTGCTGGATGAACTATCCGAACCCCTGTCAAAGACGTCTTGAATCAGCAGGCTATGTCTGCACCGTAATTGGACGACTCGATTTGAGAAAGCAAAGAACTCCTTACTAGTCATTTGTCGAGGCTAGGTATTTGAGAACGATCTGGATGTCAGATGCTTAATACCTAACAGGCAACGACAAATAGACAAGAGCTGCGCGCTTGCCACATTTCTGCCCTCAATGGCACGGCCAACTCTTCCCATCATCGGAACCAAGCTGTATCAATACATGGAGGGCCAGCATCGCGAAAATCAAAATCGTTTGGGTTGTATTTTGCACTGGACTGCTGAACTCGCGACCTTACCTGGAAGCATCGCTAACATGGCTCCATTCTCGCCTCGTACGCCGGGGTATCATGATCTATCCAGCCCAAGCCCAATTCTTCAACCTAGAACGAAATGCACCAACAAAACCCTTAGATTTTTTTCTCCAATACCGCAAATTCTCATTTTAACCAAACCTGCTCAAACACTCCCCCTAGGGGTTTTCGCTCGCACATCTCCTCCATTAACTTTTCGCTCACTGGCGTGATGAGTGGACTCCAGCGTCCGAACCTCGTTTTCGCCCAGTCCAGCGCGAAATGATGCGTACACAAGAATTCTGGGAGCTGGCGATGTTGTGATTGCACGCCGGTTCCGCCAGGTGCGACACTGGGTGCGACTTTCCATCGACTCTCATACAATGTAGGCCCCATGGCAAGATGCTCTAGAGCTGGGCGGTTTCGGCCAACTAGTGCTGGAAACACCCACTCGACGAACTTGGTTGCATATTCTTTGATGGTGTAGTCGCCCAACTGGCTGAATACCTGGTTCTCTGGGAAATTGCGGATATGAATTGTCTTGAGATGTTGGAGAGTTGGGAGGAGCGTTCGTCGGAGGCGGATGATTTCGTTATTCCAGGGGAAGCCAATTCCCAGCTCGGCGATGTTGGGACAGAGGCTGGCAATGTCGTTGATTGATTCTTCCCATATATCTTGACTGTAGCCCCCGACACCGAACGGACGCGATGTGTCTATGCTCAGATGTTCTCGGGGTTGGATTCGGGATTCCAGGACCAAAGTCCGAATGGTAGGCCCATGCTCTGCAATAAGTGTTGAAGGACGTTCCAGGAACGTTGCATTCTCAAAGAGCAGGGAGAGACTTTCGAGGCCCGCGAATGAGGCTAAGAAGCGAACCATCGAGTCTTTGATGGCATTCGTCGGCTGCTCGTGGCGGAAGGAGAAGTGCTTCAATGACGGGGAGATGGCTGGCGATCGGGGTGCATCTGGGGAAGATGAGACCCAATGAAACGTGCTGGCAATTGACTCGAGTAGCTCGGCGCTTCCAGGGCAAGATTCTAGAGTAAGCTTTTCGAGCCTGCAGAAAAACAAGGCTTGTGGGATGGAGTCTGGTCGAAGCACATCCAGAGACAATCCATGTAAGCTTAGGTCCCGGAGTTTAGGAAAGTTGTCCAATGAGTATGCGGACGTGAAGAAGCGTTCATGTGGCTGAGGCAAATGCTCAAGGAAACTAAGTCTGCTGCGCGAGTAGCCGTCGATCAGATGCCTCTCTTGGCCGAGTCGAAGTGTTTCAAGGGTGGTTTTATTCCCAGAGAGCATGCTCTCCACGGATTCTCCTTCGTTAATATTATGGCACTCTAAACTTTGCAAGTTTTTAGGAAAGATGTCATCTCGGGGTGCTGATTCCAATTCGTAGAAAGCGAGATGCCTAAGTGTATGGTTGTGGCTCCGAGTCAATACTTCGAGCATTTGCGCCGTCATCGGTGCTGGGTGGAGGAAGCTGTCACAGTCAGCATCTCCATATACTCTCAGGACTGGTAGAACTCACGCAAATCTTTTCAGCTGATTTCCAGGTACTTTATCAAGGATGTCATGCACAAAATCGTCCGCGGTGCCCGCATCTGACCTCCTCCTACGTGTATATGTTTCGCTTCTCTTCCGAACCACCATACCATTTCTGACCGTAAGATCTCGCACGGATTGGGTCACGGGTGCCCGCAGCGCACGCGACCCCATCGTTCTACTTGATGTCGAAGGGGCTTCAACATCCACATTGTAGTAGAGACGTCGCATGGTTATGTCCTCGAGGATACGGCATGTTCGAGAAAGGTGGTAGAGATCTCGACGTCTATCCAGCTAGTAAGGGTCAGTCATTGAGATTTGGAAATGCGTCGCGCTGTACTTACATAGAATATAATGTGGAGTTTCAGCTCCCCAGGGAGATCGAGCAGCCAGCAAGGCTGTGAGGGAAGGGATGTAGTCATGGTATAGTATGGATTGCTTCTCGAGAGGGCAATCGCTGTTGAACACAAGAATAAATTTTTGAGGTTGATGCGCTTGTTAGGGGAAGTTCATGGACAACTTGTACAAAAGGGTCATAACCCGCGTGTTAGATATACCCACTGGTCACCAAGTGGCAACGACTAGAAGAGGCAATGTGAACGAAACCCAGTATATTGCAATGAATATTGAAGGGCCGGGGAATCATGCGGGAGCAAGGGATGTTATTATGTCAGATTAGCAACGGACGATTCTGTCAGCTGTTCCTCATACGTACACAGAGGAGTCGTGAGAGAACATTTTGAGGACAAGCGAGATAAGGAAATATTTGGACGAGTGGTTGCTTTGGGGTGGATGGGTAGACAGCCAGTGAGAACATGACATCCATCGTGAGTTCTGAACTTCGGGTCCCCTAACGACATGCTAGTTTGATTCAGCAGCGGTGATCACAAGGAATCCAACACGGGTTCAACACGAGAAGACGTGGGTGGGGGAAGGAAATATTGTTGGAATGCGTACAGATTCGGAACACAAAGGCGCGTTTGACGTGGGCTGCTATTTGACAAGAGTAGGAAGTGGGTGGGATCGGGAGGGATCACCAGGGCACGTTTTGACTCAGCTGTGATTCCGCCTGGTGGCCCAGTACGAGTGGTGGCCCAGTGGGCTCGTGGAGCCTCCCATTGATAGGGGATGTGGATCGTCCCGGCATCTCGGCCTCTCCTGGTGTGTCTGTATGTAAGGCGGGCGATGAGGGAGGATGCCCTTGAGCGTCAGGCTCCGCCCCAGGAACCGGGCTGACCGCCTGTACCGCACCTTTTGGCGTAATTCGTGATTGCCATCTCTGGCAAGTTGCAAACCCTAGCCATGTGCAGTGAAGACCTTTCATCTTGCAAGGGTATGGACCAGGAGAGAATTAATGCATCGTATGTAATCGTGCAGTTGCGTTGCAAGGGAATTCCAGATATTCTGATTACTCGCTTCCTCCACTGAGAAACTCCAAAACACTTGGGCAAACCCAAGTGCAAGGTCCTCAGTGGGAATGGTTCAAGAGTGGCTCCCTGTGGCAATTCACCGGGGTTTATTTTAGACAGGATGATACCATTTGGAACCATCCCTGCTGACGTGGTAAGGAGTATTCGATGTTTATCTGATTAGTTGGGTGCCACTGTATGTCGGTGAGAAAGCATTCGGTGCCAGGTGAGGCCATATTGATTTAAGTACGGAGTACTCGTAATTACAGGGATCTCAGCCCGAAAGGGGGACTTGAGGGAGAAACACGATGGGCTCGCTTGTTGCTGTGCTTTGTGTTGTCCATATGATTAGTCAAATACGGAGTACGTCGCAAGTCAACTACTCCCTACCACTGCACGATCACCGGATGTGACTATCCTCAGCCACATATTCCAGCCACAGATTGTGGCAGTGGCACCTGACCGCAAGCCACCTCATACCCCAGAGAAGCCGGGAATGGAGAAATGTATTTCCAGCTTGGGCAAATTCGGCTCGTCAATGAAACCTCAACCGGTAACTTACATGTTTGTCTGAACCCAAACCATCGCTACGGTTAGTTAATGTGAAGCCTCGATCAAGACATTCATCATTGCCAGATGAAAAGGAGATTTTCTCCCTTTGTATATGTCGCTAGTCTTCAGCGCACCCACCACTGCCCGATTCTTTGTCTGCTCGAACCAGGCAACCCCCAACACCAGGGTGTGATAGGAGCTATTGAACCCCCCGTCCCAAAGACACTCCGTGGGAGAGTCATCTAGGTATAGATTTTCTCTGCAGGTGTGAAAGCTTTTGCTTGTGGGGCATTCATACAAAGCCAACGTCAAGAAGTATTGTGAACAACCGGCTGGGAAGCACCCTTCCTGTTCATTGTGAGTGATGCACTATTTTACATGCTTTCATCTGGTCATTCTGCCGAAAAAAGTCAATCATGTATAAAAGCGGTGGGAGGGATCGATATGTCTTGAGGTTGTAGCGAATTCTTGCTCTGAGCCCTTGTCGTTCTTGTCCGGATCAAGCAGCAAGATTGTTCTTGCCGTTTGGTGCTCGCTCTCCTCGGAACACTCTCTTCGTTGTCTACCATCCCTTTCATCATGGAGCGCGCGATCTCAGGCGATAGTCTGAGTAGCCAGCTCAGGATGGCATCCCTCAATTCAGACCTCAATCGCTTCATCAAGTTAGTGGACCCTCCCGAGACTAACGCAACCAACATTAGAACCGTTCTCAAGACACCCCGAGATGAAGAGTCGGGTCTGAAAGCATCAGCCTGCTCTGGTACTCCAGCCCTTCTTCGGCGTCACATCCATAGGACTGAAAAGCCGGGAAATCCATCGAATTCCTCTCACTTTGAACCCACGTCTTCGTCAACAGAAATGGATCGGAAGTTGAGGCAGAACAAGCCTCGCTTGCTGCTTATGGGCCAACGAAGGTGGCTAAACTGACATTCCATTGATCTCTGAGGCTTCTCTAACAGA
>Ga0105239_10010072_pt1 | contig 10596 bp, 8 predicted proteins | sample KBSC44metaG_FD_92761 | JGI IMG/M metagenome (GOLD analysis project Ga0105239, IMG submission 92761) | Corn rhizosphere microbial communities from Kellogg Biological Station, Michigan, USA - KBS C4-4 metaG | ecosystem: Host-associated > Plants > Roots > Rhizosphere > Soil | place: Michigan, USA...
ATTCAATCGTTCATCGGCCAAAATATTGTAGAGCGAGCCCACGGCGCCAGCTTTGTAATCATGTGCGCCAAAAATCACCCGATCAAACCGAGTCAGGACAATCGCTCCCGCACACATCGTGCAAGGCTCAAGCGTCACATAAAGGTCGCAGCCATTCAAACGCCAGCGATCCAGCGACTTACAGGCCCGCTCAATCACCAGAATCTCAGCATGGTGGGTGGCGACCTTGTTGGCCTCGCGTTCATTCGCCGCCTCAGCGACGATCTGGCCATTGCACACCACAACGGCGCCGATCGGGACTTCGCCCTGCTCAGCGGCCGACTTTGCGAGCTCGAGTGCCCGACGCATAAAAGCCGCGTGATCGGCGTCAGAATTGGGATTTACGTGTTTGTCATGGCGCATCCAGACTGTTATTGCTGGAAAGTCTTAAGGTTTCAAGCGATAGATAGTCTTCCTCAAAAGCCAGTAGAGCGCGAAGGTAGGTGAGTTAACTTGGCATTAGTTCGTATTCGTGACAACGAAGCATTTGAACAGGCATTCCGTCGTTTCAAAAAAGCTTGTGAAAAATCAGGCGTGCTTTCTGAAATCAAAAAACGTGAACATTTTGAGAAACCTAGCGTCCGCAAGAAGAAAAAATCGATGGCGGCACGTAAGCGTTTGATCAAAAAACAAAAGAAAACCTACTAGGAGTTTGTAGTGTCTCTCAAAGAGAAAATTCTTGAAGACATCAAAAACGCCATGAAAGCAAAAGAGGCGGATCGTTTAAGTGCGATTCGCTTCCTTCAAGCGGCGGTCAAAAATAAAGAAATCGAATTGCGTCCTCACGCCATCACGGACCCAGACATCTTGGGCGTGATCAAGAAAATGGCCAAGCAACGCCAGGATTCGATTAGCGAATTCGAAAAAGCCGGTCGCACCGACCTGGTTGACAAAGAGAAATTCGAACTCACTGTATTGCAGGAGTATCTTCCTAAGCAGTTATCCGCTGATGAAGTAAAAAAGATCGTTTCTGACGTGATTCAGTCTTTAGGCGCCAAAGATATTAAGCAGATGGGCGCAGTCATTAAAGAAGTGCAGGCCCGAACGGCCGGCGCTGCTGACGGAAAAACCATCAGCGAACTTGTGAAGAGCCAACTCTCCTCGTAAAATTGTTTTAGCCATCGGGAGGGGCTTCTATTGAAGTTCGACCAAGACTTTATTGAAAAAGTCCGCGAAGCCTCCAACATCATCGACGTGATCGGCGCGCATATTGAATTGCGCCGGTCGGGTGGTGGATTTGTGGGTCTTTGTCCTTTTCACGGCGAAAAGACCGCGAGCTTTTCCGTTTCAGAAGACAAGCAAGTGTATCATTGCTTCGGCTGCAAAGCCTCTGGCAACGTGTACGGCTTCGTCCAACAATATCAGGGCCTCACTTTTCCTGAGACAGTGGAGTTTCTCGCTCGTCGTGCGGGGATTCCAATTCCTGAAAAATCAAAGCAGGGTTCTGACGAAGACAAAGAGAAAAAGACAACGCTTTATCGCATCAACGAAGTTGCGGCGAAGTTCTTTCAGTACGAATTGCAAAAGCTCAAGGACGACTCGGCTCCTTGGCAGTATTTAAAAACTCGTGGCATCACGCGTGAGTTTGCCGAGAAACATCGATTGGGTTTTGCGCCCGATTCATGGTCAAGTTTAAGCGCATTCTTCGATACGAAGCGTGCGCCACTTTACCTCGCGGCAACGTTGGGTTTGGTGAAAGCGCGTAACAGTGGGCAAGGCTATTACGATCTGTTCCGCAATCGAATCATCTTTCCGATTTATTCACCAACTGAGCAGTGTCTTGGCTTTGGTGGACGGGTTTTAGATGCGTCGATGCCGAAGTACCTCAATAGCCCCGATTCGCCGATCTTTCACAAGGGTCATGTGTTCTACGGCCTCGACAAAGCAGCGAAGCATATCCGCACGGCTGACACCGCGATTTTGGTGGAAGGCTACACGGACTGGTTAGCTCTCGAGAAAGCGGGCTTCTTGAATGTCGTCGCGACGCTGGGAACAGCATTCACACACAATCATGCCCGGTTGCTTACTCGCTACTGTGCCAATGTGATCGTGCTTTTTGACGGTGATGAGGCTGGGCAATTGGCCGCACGCCGAAGCCTTTCGATTCTTCTCGAGGCGGGTCTTTATCCAAAAGGTATCACGCTGCCATTCGAACTCGATCCGGATGAATTCATCGAAGAGCATGGCGCCCAAGCTTTGAAGCATTCGATCGAAAAGGCACAAGATTTGTATGACCTAATCGTGGAACAAGAAGTGCGGGGTCATTCAGGAGAACCATCAGAGAAAATTCAAATCCTGGATCGATTGGCACCACTCTTAGAAGCGGTTCAAGACGTGCGATTGCGAGAGCTTTACATTCAAAATACGGCGCAGTTTCTGAACATCGACGCTAAACTCGTGCGGGCGAGTTTGAGGGCTGAACATCACTCTTCGGCCTCAAAGCCGCCGCCACAAAGGCAGCCAGCGCCCCAGACTTCGGTCCAGCCGCCGCAAGGCGTTGCTGTTCCTGACCAGAAAATTGAAATCATCGAAGTTTTGCGCCCACCTCGCGTAGAACAAGATTTATTGAATCTGAGCCTGATGAAAGAAACTTATCTCGAAGAGATTCTAGGCTCAGGAATCGTGCCAAAATTGCTTCACCGAGGAGTGCAGCAAGTATTGGAATTGGTTCAGGAAGCCTATGGACAAGGTCACTGTAAATTTGATAATTTGACCAGTCTGTTGGTGACCCGCGTGAAACCAGCAGAAATAGTGACGCTGCAGTTGGGGGAACCGTTCAGCAGTCTCACTGATGAAACCGCTCGGAAATTTATTCACGACTGTCTACGCCGGATTGAGGAAAACCATCGCAAGGCTCAGGCGAAAGCGCTCATGAGCAATTTGCGAGGAGCTCAAGGGGAAAATAAAACCGAGGCGATGGAACAGTTTATGAATATCCAGCGTTCTAGACGCCAACATAATCAAGAGAATTAGGAGCAAATTCGGATGAGTAAAAAGACGCCCGGAACAGAAAACAACGGGACGGAGAATCCTATTCGCGAACTCACGCTCAAGCAGCAAGAAGAGTTAATTAAAGAAGAAATTCAACGGTTTATCAAGTTGGCAAAAGAGCGTTCTTCAATCACGGTTGAAGAAATCAACGAACTCTTACCACCTGAAATTATCGCCGCGCCCGTACTCGATATGTTTATGCAGGCTCTCGAGGTTAACGGTGTAGTTATTACAGACACCTCTGAAACTAAGAAAGAGGGCGAAGAAGATTTCTTTTTGGCCGACCCGAACGCGGAAGCCGACGAGGAAGAAGAAGAAGCCGAAGAAGCTGAGGGCGATGCGAAGAGCAACGACCCCGTTCGCCTTTACTTGCGCAAGATGGGAAGCGTTTCGCTCCTCACTCGCGAAGGTGAAGTGGAAATCGCTCGCCGTATTGAAGCCGGTGAGCGTGAGATCGTTCGCGCGATTTTGATGTCGCCAATCGGAACCAACGAGATCATTTTGCTCGGCAAACGCTTAGACGAAGGCCGGATCAAAGTAAAAGCGATCTTCCGTGGTCTCGAAGACGAGGAAACTCAATACGACGAACAAGAGTACGTTCAAAAAATTCACGAACTCATTGGTCATGTTAAAAAGTATCAGAAGAAAGCGGCTAAATCGTTTCAGACGATGAAAGAGTCGCCTCACAATTCACCAGCATCAAAAGGTGCGATGGCTGAATTGGAAGAGTTCAATAAAGATTTGATGACGATGTTTGAAAGCATCAACTTCAACCGTAAAACGATCAATCGTATCGTGATTAAGTTTAAAAACTTGGTCGGTCGAAGTGCTGTGCTTCGTAAACGCGTAAAAGAAGCGGTCGAGAAAACTTTCTCAAAAGACATCGAGCATTTGATCGCTCGTTACAAAACCGCTGAAGCAACAGAACAAGAAATGGCCAAACTCGTTAAAGAAACGGGCGGCTTGAGCTTCAGCAAAATCCGCGATCACTACTACAATTCTTCAGACGCTTACGGACGCTTGCAGCGTTTGAATAGCGAAACTGAAATGAACTTTGAATGGATCCGCGACACTTACACTCTCATCTGGAAAGGTGAGCGCGAAGCGGATAAAGCGAAATCGGAACTCGTTGAGGCGAACTTACGTCTCGTGGTTTCGATCGCGAAGAAATACACGAACCGCGGTCTTCAATTCTTGGATCTGATTCAAGAAGGGAACATCGGTTTGATGAAAGCCGTTGATAAGTTCGAATATCGTCGTGGATACAAATTCTCGACATATGCGACTTGGTGGATTCGTCAGGCGATCACTCGCGCGATTGCCGATCAGGCGCGCACGATTCGTATTCCTGTGCATATGATTGAAACGATCAACAAACTTGTTCGTACTTCGCGCTACCTCGTGCAAGAGCTCGGTCGTGAGCCATTGCCTGAAGAGATCGCTGAGAAAATGGACATGCCGGTTGATAAAGTCCGCAAGGTTTTGAAAATCGCAAAAGAGCCAATCTCTCTCGAAACTCCAGTGGGTGAAGAGGAAGATTCACATCTTGGCGATTTTATCGAAGACAAAAAGGTCATCAATCCAGCCGAAGCGATTGTGAACTTGAACTTGGCTGAACAAACTCGCCGAGTTCTTGCGACATTGACTGCTCGTGAAGAGAAAGTCTTGCGCATGCGTTTTGGTATCGGTGAAGAAAGCGATCACACTCTCGAGGAAGTCGGTCAGGATTTCAACGTGACTCGTGAACGTATTCGTCAAATCGAAGCCAAAGCTCTTCGTAAATTGCGTCACCCAAGCCGTTCTAATAAGCTAAAAACGTTTATTGACAGCTCAGGTGGCAGCAACCAAGGCGGCTAAGCTTCTGTACGGGCGCGCCGCGTTCTCTATTCTCTCTACAAAGAAAACTGCTTACCTTGAACTACCTTTACCAAGGAGTTCAAGGTGCGCAGTCTAATTTTTGGTTCTCTACTAGCTCTCGTTGTGGGCGCGTCTGCCCAAGCTCAAGATTACGGTTTAACAGCAGGTTTCTCTCAGTCCAACGCAACCGCGAGCGGTTCGGGCGTCTCGACAACTGGTGAATTTGGTTTTCGCGTCGGTGGTGTTGCGGCATTTCCACTCGTCGACAATCTGAAATTCAGAACAGGTCTGATTTTCGCGCAAAGACATTTCGATGTAACGGTCGCAGGAAACAAAGCCACGGCACGCTTTGATTATTTAGATATTCCAGTGCTCGTGCAGTACAACTTCAACGACATGATGGGTGTCTTTGGTGGTTTGGTTGCGGCGGTTAACGTCAATCACAACATCGACAGCGGTTCGATTACAGGCTCAAAAGGTCTTTATCCACTCGTGCAAGCCGGCTTCAATGCGACATTCGATAACATGTATGGCATCGAGATCTACTACGAATACGGTTTAGGCGAATTCGCCGACAACCTAAAAAACTTCTCCGTCTTCGGCGCCAACTTCATCTACTGGCTCTAATATTTTGTCTGCCCCTCATAGAGATTCTCGTTGAATTTCGAGGGGCAGCGCTTATGGAGTGCTCGAATCCGCTGTCTCGGATTCGAGCAACCGAGGACTTCGTCTCGAATTGGTACGTCGAACCTTCAGGCGGGTGTTCATACACTTGCCTGATCCCATAGTGATATGCCTGTAATTTCAAATAGTTAGATAGTGTGGAGTGGGCCCGGAATTGCAATGTTCTATGGCGTGGGGTTCACTATGAAAACATTGAAGTTATCATTAGTTATCTTAGGTTCGATTGCGATGATTGCTTGCTCGGGACAAAACTCGAGCGATAGCGGCGCCACTTCGAACACACTTGTTGGCCAGACTTATACCAACATCAATCCAACTTCGACTCCGATCGTTGTAGCACCAAATAGCGCGAGCATCGGAACTTATCAGTCGATCACTTTACGAGTGTCGGGCGGAATCGCTCCTTATCGTTTCACACGACTTTCAGGTGTCGGCAACATGGGCTACAGCAATGGCGTTTTCACTTCGGCTGGTTCCCCAAGCACAGTTGTGATCTTGATCACTGATTCGGCCGGTGCTTCGACTTCTGCAACAATCTTGGTGGCAGGCGGTTCATCATCATCAGGTGGTGGCTCAACTGCAGCAACAAACTGCACGAGCATGTTGAACGCTCCAAACGTTGCCTTTATGGATAACTCTTCGACTGGTTTGTCATATGGAACAGCATCGAATTTAACCACTCCTTCTGGATGTGCAACATGGTGTGGTGCTGTCGGTGCCGCTTACTGTATGTGGTCGCCAGGAAGCAACTCATCTCCAGTTTGCGTCGCATGGCCTGCTGGCACAAGCATGAGCTCTTACACGAGCTCGTGGACAACTTATTCAGGTACTTGCCAATAATTAGGCTTCGAGGAGACGCTCGATCGTTGCAAAGAGCTTGTCGACGTCGAGCGGTTTACGAAAATACGCTTGAATTCCCATCTTCTGAACTTTTGCTTCGACATTTCCACCGGCGGTCATGACGACAACGGGAATCCCAGCGATCGTCGGATCAGATTGTTGTTCACGATAAAATTGAAATCCATCCATCACCGGCATCATGAGATCAAGCAAGATGAGGCTTGGGCGTGGGCTGCCATCGCGCAATCGGTTGAGCGCATCCAAACCATCTTTAGAGATTTCAGAGCTATATCCTTCAAGCGACAAAAGTGCCTTTAGATTTTCCGCGATATCTAAATCGTCTTCGACAATCAAAATGTTTTTGCTCATGCCAAACTCAACTGTGGAGCAGCGGAAGAAGCTCCCGGCAATTCGATAGTAAAGATTGAACCTGAACCTAAATGACTCTCGACGCGGATGACACCGCCGTGAGCTTGCGCAATTTTTTGAGCGATATACAGACCAAGTCCTAAACCGCTTGCAATGCCGAGATTTCCGGCGCGTTCAAATTGTTTAAAGATCCGCTCTTGATCTTCAGCGGCGATGCCGATTCCGTTGTCGATGACCGATAGACTGACTTTATGACCTTCCGCTCGGATCGCAATACAGATTGGTTTTTGACAACCATATTTGATCGCGTTGGTGAGCAGGTTGATAAACATTTGTTCGATACGCGTTCTATCCCAGTAACCGTTCACATGCCCGCGCACGACGATCTGGATTTGATTACCAGAATTTTGTAGCTGAGCTTGAAAGCGTGGAACGACTTCTTTTACCAGCTCACCCAAATCCACCAATTCTTTTTTCAAAGCGAGGCGACCGGACTGCAAACGTGAAATGTCGAGCATGTCATCGACAAGACGAACAAGGCGATCCATTTGCTTTTCATCTTCATCGGCCATCTGTTGAATTTTTTCGGCATTGAAAAAGTCGGCGCCAAATTTCGCCAGTGAGCGTTTGCGCAATTGCATTTGCAATTTCATCGCGGTGATTGGTGTTTTTAATTCGTGCGATGCTACTGACAAGAATTCATCACGCACTTGAATGGCTTTTTGTGCATCTCTATAAAGTGAAGCGTTGTCGACGGCAATTCCGGCTCGACGAGCCAGCTCTTCTGCGATGGCCACTTCGGCGGCACCGTATTTACGCGATTGAGAAACAAGAGTCATGACACCCAAAATTTTCTCGCGAGCAATCAATGGAATGACGAGACCTGATTTGAGATTGAGCGAGCGCATCTTATCGATCGTTGCCTCATCGACAAAGGCGTTGCGAAAAACACTTTCATTGAAGTCGGTAATAATAACGGATTCGCCCGCGCGTAATGCACGTGCAGTCGCGGATCCTGGCAGCGGTGATTCGGATCGATGTTTAAAGACATCTTCCATGACTTCGCTGCTGGTCGTGTTACTTGAGGCGACCGCGACAGCGCGAAGTTTGCGACCTTCTTCCAATAAATCAATATGACACCAATCGGCCATGTTTCGAATCGCCAGATGCGCAAGCTGTGACAAAGTGTATTCGTAATCGACTGAAGATTTGATCATGCGGCTGACGTGATCCAAAAACTCCATCGACTCTTCGGCACGTTTTCTCTCGGTCAAGTCTTTGATGATGCTGACCACGAGCCGCACGCGACCTGGTTTATCCATCACCGGCGCTGATTTAATCATGAGCCAACGTTCTTCGCCGCCTTCGATCGTTCGTACGCGCACCAATGTGTCGGCTGATGTAATGCCGCGAACTGCAGACTGATGTGGGGTATCAGAGAAAACAATCGGCGTACCGGATTCATTTCGTACGCGCAATTTATCAAACAGCTCTTTGGACAACTTGGGGCGATAAGTGGCTGGACAGCCAATTGACTTCAAAAATGCTTCGTTGAGATAAACAAATTCACCCGCCGTATTTGTAACCGCAATTCCGTCACTAATTCCGTGCAAAATAAAGTCGAGTTGGTCGCGTGACTGACTGAGATTGGTGACTTTGTCTTCGAGTTCGTCCCGAGCCAGGCTCAACTCTTCAACGCTCTCGCGGCGCTCTGACACGAGGGCCGCCATCATCAGACCGGTGGCCGAAACAACGCCTAAGAATGATTGTAAGAAAAAGAGATTCTGAAAAATCGAGGAAGTGAAAAATGGTCCGCGCCCTGTGATGATGACAGGAATCATCATCAACCAAATGCCGAGAGTAAAGAATGAGCTACCTCGCTGTTCGAAACGAAGGGTTGCCCAAATCAAAAGCGGAAATATGGTGTACGCGATAACGAAGTGGTTCGGAATGTGAAAGAAGTTACCAAAAGAAATCAGGCTGACGCCAAACAGACTCGCAGTCAGCAAGGCGGCCTCGATTGTCGAACGAAGCGTGATTTTTCCTTGGCTCGATTGCAGAACGAGAAGAACCGGAGTGACGATCAAAATACCGGTCGCATCACCAACCCACCACGTTTGCCAAGTGAGCATCCAGTGATCAGCGGTGATCTTATCAAACAACAACAGGGTACTAGCGCCGATAAACGCGCTAATGAGTGTACATAGCAATCCACCGATTACGATCAATGCAAACGCAGAGGAAATGCGATTCAGACGGATATCAAAGTTGCGAATGCGGAATAAAATCTTCGCGGCAACGACAGCTTCGAGCGTATTACCAATCGCGATGAGAAGAGAAGATTCAATCCCATCATTGACGGCACTGGCTAATAAAGCGCCGGCAAAAATAGCGTAAGCATAACGAAAATCACGAGTGATCAAAAGACATGCGAGAGCGATACCTGAGGGAGGCCAAACACACATCGCGCACAAGTCGACAGAACTAATGGTACTGCCAAGGTGAGCGGCGACGAAATACACCGCCGTCATCACGACGAAGCTTGAATAATACTTCAGCTGTGAGGTGGACACGCCCGACATGCCGTAACCCATATCAAGATCTGATCTTTTGAGAAACTTTACGTTGCTTAAGCGGTGGCTAAACCCACGTGAAAATGGGTCGAATCCAAGATCGTTTGTTTATTGCCCGCGGTTCAAAAAACCTTTACATTTGAAGACGAATTTAAGGGGGGCTTAGCTTAGTTGGTTAAAGCAAACGGCTCATAACCGTTGGATCCCAGGTTCAAGTCCTGGAGCCCCTACCAAAGCACAATAAGGCCCCATCTGCTTCGTTGCCTACCAGACGGATTGGTATTGTTTTGGGCTGTTGCAGTCGAGGTCGTAACTTTCTTTTACATCTTTGATTGGGCAGTTGCTGATCATCACGCGAATTGATGGTGCCCTTGCTGAGATTAGATCCATCAATTTGTTTTGCGTGAACACACGGGCAAAATCTGGCCAATTGTCGGCGCCGACGAATGAGATTCCTGGAATTGGATCGCGGGTCAGAACATAAATCGCCACTGAATTGACGCCGTTTGAATTGATGAGTGATTCCCATTCTTTTAAAGAAGCGGGCGTAATCTGTGGGCCAAAAAGATTTACTTTTTTTGCTTTCACATCGCCATTTGCAAGGGCTGCCAGGCAAACCATCGCGCCATTGCCGTAGCAATTCATTTTGTCCAAATTTTTTCCGCGCAGGCTTTCATACTGACTGTTTAATCCGGGTGAGGATTGATTCTTTTTTAAGTCTTCACGAAAGCTGTCTTTGGTTTCATCAATGAGGTCGTTGGTGGCGGCGACGCCGAGAATATAATTGTAGTCTTTTAGATCAATGAAATCGGTTTTCTTAATGTCGATTCGAAGCAAACTGTTTTCCATTTCATGCTCGGCTTTTTCTCGGGCCGCTCGTTTTTTCTCTTCAGGAGCGTTGATCGGAATATTGAAGTCAGCAGTTCGAAATACGTCCGAGTCACCAGTGACGTTAGGCGACTCTTCGGATTTCGGTGGAGCTGCTGTTACAGGAGGCGGAGTTTCTTTAGGAGGTGGCGTCTCGACCTTTGGTGGCGGACTTACGGCGACAGGCGGCTCTTTTGGCTTCTTCACTTCTTTTCCGACGCAATAGCGATTGCCTGCATCCCAATTGGAATTTGGTGAACACGAGTGACGATTGGCGGTGCAGGATCTGCCACTAAAAAAATCTTTTATGCTGTTCGGACCACAGGCGCATTGCTGCTTTGTCCTGTCCCATTTCCAGTTGGCCGGGCAGCTCACA
>Ga0105239_10010074_pt1 | contig 10595 bp, 6 predicted proteins | sample KBSC44metaG_FD_92761 | JGI IMG/M metagenome (GOLD analysis project Ga0105239, IMG submission 92761) | Corn rhizosphere microbial communities from Kellogg Biological Station, Michigan, USA - KBS C4-4 metaG | ecosystem: Host-associated > Plants > Roots > Rhizosphere > Soil | place: Michigan, USA...
CGCGACCATGCACGGGCTGAACGTCCCGCGATTCGCCGAGGAGCTGGACTCGCACGTGCATGCGCTGAACGTCCGCCAGCAGTTCCAGAGCGGCGTCGACAGCGGCGTCATGAGCACCCCGACCTACTTTATCAACGGCGTCCGCCACGACGGAGGCTGGGACATCGAGTCCCTGGCCGAGGCGATCCAGGCCGCCTGCACCTGAGCGCACCGTACACCAGCACTGGATTACAATAGACGCACGCAACGATGCAAAGCTTTCTTCGGCGGTCAAGCGCCCGCCGCCTTCTTACCGCAAGCCTGATCTCGCTCCTCTGCCTGATAGCCGCGCAACTACCAATGGCGGTGGCTGCCGACGAGCCCACGGACGCTAAGGACGCGCTGGACCTGCCGCTCGTCTGGAGCGCGGAAGGGGACGGATTTTGCATGTCGGATCTGCTGCGGCGCACCGATCCGGATCGCATAGCCGTTTATGTGTTCTCTACATTCGGCACGTCACGTACGCCTGACACGCCGCAAATAGGCACCTTCGATCTTGCGACAGGTCGATCGACTCAGACCCCCGTCCTTAAAGACGATCCGTTCTGGAAAAAAGAGCCGTTCTTGAACGGATTGACAACGTTCGGAATCGCGGTAGCGTCCGAAGAGCATAGCCGATATTTCGTGGACCCGCCCTACAGAGCCGGGTCTGGTGGCGTACGAACCCTGGTCGCCTTCGACCTGGATGCTGGAAAAGAGAGATGGCGGGCGCCGCTACCGGATGCAACTACCATATACCAGCCCTTTTATGCCAGTCATATCTCTTCGCCGTTTATGCAGGATGGACGTGTGTTGGCAGGCACGATGGCTTTCGATGCGGCGACGGGAAAGCGATTGTGGTCAGTCAAGACCAGGGCACGGGCTGCACTACCGATCGAACTGGCCTATCCCGTTGCCTGTGGTAAGCGCCAGGCATTCTACTATCTACTCCGAAAGGAATCCCGGTTCGCATCGCTTGCGGTGGTTGACCTCGCGACCGGCACGATCAACCACGAGGAGCCGCTAAGACACTTCATCGAGAAAGCGATGCTGACTGGCGACGAAAGGCAAATTTTCCTTCAGGGTTACAACGAACGTGGCTGCATCAACTGCGTGGGGATCTCGTACGACGACATCTTCGATACGAAGACATGGGCTAGGCGATCGATGATTGACACCTATCCGCAGATCGTGGCTGGCAACCTTTTGATCGCACACCTGTCTTCCGCATCAACAACCCGTCGCCTCGCGGATCTCAGTCGAGCGGTCGATAATATTTTCACCGACCTTGGCGCCTTCGACGCGGCGACAGGACGTATCGTCTGGCAACATACCGACAATGTCGACAACAAGCTCAGTGACTGGGTAGTCGGCGAAACCGGCGGCGTTCTGATCGTGCGACAGTCGAAGCAGGGGGACCCGCATACCTACCTATATGGTGCCCGCGGGGACGACGGGACCATTTTGTGGAAAACCACGTTGCTAGATGATGCCCATGCAGGATTGCAGTTTGTTCACTACTCTGTCGTCGGACCAGACCGTCTCGTCCAGATGATCCAGTGGAAACCCAACGGTAGCGATACGTTCCGACATCGGCTCCGCTGCTATAAACTCCTGCCTCCATCGCAGGCCGCGCCCCATATATCGACTGCCGTTCCCGCACTTGCGTCACTCTCACCGCCGTAGAAAGCAGGCCGGTAGTCTGCACCAGGCTCCGTCCGGCAGGATGGCGGGTACCCACTTGTGGGTGGCGAAGTGCCTCTTGGACCGGCACTGGGTGCCCTATGGGCGATGTGCCGCACAAATACTCTGTAACGTTACCGTAAACACTGCTTCTCAGGATCGGATCGAAACGAAAAAGGCGCCCTCAGGGCACATCTTCGGGATGCCGACGGACTGCTGCATCGGGCAGAGATACTGTTGCACGGCATCCGTAAACCATCATACGCCCTCTTGACACGAAAATTACATCTATGCTAGAATCTGCAACGTTACAGATTCAGTGGCCGTCGAGTAACGATGCAGTATTCAGGTCACGAAACCCCGCTACGGTTAGCGTTTCTCGGCGTCGATCCACATCGCAAAGGAGCAAGGATGTACATCCCGAATCGGTTTTCATTTGGGCGAATGGCTACTATTGCCAGTATTGGCGGTAGCCTCGCTATCACTCTGCCGGGCGCGGCCGTCGCCGCCCCACAGAGCCTTCACGTCTCGGGGAATCGTCTTGTCAACGCATCCGGTAGTCCAGTTCGCTTGAAAGGCGTCAATATCCCCAGCCTCGAATGGTCGAACGGCGGCGAGAACATCAGCCAATCACTGAGTGTCGCCACCACGACCTGGCACTCCAGCCTGATCCGCTTGCCGATCAGTCAGGACCGCTGGGAAGGCAGGGCCGGCAACGATGCGAACGCCTATCGGGCGCTTGTCGATTCGCTTGTCACCGCGGCGTCGAACGCCGGGGTGTACGTCCTGGTCGATCTCCACTGGTCCGATGAAGGCGTCTGGGGCGCGAACCTGGGGCAACACTTCCTGCCCGACGATAACACGACGGCCGCCTGGGCGGATATCGCCAGCCATTACAAGAACAATCCCGCTGTGCTCTTCGATGCCTACAACGAACCGCATGATGTCTCCTGGTCCATCTGGCGGAACGGCGGCTGGGTCAGCGAGGGCCCGGGCTACCACTCGCCGGGAATGCAGGGGATCGTCAATACGATCCGATCGACCGGCGCCGGCAATGTGATCGTCGTCGGCGGTCTCGATTGGTCCTATGACCTGACCGGTGTGATGAACGGCTATGCCATCAGCGACGGCAATATCATGTATGCCGCCCATATCTACCCCTGGAAATCGAACTGGGACCAGTACGTCACCGTCGCCGCCGCCAGCTACCCGATCCTGATCGGGGAGTTCGGCGATGATGCCTCCGATGCCTACACGACCTGGATGCCGGCGATCCTGGGATGGATGGACTCCCACAACTACAACGCGACCGCCTGGTCCTTCCACCCCGGTGCGAGCCCCTGCCTGATAACCGACTGGAGCTACAGCCCCACCTACTGGTTCGGCTCCTACGTCCTGCCCTGGCTCGGCCAGGGAACGACCGTTCCCGAGTCGCCGTTCAGCGGTACGCCCGCCGCGATCCCCGGCGTCGTGCAGGCCGAGAACTACGACCTCGGCGGCGAAGGTGTCGCGTACCACGATACCGACTCCGCCAACAACGGCGGGCAGTACCGCAACGACGGCGTGGATATCGAGGCGACCACCGATACCGGCGGCTACGACATCGGCTGGACCGCCGCCGGCGAGTGGATGAAATACACCGTCACTGTCGCCTCCGCCGGCGCCTACCAGGTCGCCTTCCGCGTGGCCTCGGGCGCCTCGGGAGGCACCCTCGCTCTCCTCGATGCAAACGGCAACAACCTGACCGGCGCCGTTACCGTCCCGGCGACCGGTGGGTGGCAGACCTGGACCACGGTCAGCGCCAATGTCACCCTGCCCGCAGGTCAGCAGGTGATCGAACTCTACACCTCCAGCGGTGGATTCAACCTCAACTCCCTGTCCTTCGCGAACGGCGCCCCGTCTGCTCCTTCTCAGGTATCCGCAGCCAGCGGGAACGCCCAGATCGCCCTCTCCTGGAGCGCCTCCGCCGGCGCTGCCAGTTACAACCTCTATCGTTCCACCACTGCCGGTGGCGAAGGAACCACGGCCTATAAGACCGGGATCGCCGCGACCAGCTTTACCGACATCGGACTGACCAACGGCGTCACCTACTACTACAAGGTCGCCGCGGTCAACGGTAACGGCATCTCGGCCCCGTCGGGCGAAGTATCCGGCACCCCATCTGGCAACACGAACACGGGTATTACCTCCGGCGGCACCTACAAACTGACCCATGCCGGGACCGGTATGTGCCTGGATGTCGCCAGTAACAGTAGCGCCGCCAACGCGAATGTCGACCAGTGGAACGACAATGGCACGACGGCGCAGCAGTGGGTGATCACCGATATGGGCGGCGGTTACTACAAACTGAACCACAAAGGCACGAACCAGTGCCTCGACGTCAGCGCCAATAGCGCCGCCAATCAGGCGAATGTCGATCAGTACACCGACAACGGCACGGATGCCCAGCGCTGGCAGATCGTCGCCCTCACCAATGGCAACTACAAGCTGATCCACAAAGGCACCAACCAGTGCCTGGACGTCGCCAGTAACAGCACCGCCGCCGGCGCAAACGTCGATCAATATGCCGACAACGGCACCACTGCCCAGCAATGGGTACTGACCCTAATCGCCGCCCCTTAGGATACAGTAAAAGACGCCCGGGGAGAGCCAATCTTCCCGGGCATGAATGCCGGGCATCCCCGTCCCACGCTCCGCGTGGGTACCCGACGGTTGGCGAAGCCTCGAAGCGAGGGACTTCAGTCTCTCGAAATGTACTACCTCGCCTTCGGACTTGATTACTATTGAGGTCACGATTGGCTCCCGGTCAAACCGGGACTTCCAGTGCGATTGAGTGATCAGCCAGATCTATACTGGCACTACGTCTCTTATCTCGTAGGGCAGTGATACCCTCCTGCGTTCGTCTTTACCCGCCATGCCTTTAGGGGGCGTGAGTGCGTAATGATAACTAACCTTCAGCCACATTCGAGGGAGATACGTCAAGCACCGTATAATAGTATTTGTGTGCTCAGTTGGTTCGAGGATATCAAAGAGACCCACTCTTGAATCTGGATCATATTAACCTATTATGCTAGTTTTGACTATCAACAACTATCAGAAGCACTAGGCAATTAGCTGCAATCGGATTGAATAGGCTTGAAAGAGTCGTCTGCTTGCTAAAAACAGGCAAGCACTATGATGACGGCCAGCGTGGAGAACGCACAACGAGTACGTTTTAGTAGCAATGGGATGTTTCCCAAACTAGCACAACTGGTTATTATTCCCTGCATCACTCAACTCTTCTGCTTTGTGAGGTATCAAGATGTGATGTCGTGTGAGGCTGGAACCATCTTTGCTACTGCAAACATCGGCTAGCCTTCCTTCCCTGAAACCTTTACGTGAAGGTTGCAGTGAGAAAGTTATATGTGGATATCTGCTGCACTAACGGCGGTACCGGTAATAGCCTATCCTCCCCAGTGACCCTGTGATAGTTTAGAGCTTACTGGAAATTCGCACAGGTTGGATTTAACGTTATCGCGACCGCTTTGGTAGTGCTTCGATACATGTAATTACTCGCTAGTTGGCTTGATTCTTGCATGGATAAACGGTGCGTGACTGTTCAGTGGCGTTAAAAGAAAGATTGGTGCTTTGATTATTTCCTCTGTTTTGTCATTGGCGGGGCGATCAGTGCCGGCTTTGCTTTTAGGTTTATTAGTTTGGTCGCTTCTGATTCTTTATAGTGCACAACGACGTCTGAACAAAGAGAAGGAAATTGTAAACTCTATGCCTAGAGATCCATCAATCGGTATCTCAGGCCAGACCTATGCTGCGCTCGCTCTAGAGACGGGATTGCGGACTAATACAGCGCCCGGAGATTTCTTACCTTACCTCGATTGGATTCAGCTTTCGCGTTATCTTGCAGGTATTTTCGTGTTCGTCGGTCTGCTGGGAACGGTCGCCGGTATAGCAGGAGTTGTCAGTTCGCTCAGTGGCCTAGGACCAAGCGCCGCGGGCGATGCCGCAGAACAACTGCGCAGCGCAAAAGAGGGGTTGCTCTCTATGCTCGGAGAGATGCGTGGTGCGTTCAATTCTACGCTGACAGGCATCTTGTTTACGGTAATCGTCTCGGCGCTTAATACCGCATATGCAAGCAAGGCGAGGAAGATCGAGGTTCTGTTAGATAGTCAATGGCGAAACCGACTGCAGTTTATGGACCAGCAGGAGGCTCAAGCCGCTTCGGCTCCGGTGGAATCAGTGGAAGATGTTACAGATTCCATTAAGGAGAGTGTCAAGCAGCTTCGGGATGTATCGAAATCGCTCCGCGCTGATCTAACGATGATGTCCGAGCAGATGACGGCTGTACGCGATGGGTTGGGTGCTTTGGGGCAAAAGGTGCGGGAAGATCTCCCCGCTGCTGCTCTAGAATTCAAGACTTCCATTGATGGCGCGGGCAGCAATTTTTACACGAACGTCGAAAAAGCCGCTAAAGACCTCTACAGTAAGACGACTACAGGGGCGGATGAAGCAGCGAAGGCAATTGTGACTGGTTCGTCTTCCGCCGGTGATGACCTCGTTGATGCTGGGCGGGAGGCGGCTGAGTCGCTATCTTCCTCCACCGAAGCTATTGCCTCGCTTGCTAACCAATTGAGTGCAACCGGAACCGCTTTGGACGCACGCTATGCGGCGATGCAGGATGCCATCGAACGATCGCGTCAGGCGGCTGAATCGCTGCCAATGGCGGCTCAACAAATGTCCGCGTCTGTCCGTGATCTGAAGACTGAACTAATCAGTGACCGCGCAAAAGCGAATCTGGAACTGGAGAGGGTTGCAGACCGACTCGAAGGGAACGAGAAAAAACTTGGTGAAACGTTGCGCCGGTTTGAAATTACTCTAAGCGACATGGCAGTAAGTACCGACCAGATTGAACTTCACAACCGTCTTCTTACCCTCGCGGACGACATGAAGGCGTATAGAGAAGGCGTTGACCAGGATCTCGCGACTCGGAACAATCATCAAACAAAATTAGAACAGACAATCAAGTCGATCCCACAACCTGTTGATCCCACCGCTAAGCTGGAAGCAATTGACCGGGCCGTCGAGGCGCTAGAAAACCAACTTCAGAGAACAGCTCGCGATGTATCAAACTTGGAGCCACGTCTGCGCGGCCTCGACAAACTGGACAAATTAGATAAAGTGGAGCGCGGAGTTCAAATGGTCCGACGCGATGTTAAGGCAGTCCATGAAGAGGTTAAGGCGAAGCAACCGCTCATACGCAATATACTCGATGTACTAACAGGCCAGCGCGTGAAAGGTGGGCGTGACGTGGATAGCGGCTCAGGGACAGATAATGATGGATCTGGTATTGGTACGTAACGGAAAGGTACGGCTTGCATCCTATGAAGCAAACCAGTCTCAGGCGCCATGGCGGCTCGGGCCTACTCGATGGAGTTGAGTTTCCTGCCAATCCGTTTGTCGCTCTGGCCGATTTTTTGCTCGTGTTACTCCTGATTTTTGCGCTAGGCTATGCAGCTATCAAGATTGGTGATGAAAGTCTGTATCAGCGACTGTCCGTCGAACGGTTGCAGGAGCGTATGAGTCGAGAACTGCATGATGCTTACAGCAATTCGGCGGATGCTGTGGTTGCCGGGTCTTGGGGCAAGCACGTTAGCCTTGACTACAAAGAGGGGGACTTGCAACGCTGGTGGATTGACGGAACGCTGTTTTACGAACAGGGATCTGCTTTTGTTGGCTCTAAAGCCGGGCACGAACTTCTTGTGACGATGGGCAAAACATTCGCATCGGTGCAGGGGAACGCCGACAAGCCTGGTTCTGGCTACTTCAAACGTATTATTATCGAAGGGCATGCTGATCGCAGCGAAGGCGATGACTTGCGTGTTTGGCAACTATCGCTTGCCCGCGCTCAAGAAGCCGCTCTTATCCTCCAAAAGGAGGCTGGCATTCACCCACGGCTTCTAGAAGTCTCAGGACGCGGTTGCTGGTGGCCGCGTGCATACCCCTCGGTGGGAGCTAGGCCGGGAACTATACTTGCGGAAAACAGACGCCTAGAGATTGTGGTAGTTTACTCCCCAGAAGGTGCACAGCGTTTCCTACGGAATGAAGGCGGTCTGAAATCGCCTCCGATTACTGGGGCGCAACCATGATTTCCTCAGGAGGACGTAGCACAGACAATGACATGGCGGCTGAACGGCTATTTCGTCACTTTACTGCGTCTGGCATGCAAATAACTGCCGTTCCACGCCGCCGGTGGCGTTCATTGATATGTGGTACTCCGGTACGGAGCGCTTTGCAGTTGTTACTCCTAAGAATTGCAGCCGGTGCGGAAGTGGGAGCAGTTTCAGATCGACGGGCACTACTGATGGCTGCGTACGCCGTGCTTCCACTGCACGGTGCCCCTCTTCAGGATGCGGCATTCGCACTCATAGGAAGCGATACCAGCAGGGTTGATCCTGCGGAATTGCTTGAATGGGCCGATCTGTTAGTAGATGCGTTGGCTGAGCGTCCCGTATTACATGATGCTGCAAACACTCGACTTTTAAACGGCTTGGAGCGGGCGGGTGAGGCAGCTTGGACTACTGGATCTCCTGCCGTTCAACGACGGTTTGTGGTATTGGCGCGTCAGGTCGCAGCACTAGGGTATGGCAATAGTCTCACAGCAGGTTCAAACGTAGAGTGAATTCATATCTCATCTAAAGAAATTGATCGCCAATAAAGTTTTCGATCTTGTTTGAACCTGCCAGATTCAGTGAGCGAACCGCTGTAATAAGCTAGATGAACTAGGCAATCGCGGTTTCGCAATACGGGCAGGCGCGAAGGCGAGTTTCGATCCCGTTCACCTGATGGACCCAGTAGAGTGAATCGGCCGTATACCCTAGTAGCGTTTTGCAGGACTCATTCGGGCAGAAATACGCAGGGCGACCCGATTCATCTTTACCCAGGCAGCGTCTTTCCGCTGTGTTTGGATAGAAAGCATCAGATTGCCATATCTCCGAAAGCTGGGTATCCCGGTAAATATAATCCTGAAGTATCGCTTGTAGCTCTTCCGCAGGCAGCGGGCGGTCCCCAACTCGAAACTTCGGTACTGTAATGCTATCCTTGATTAGGGCATCAATACGATCAAGCAGTTCCGTAACCCCCTGATCATTTTTAAATGCAGTTATGCGTCCCTCCATCTCCGCCCAACGGTTGCTTCGTCGCTTTAGCTCTGTGACTGATGCCTGAATGTCGGCCGTTAGCTGTACCATGCCGGGATCAGCTGGTGAGTCGGGCTTGTAACGGAAGGCATAATTCTGCCCTCCTGTTAACTCGACGGCTTTGACTGCGATGCCGACGAGGAACAGACTGCGGATGCGCGCGCGCTCCGCTGAGTCGTTACGGCTCCAGTCGATCCATTCGGCAAAGTCTGCGCGGGCATGCCGAGTGGGGACCCCGCTCGGATGGTTGTAGTGATGCCACCATGTTGAAGATTCATCCGCAAGCTGACGCAGAGTACCCAGCGAAAATGCGCCGTGCTCACGCAGGAAGATGACCTTGTGGATGTCTGGTGCTGGAGCATAAGATTTCGCACCCCTTATCCCATCAAAAATCCGCGCCCGTTCGAATGCTGATCTGAGATCTCCTGAAGCTGCGCTTTGGCGTGGCGAAAACACTAAGGCATACGTTTTTTTGTCAGTATCACGATATCGGGGAGGGCCAAAATTAGCCAGAAGAAATAGATCCCCCTTGCGTTTCAGATCAGCTAACCGATTTCCCAGACTCGTGTCTGATACGAGACGCTGGGCGATATCGTGATCTTTCAGTGCTGCGAAGTAGGCACGGGCCGAAAATGCGAGTCCTAGCAATTCATCATCTGTACGTTCGCGCGCCGTCGTACGTCCCTGAGCCATATCATAGCGCCCCGTTCGAACGGCAGGTTGCAACAGTTCTTTGATTGCATCGTCGAAGAACGGCTGTACGGCATGACCACCGAACGCGGCCTCAATATCTGGAGCTGAAGCCAATAAGCCACGTTGTGTGGCCGTGCGTTGCAGTGCCTCCGCATATTCCTGCGGAACAGTCACACCCGGTGTGAATAACTCTTCACCGTTCACTAAACGACTCCAACCGTCACCTTCCGGTTCAACGTCAGTACGCTTATATAAATTATTCATGCCATCGATAATGCTTCCAATTTCTGCTTCCAGGCAGACTTCTCCGGTGGATAAGCGTCTTAGGATCGCGTCGGCGAAGGCACGTCCTGCTGTTCGCACTGTATCAGCGGTCGGCTCCGCTGCGTGACGAAGTCGTTCGTTATAGTAGTCGCTCGCCGCGGCAACGTAATCGTCGACATATCGCTGCACGGCGGCAGTATGAGTAAGTGTAATGCGGGTGAACAGGTCATGACGGCATTCGCGCAGATTTGCTGCTGCTGCTTCCATACGCGCTTCGAGCTGCGGCAGCAGCTCGGCGGCTTCTCTGCTGGCGTCAGCAGGCTGGGTGAGCTGGGATGTTAGACCATTGAGGAACGCCTTGAGAGGGCGAAGACCTTTTTGTTGCGAATTGCCTGTTAGGAAAGCCCGCACACTCTCCTCAATAGCGCCGTTTAGTTCCACTGCAGCTAGGCGTGCATTGTCGGCGATTGTGTTGGGGACGACGCGTGGCTGGAGTTTACCGCCGCCAGTGCTTCCGCCGCCGTCAAAGGCGCGGTCGAGGCGCACACGCAATTCTGGGATAGCATCGTCTGATACTCGCGCGCCTTCGCGTACCCCAGAGACTGCGGCATCAAATACACGCGCTAACGATTCACCATTTTCAAGTTGCAGGAGTCGGCGCACCATTTCGTCGCGGTTGGCGATAGGCAGTCGTGCGAGCGCGTTTTCCAACTCTCCAGGCGTCAAGCCGTCACCCGATCCTAGCAG
>Ga0105239_10010077_pt1 | contig 10594 bp, 6 predicted proteins | sample KBSC44metaG_FD_92761 | JGI IMG/M metagenome (GOLD analysis project Ga0105239, IMG submission 92761) | Corn rhizosphere microbial communities from Kellogg Biological Station, Michigan, USA - KBS C4-4 metaG | ecosystem: Host-associated > Plants > Roots > Rhizosphere > Soil | place: Michigan, USA...
AGCGTCCTCTTCGAGAGTCGGCACGTCTTCCTGAATGGCTGACAGCATCACCATCACAGACGGTTCTTGGGCCATTTGCTGTTTGCGTTCATCCAGCTCCATCAGGCGGCCTTTAATTTTGTGTTGGGCCATATCAATCGCGCTGAGAATAATGGGGTTATCAGCCCGGTTACGCAACTCTCTCAAGAGTTCTATGGATCGAGGGCTACCACCTACTTGTCCAAGACTACGTACACTGGCCCAAACAAAAACAGGCATTGCTTCGCTATCGGCTTGCATTAACGCTTCAATTAAAACGGCCTCAGTGCGAGGGTCATGGCGTTTTCCCAAGGCGCGAACCACGGCGAGTTTGACGTCTTCAATATTTTCTTCGTTCCGCAGAGCACTCACGAGTGCGGGAAATGCCCGGCTATCTTCCATTCGGCTTAAGCAATCGGCGGATAAGGCTCGAATGGAAGAGTTTTCGTCAGATTTGAGTAAGCGCATAATGGCCTCAATGGCTTCAGAAATGGGATATTTCTGTAAGCCAAGGCAGGCGTAGCGCCTGATATCAGGGTTTGAATCGTTGACGGCACTGAGCAGGGCTGAAAATACCTGAGCGGATTCCACAGGGATTTCAGCTAATGTACGTGTTGAGATTAGTCTTACGGCGGGAGATGAATCCGTTAATCCTTTGATGAAGACGGTGCATAAATCTCGATGGTTATGGCATTTCGATAAGACCGCATAAATGCGGCTTCGAACCTGATCGGAGTCGTCGTCGAGGCATTCGATCATGACATCGATAATTTGCTCAGCTAATGCCGGCGATCCGTTTTTTCGAGTGAGTTCTCGGTCGCATAAAGCTTCCAGATTGTTGGCCGCGTATTCGCGAACCATTTCTTCAGTATCGTGCATGGAGGTGAATAACGCATTTCGAGCGCGGGGCGAATCGATTAAAGCAATATTATTCAATGCGGTTACGCGGACCACGGAACGCTCATCCTGTAGGGCTTCAAGGAAAAGCTCTTCCAGAAAAGTCACAATTTCCGGGTGATCCATGGCTTCGCCCAGTGTGAGAATTTCCATCGTTTTTTCGCGGTTCAAATCTCCGGACTTGATAGAAAGCGGGATGATGCGCTTAAGATAAATCAGTTTTTCTGAGGTTGAAATTTCTGTTTCAACCGCTTCGGTTTTTGATTTTAAGAAGTTAAGATCCTGTCTGCTGGTGATGGTGTAGTGAGGATCTTTGTTGCCCGATTTTCCATTCGAGCTTTCTTCTTGTCGAAGAAAATCGTGCCAAAAAAGTGCACGAAGGACTTCAAATACGAAGCTCTCTTTGAAGTTTTGAGAGGTGCTGAGTTCTAAAATGGCTTGAGTTGCAGTAAAAGGTTTTTCGCCAAAATGGTTAATCAGAGCGGCAATCGCTTTTAGAAAAACTTCCTCATTGTTTAAAAACATGAGTTTTAAACGAGTAAAAGATAACTCTAAGATGCTGGCAGCCCGATCAATGCCGAGCTTTTCGAAAAAAGCTTCATCAACAACCGTAATTTGATTGCTTTGAACCCTTTCCAGCATGTAATTATAAATTTTGAGTTGCCAGTATGGACTTCCTTCACTGAGTAAATAGATTTTTTCCTGAACGGAGTCGTCAATGGTGACATTTTTAAAAACGGTTTTATTCCATTTCCGGCATGTACTTTCATTGAGGGGGTCCAACAACAACTTGGTACGAAACTGATTGTAGATTGTGCCACCCAAGCTGTAGCTTTCCCCGCTGGTGCGTACAGTCATTGCCAGCATTAAATGGCTATTTTTCCGTTCCGTTAGTTGTGTGAGCCAGTCAATGTAAAAGTCTTTGACTGCATTTCTTTCTTCCATACTGGCATCCAGAAAGCAAAGACGGTCCCATTCATCTAAAACAATGAGTAAGCCTGTATCAACCGTATTGATTGTCTTGTTAATATAGTCAAAAACATCGATTAAAGGCTTAATCAATTTATGGGAACTTTGTTTGGGTGTCGGGTTTGAAAGTGAATATTGGAGGGATGAAAGCGACGGGCTGCCGGTACTGGAAGAGCTGTCATCGTTCTTTCTGGACAGCGTTTGAGGAGTGTTTACAACTTCAGGGGTAATGCTTGCCTGTTGGGCTGATTCGTCGCCGCTTGCTCCTTCATAGGAGCTGTTTTCAGAGTCTTCAGCGGAATCCGATTCTTTACGTGTAATCGGACGTGGAGCGCTCACAATACCTTCTACTGCAAAGAGGTCGGCTTCAAATGGAATATCATCCAAGGCACGATTAATAGTTGCCTGGTTTTTTTCTTTTGCTCGGAGTGCATCAACGCTACCGGTATGAGTGGTTAATAAAGAGCCTGCCTGGTGCGGCGCTGTTGTACTGTTTGTTTCCGTTTGAGACGGGCTTTGGAGAAGTTGTTCTACGGTCACAGAGGGGCCATAAATGTCTTCACTGGTTTCGCCCGCTTCTAAACGCTCGCAAATACGAATAGCGTCTTGGATTGTTTCAATAGTCGGGTGATGCAAAGACGTAGCGACTGTCACCCAGGGGTTCATGAGTAGATCAACAAGCTTTTCAACTTTATCGTTCACGGAAAGTTTGAGCCGTTTAATCGCGGGAACTTGGCTTCGAATCGCTTTCAAGAGTTGCTCTTGATTAACCGCTTCTTTCCCGCCAATGGATTCTTGTAGCTTAACCAGACTCACGGCTCGGATTAAATCGCTTCTTTCCCAATGTAAGTCAAGCTCATGGGTAAGCTCATTCACCGCAAGTAATGCCTCGTCCAGAATTTGATCCGCTTCTTGACGCAGTGTGCTGATAATCGCGATATAGAGTTTTTCAGGGGTGTTGAATCTCATCTGGCCGAGATCGATGACTCGGCAATATACGCCGTCACGCACCAGTTTGACGAAGGTCTTTAAAAGCGCTGTTTTACCAATGCCTTCATCACCGCTGATTAAAGCGGCCTTGGGTTGGCCTGTTTTTGCCAAGTTCAGGAGTTTTAACAGCTGTCTTAATTCTGTTTTCCGTCCTTGGATGGCCACATTTTCTAATAGATAGACTTCTCGTGTCAGGCTATCGGATAAAGAAGCGTGAACGTTATTCAAACCAGATACTCCTAAAAAAGGCGGATCGCTATTTTAAAAGTAAAAAACTCATTTTGAACCGTATAATCTATACTCTATAATAAGGTAAACTTTATAATGTGAACGGTGTGGAAGTCATATTTACTCTTAGGAGTGTAGGCTTTCCGATAAGCTTAATACTGAGGCGGTATATGAAAAAACAAATTTTATTTTCTTCTTTTGTATTATCTGCCCTTTTGTTGAGTAGTGGGATCTGGAACAATCTCTCCCTGGCTGCATCGATTCAGCCTGATCCGGGAGCTTCTTTGTCGCCTAATCTTCAAATGCATGCTTATGAATTTTTAGATCTTGTACCCGCGGGTCATATGGCTCCGGACTTTACCGCGAAAACGGCTTATAAAAAGCCTTTTCACCTGGCGAGTTTAAAAGGACACAAGAATGCTGTCATTATTTTCTACCAAGGAAGCTTTTGCCCTGTTTGCGGCAAGCAGTTAGAGAATTTTCAGGCGAACCTGGATAAGTTTAACGCCCTGGATACGGAAATCATCGCTATTAGTGCTGATGATGCAACTCACGCAATGCAAAGTATTGCTGAGCATGGTTTGCAGTTTACGGTAATCCCCGATTCTGATAAAGCTGTGATTAAAAAGTTTGGGGTTTCAAATGTAGGTAAAGAGGGCATTGCCTGGCCTGCTTTGTATATTATTGATAAAATCGGGAAGGTGCGCCTTAGCTTTGCGAAAGACGACGGCCATCGGATGCATAGTGATGAAGTATTGCCTATCTTGACTCAGATCGTAGGCAAAGCCAAAAAGCATTAATTGATACTTACCTCTTGAATCCTTTATGCCATCAGGTTCTGTAAAGGATTTCAGCTATAATCTTGCGAAGATCCATGTTTAAACGTTTGATGTTTTCTTTCTTCTTTCTTTAGTGCTCTCCTGATGGAGATAATCCGGTTTTTTCTGCCGCGCACTGTATAGAAAACAACAACATAGCGACCATTGATAATCCCGATAGCTTCCCACCGTTCTTCTTCGCCTTTTGGGTGATGGAAAACGCTGTGCTACCCTAATTCCAATGGTAAAATTCTATTATCCAGCAAACCATGATATTAGGTTCGGCATTACGTTTTCATAGATGAGAGGTTCTACCTTCAATGAAAAATTCCATGCTGTTAAGAATGCTGACTGTTTCGGCACTCCTACTGGGTATTGCTGGTTTTTCCGGGTGTTCTATTGTCTCAAAGATTGAAAATTTCGATAATCGCTCGATCGCCTCAGGGATTACAAATTTTGCGCACGGGCAGTTTAAGCCAATTCGAAGTAGATACTTTCACCCAGCAGGAAGGCTTAAATCTAAATTTTTTAGTCAGGCCATTCTGTTAAAAGATGGAAAAATTCTGTTAGTTTCAGGTAATTTCGAATTGGGATCTTCCAATTCAGGCGATAGAGTTCCTGAAATCTATGATCCCAAAACCGAAACCACAGTAGTAAGTTCAAATTTCTTGGGCGAGGATTTTACTAAAAATTACAATTGGTATTCTGAGCTTTCAGCAATAACATTGCAGGATGGAAGGCTGTTGTTTGTTGGAGACTCTTCGATTGCCGTGAGACTCAAGGCGAAAGAAGGGAAACCAGGCCATACAAAACAAAAGCAGTTTCCAACAGCTTGTTTAGTGGATCCAAAGACAGGCAAAAGCAAATTTTATTATGATCATGAATTGATGTATTCCGCAGGCCAACTCATCATGAAGCCTGATGGGCATGTTCTTGTTTTCAGTGGTTTGGTAAGTCCCTACACTAAAAACGTTGGTAATGTTTTCGAATTCAATCCTAAAGATGAAGCTTTTGAAACGGTTGCCCACATCAAAGACGTGCCTGATGGAATGCCTGATAAGCCATTCTGGTTGTTAAATAACAAAGAGCAAATCGCTTTCAAAGACGAGCTTAAGGGACGGCCGGATACGCCATTCTGGCTAGACAAAGATCATATCATTTTGATGGGAACCCTTGATTCCAGGCATCATCTCGTTGAATTGTACAATACTCATAATAATACCAGTGAAATTTCAACGCGATTGTCTTGGGTTTTTCGACCAAAGTTTATTGCAAAACTACCTGATGGCACTCTTTTGGAAAGCGATTCTATCAACCATTCAGGCACAAAATTTCGAGTCTATAATCCCAAAATAAAGCAATACACTGACATTCCTGGTACTTTGCATACTTACCTCAGTAGTACCCAGCTTTCTGATGGCAATGTGTTGCTGTTAGCGGATGAACAAATCGCTTTATTCAATGCCAAGAGTAAAACTATTAAGTTTATTGACCAGTTTAACCGTAAATTGTCTAGACCGTTTCTCATTACGACGCCAACAGATAAAGTCTACTTGCTGGGCGGGAGCTTCGCCAGTGAAAAGGGGCACACGATTTTTGATGGAATAAATCAAGATGTATTGGTGTTCGACTATAAGAAATATCTGCAAGGACACAGTGGGTGAGCCGTTCAGAAAGTCAAGCTTATATAATGAGCAATATTTCAACTTGTTCGACTGAAATAGGGAAAAAATACTGGATGTCATAGCTTTCTGGGTGATAGACGAGATGAGCCAAACGGTTCCTGGATGAAACTCTGAGGTACAAATCCATTTGAAGACCTTGCAAGACTTGAGTTTTGAAGCGGCTTATATACCACTAATTACCAATACCGAAATAAGTGTAAAGTTTTCTAAAACATTACACCTCGTGTCTACTCCCAAGGGGGGTAAGTGCGGTTACAGTACATGAACTGAACACGTTTAGAAAGGCGTGCGTGAATTGTGCTATTCCACACCGAGGAAAGGGTGAAGTCGATTGGACCCCTGAAGGATCTGTATGGGTGGCGATACGAGATTAGCCGTACATTGGTTCAATCCTGTTCTGACCGTCCAGGTGATTCAAACGGGCCCTTTCTGCTCCGCAGACAAACGGCCTCCTCCTGATCCATTGGAAGATGCGCGCATATGGATAAAACCAGGATAACAGCTCCATCAATCACCCAACATAAAGAAGAAAACAAAAAAGAAAGATTGACGGGGAGCCTAATCCCACCCAAAGAGAACAAAATAAGGTGAGGATGAAATCAATAGAAAACCACTCCGTCATGCTATGCATGCCACCCCTCCTGGGAGGGGAATTAAAGGCAACGAAATAAACTCTTAATTCTCAGCGCTTTGGTCTGAAGGGAGATTTCAGGTTATAAGCTCCTTTAACCCAAGCCGAGATAATTTAAATACATCTGTAAGATATTGCTACCTGCAAATAGCGCAATGATGCTTCCCAGAATCAGGGCCGGTCCCAGAGGAAGGTAGGTGTAGTTTTCGCTTTGGCGAATATTTCGCATAAATATAAAAAGTGAAATGAGGGATACGGATAAGCATGTGATGCAGGCTATCAGGCGAAATGTCGGCGGCCAGTTGGCATTCAAAATAAATATAGGAAACGCACTACCCAATAAAGCACCTAGGCCAGAAGAAAGGGCGGTGTAATTCTTGTGTTTAATCCAGCCCACAATAAGGATAGGAATTGTAGGAATGCTTTGGACAATGAATCCCAACAAAAGCGTTAGTAAAGTTAGTTGCCAGCCTAAAAATGCTCCTATGCCCATAATCAGGTGTGTATCACCATGGCCGAACCCATCGGTTCCAAAAACGGCTTTGGATAAAAAGATTAAGCCTTCAAAAAAAATAAAGCCAATCGCAATGGCGATTAGGGCGGAGATAAATCCTTGGGGAATACCAAAGCTATATTGAGCTCCGTGGATTTCCCATCCTATGGGAGAGGGGGCAATCCAGCTATAAATTAAACCTGCGGGTATCAGGGATAAGGAGTTGATTTCAAAGATAAGCTTTTCTCGCAAATCGGTTATAAAAATAACGATCAAATTGCAGAGTAAAAATAAAATAAAAGGGAGAGTCCAGGTTAAGCCGAAGTGAAGATAGGTAAATGCAAATAAAATGCCTGTACAAAGCTCGACTAACGGATATTGAATACTGATCCGTTCCTTGCAGCTTCGGCATTTGCCTCCGAGTAATAGCCAGCCGAAAAGGGGGATATTATCGTAAGGGCGAATCGGTGTTTTGCAATTAGGACAGTTGGATGGCGGATGTGTAATGGGTGTATCCGACAGAAATCGCAAGGCAACCACATTCAAAAAGCTTCCGACACAAAGCCCTAATAAAGAAAACAAAATAATAAAATAAAGATTACTTGAGGGGTCGACAATAAGGTTGGTGGAGGAAATCATCAGTCTGTTGTTTTCCTCGAAGTGGTTATATCGGCTTCATGCATTGTTTTAAAGAGTAATTCCAAGGCTTTTCTTAGGCGACGGCTGACCTGCATTTGAGAAATCCCTAAATTGCGTGCAATTTCGGTTTGGCTGAGATCATCGTAATAGGTCATATGGACAACTTCATAGAGTTCTTGTTTTAAAGAACCAAGAGCGTTTTCCACTAAAATTCGGTTTTCACTGCTCTCGCTGAGGTCGATTTGGTGGTAATCAATCAGCTTTTCGATATAAACAGAATCGCTGGTATTTTCATCGGTTACCAAAAATTGATCCAGAGAAAGCGGGGAGCGTCGTTTTTCAAGTTCCTGAATGGAAGTGACCTTAGACGGCAGACATTGCAATCTCTCGGCCAGTTCTTCATCGCTTGGAGCATGCCCTAACGTTTGGGTAAGTTCTTGTGTGAGCTGATTAATTCGATAATACAGCTCGTAAATTTCTCGGGGCGATTTAATCATCGCGCTTTTGTCGCGAAGGTAGTGTCGAATTTCTCCCGTAATAAAATAAGTAGCGTAGGTCTTAAAGCGCGTTCCGACCAACGGGTTAAATTTTTCCATGGCTTTGAGTAAGCCAATGCCCCCAATTTGAATTAAGTCATCAATTGGATCGGATGTTCGACGTGCCAATCCTCGTGCTATTTTTTGAACATAAGGGAGGCATCGATAAAATATTTTGTCTCGAATTTTTTCCCGGTCTAAAAGATCAAGATTTAAATATTGGGTTAGAAGCTCATCCAGCTCAGCAGAAAAGATGTCTTCTGTAGAGTACTCAGGCTCCATAGATTCATTCTTGGCAGAATTTGAAGGGGAAGAGCCGCTCAAATTAATACAAGCCTCACACTTTGTATATATTCATCATAACATTTCAAAATCCAAACATCAAAATGCTAGCTTGCTTTTCGCTTACTTGTTGTAATACAAATGTATGAGCCCTCTCGGGCTTAGCTTGTGATGATAGTCAGTTGGAGATATCGGTTTGACCGCGACAGTGACTTCGAGTCTTAGTCCAAAAACCATTCTTATTGCCGAGCATGCGGGTTTTTGTCATGGTGTTCGCAAAGCTGTTGATAAAACGCTGGCTACGGGACGCTCCTCTGATGGAAAACCTGTCTATGTGATTGGCCAACTCATTCATAATCAGCAAGTGATTGAACAATTAGCCTCCGAAAATATTATAACGGTTCAATCTCTCGATGAGGTACCAGCAGGCAGTATTTGTGTTGTCAGAACCCATGGCGCTCCGCCGGAAATGGTGGAAACTGCAAAGGCTGCAGGCTTGGAAGTATCTGATGCAACTTGTCCGGACGTTCGATTAGTTCAAAATAAAGCAATTCAACTGGCCGAAGAAGGATATACAGTTGTTATAGTAGGGAAGGCAAGCCACCCTGAGGTTATTGGAATTAAGGCTCACTCAGAACGGGTGCCGGGTGCTCAAATTATTGCAATTAACTCTCCTGAGGAAATTGGTGCTGCTTTAGACGGAATTCCGTGTCGGCGGGTTGGGGTCGTTTCTCAAACAACGCAAATGGAAGAGACTTTTTTTGAGATGGTTAAGGCCTTATCCAAAATCTCAAAAGAGCTCAAGGTTTTTAACACAATTTGTCCTGCAACGTATTTCCGGCAAACGGCGGCTCTTGAATTGGCAGTTAAGGTCGACTTTATGGTTGTTGTTGGTGGCAAAAACAGCTCTAATACGACTCATTTGGCTGACATATGCCGTTATGCAGGTACAGCTTCCAGGCACATTGAGACTTTCCGAGAGCTTGAGGATGATCAAGAACTTAGGGAAGCGAAAACAGTGGGTGTTACTGCGGGGGCTTCCACTCCAGACTGGCTAATAGAGGAAGTCATTGAGTATTTGAAAGCGCTTTAAGCTTTATTATTCTACTTCAGTGGCTCCATATAGTGTTATGAAAGGGATGATCGATTTATGGCGGGAATGGTATCAGTTTTAGAAACGTCTGCGGAGATGCGTGACGATTTTGCGTTCTTGCTTGAAAAAAGCATGGAAACCGCCCTGAAGCCTGGGAGTATCGTGGTAGGAGAAATCATCTCTTTAGAAAAAGATGGGATCGTTGTCGATATTGGCGGTAAATCGGAAGGGTTTGTTCCCCTGCGGGAAACAAACGGATGCTACTCTTTAGAAGATTTAAAAGTTGAGTTTAAGCTGAACCAGGTTCTCGATCTCTACTTAATGCACGCGCATGATACGGCTGATGAGACGAAGCGCCATTATGTTCTTTCTTTGCGGCAAGTGAATGTCCTGAAAAGCTGGGATCGCTTAGCGGCGCTGAAAGAATCGCGTGAAATTGTAGAGTCAGTTGTTACAGGTACAACCAAGGGCGGTGTACTGGTTAATATTCTTGGCTTTAAAGGTTTTATTCCCGCAAGCCAGCTGCGGGTCGCAAAAACCTTAAGTGAGTTGGTGGGGGATACCTTGCCAGCCAAAATTCTGGAAGTTGATCGCCAGAAAAATAAGTTGATTTTAAGTCACCGCGAAGCTGTATTTGAGCTTAAAGCCAAAATGAGAGCTGAAACCTTAAACTCTTTAAAAGAGGGTGAGATTGTAGAGGGTGATGTTGTTAAAATCACGGACTTTGGTGTTTTTATCGATATCAATGGTATTGATGGCTTATTACCCCTCTCTGAAATTACATGGCGACGGATCCATCACCCATCGGGAATGTTGCAGTTGGGTGAGCGGCTTAAAGTTTCTGTTTTAACCATTGACCGCCAATTACAACGAATTAGTTTAAGCTTGAAGCGCCTTCAACGCGATCCTTGGGAAACTGTGCATGACAAGATTAAAGTCGGAGACGAAGTTGTTGGTCGTGTTTCCAAGCTGTTAAACTCAGGTGTTTTGGCTGAATTAATTCCGGGTGTAGAGGCGTATTGTGTCTATGGTCAGCAAGGTCGTCATTTTATGATGAACGAGGCTTATCAGTTCCGTGTTGTCTCAATTTACTCTGCAGAGCGAAAAATTACGCTGGAATATTTGGGATTAGTATCAGAAGAGCGCCCTGCACAGGATGGTTTACAAAACGGTTTAATTTCTGAGCCTGTTTGACACACGATTTTGCGGCTGATATATTGAAGCTGCTCCTTCATGCTCAGTATTCTATACTGGGTGCTCAGATTTAAGGCTTTCTCTATTTTTTGGCCTGTGTCCTGGAAAATAAATCTTAAAC
>Ga0105239_10010078_pt1 | contig 10593 bp, 6 predicted proteins | sample KBSC44metaG_FD_92761 | JGI IMG/M metagenome (GOLD analysis project Ga0105239, IMG submission 92761) | Corn rhizosphere microbial communities from Kellogg Biological Station, Michigan, USA - KBS C4-4 metaG | ecosystem: Host-associated > Plants > Roots > Rhizosphere > Soil | place: Michigan, USA...
AAGACTTTCTCGAGTACGTCACTGTATTGGGAGCGTTGGGTAAGGCGCTGTATTCCAAGGAGCCCCCACCGCCAAACCCCAACGGCGGAATGCCACTGTTATTGCGGGTGGGACTAGGCCAGTGCGCGCTCGACGGCTTTCCAGTGCCTCCCGCCTGGGCGCTTGCCTGGGCGAGGTCAGAACCGAACGTGTCATTGCCACGTCTGGCCGGGCGTTGCCAAACACTATTCGATGAACTGTTCAAACAGAAATACGGTGAGCAATTCGTCGGTGGCTTAAAGCTCAGTGTCAACCGGACCAAACTCAAAGTGAGCTACCGCCCGGCGTCCGCCGGCTTACTGTCGCGCAGCTTCACCACCGACTTTGGTGATCTTCCAGACGTGACCACGGTCGTGACGCCGCTGAAGAAACTGCAGGGCGTTATTGATGAAGCGGCGGAGGACCTGAAAGCGTATTCGCGCTTCATCGGCCGGCACGCCGACAAAGTCGAATCACTGGAAGCGACCATGCTCCTGCCGAAAGGACTATGGGGTTCAGCGATCAAGCAGGCGGTGACCGCCCTGGACATGCGCGTGGGCACCGGAATGTGTGTCGTCAGACTCGGCGAACTGCTATCCGCATTCGGCGGTACGACGACACCAACTCGAGAAACACTCAAGAATCTGTTCGGCGTGTTACGTTCACAAAGCATCGGAGTCGAGCCTGATGTGTTGTCGGGTGCCAAAACGCCGAGGGCAGACGATTCGGTGGTGCTCTTTCGCCTGGCGGGAAATGAAGGAGAAACCGGCAGCTCCGCAGCGTCGGCCTACGCCGCGGTTGCAGTCATGCTCGACCTTGCCATCGCGCTTGCGAATGCCGATGGCGAGATATCCGGACGCGAGGTGCAGTTTCTCAACCGGCAGGTGGATACGTGGTCACACGTTGGCGAGCTGGCGCAGCGGCGCCTTCGTGCACGCCTACGCTTGGGAATCCTCTATCCACCCACGATGGCCTCTTTGAAAAGTCGCATTGAGCCGTTACCGACGGCGGCACGCAACGGGTTAGCAAAACTGCTGGCGTCGCTTGCAATGGCGGACGGTAAACTGGATTCGGCGGAGGTGAGGCAGCTTGAAAAAGTGTACGCCCTGTTAGGCATCGACAGAACGGTGCTGTATACCGAGTTACATGGTGTCGCAGCCGAATCCGATCGCGGTAAGGCTAGCCTTACCACACCGACCCCCTCCAGCAGCACGCAATTGGACCCGACCCGGATAGCAGCATTGCAGGCAGAGAGTGAGCGTGTCACCGCATTGCTGTCGAAGGTGTTTGAGGAAGAGTCGCCCGCGTCCCCACCCGTGATGGTCAGAGAAGAGGCGGAAGAGTCCCCGGCGGGAGCCTCGCGACTATTAGGTTTGGATGGCGAGCATTCAGCGTTCTTGCGGGTGCTGTTGACACGGCGCTCTTGGTCGCGAGCCGAGCTGCAGGATATTGCTTCGGACATGGAAATCATGTTGGACGGAGCCCTGGAACGCGTCAATGAAGCGGCACTCGAGAAATTCGATGCACCCCTCGCCGAAGGCGATGATCCGATCGAGGTTTCACACGATTTGATGGAGAATGTTAGCGCATGAGTGCCATTCGTCCCAAAGATCGGGATTTGATCGTGCAAGCGTTGCGCGCAGGAGTCGTGCCACGCGCCGGACAGCAATTGATTCAAGTGGGTCGCGCACGAGAAGTGGAAGTGATGCTGCAGGACCTCGAGCGCATCGGACAAGCCGGCGCGGTGTTCAGGCTCATCATCGGCGAGTACGGCGCCGGCAAAACGTTTTTCTTGAATTTGGTACGCGCTATCGCCTTCCAGCAAAAACTGGTCACAGCGCATGCCGATTTGAACCCAGACAGGCGTTTGCACGCTTCCGGTGGACAGGCACGGTCCTTGTTCGCGGAGCTCATGAAGAACGTGTCGACGCGCGCGAAACCGGATGGAGGAGCACTCAACGGCGTAGTTGAGAAGTTCGTAGCGCAAGCCAGATCGGATGCAAAAGTGCAGGGCGTACCGTCCGAGCCGCTCATTCGATCGCGACTAAATCCATTGACTGACATGGTGGGGGGCTATGATTTTGCCGAGGTCATCACCCAGTACGCACGGGCCTATGAGGAGGGAAATGACTCACTCCTCGCCGATGCCGTACGGTGGCTCCGCGGAGAGTTCACAACAAGGACAGAAGCGCGAGCCGCTTTGGGTGTGCGCACCATCATCGATGATGACCAGATATACGACCATTTGAAACTATTCGCACGTTTTGTGCGAGTGGCTGGTTTCGGCGGCCTGTTGGTGTGTCTGGATGAAATGGTCAACTTGTACAAGTTGGCCAACCGCCAGGCGCGCGACAGCAATTACGAACAGATCCTGCGCATCCTGAATGACGTGCTCCAGGGAAACACCGAGGGAATTGGGATCTTGCTGGGCGGCACCCCAGAGTTTCTGCTCGACACTCGTCGTGGCTTGTACAGTTACCCCGCTCTGCAATCACGTCTCACAGAAAACAGCTTCGCGGCCCGGGCAGGCTTGACGGACTATTCTGGTCCGGTGCTCCGACTGACGAGTCTGACACAGGAAGACTTTTACGTACTTCTGCAACGACTTCGGCATGTGTTCGCCTATGGCGATCCGGCGAAATATTTGTTGCCTGATGACGGCATTGCCGCTTTCATGGCGCACAGCGCGAAAAGATTGGGCGACGCCTATTTCCGCACACCTCGAACCACGATCACGGCTTTTCTGGCATTGCTGGCTGTGCTCGAGCAGCACCCCGGTACAGACTGGCGAACGCTCGTAGATGCAGTACAAGTAGAAGCGGACACCGGAGCCGTCAAGGAGCAAGCGGTGGAAGACGATGACCTCGCCAGCTTCAAACTCGGCACCTGAAGCATCCAATCTCACGCGGCTGGACGAACGGATCCAGCGATGGGTATGGCAGAAGGGTTGGACCGGCCTGCGCGATGCTCAGGAGGCGGCGATTCCGATTCTTCTCCAGGCCGCCCAGGACCTGATCATTACGGCGGCGACCGCGTCTGGCAAGACCGAGGCCGCATTTTTACCCATTCTCTCGAAGCTTCTGGGCAGCGGCGAAGAGATGGGTGTCGCTCTCTACATCAGCCCTTTGAAAGCGCTCATCAACGATCAGTGGAGCCGCCTGGATCAACTCTGTGAGGAGTTGAGTATTCCTGTAGTGCCATGGCACGGCGACATAGGCGTGTCCCGCAAGCGCGCTTTCATGAGACGTCCGCAGGGCGTACTGCTCATTACCCCGGAGTCATTGGAAGCGCAGTTCGTACACCGAGGGCATGAGATCAGCCGGCTTTTTGGCGAGCTTCAGTATGTGGTGGTTGACGAACTGCATGCGTTTATCGGCAGCGACCGGGGTAAGCAACTGCAGTCGCTCATACGGCGTATCGAGTGCGTAATCGATCGGCGCGTGCCCAGGGTGGGTTTGTCGGCCACTCTCGGGGATCCAACGCTTGCTGCAAAGTTTCTACGGCCAGAAGGCCCGGTGGCGACTATCATCCAATCCCGGTCCACAGCCCAGGAACTGCTGGTACAACTCCGCGGCTATTTGAACGAGCCCATGGGCGAGATTGAGCCCGCGGACCAGAAGGCCTATGAATCCATGGCGGATCACCTGTACAAGGTACTGAGGGGGGCAAACAACCTCCTGTTTCCCAACAGCCGTAGCCGGGTGGAGTACTTCTCGGACTTGCTGCGCCGTCGCTGCGAACGTGACGGCGTTCCAAATGAATTCTGGCCGCATCATGGCAGTTTATCCCGAGAAATCCGCGAAGAAACCGAAGCCGCACTCAAGGCCGGGAATCGCCCGGCAACCGCGATTTGTACCAACACTCTCGAGCTCGGTATCGATATCGGAGCGGTAAAGAGCGTCGCCCAGATCGGACCGCCACCTTCGGTGGCCTCTCTGAGGCAACGGCTGGGACGATCAGGCCGCAGAAGCGGTGAGCCTGCCATCCTTCGCTCTTACGCGATGGAAAACACCTTGACGGCGGAGTCACCGATCTCCGATCGGTTGCGCGAAAGCCTTGTGCACAGCGCCGCGTGCATCCGTCTCCTATTGGGCAACTGGTTTGAGCCGCCGCGTGAAGGTGGTTTGCATTTATCGACCCTCGTCCAGCAAGTTTTGTCGATGGCCGCGGAACGTGGCGGTGTTATGGCAACCGACGTAGCCAGCACGCTCATCAGAAACGGTCCCTTTGCTGCACTTTCACCCTCTGATTTAGGCACGTTGCTACGGGAACTGGGGCGTCGGGAGATGTTGATACAAGATACCTCCGGGGCGCTGCTGCTTGGCCCGTTAGGTGAGCGCCTGGTCGGCCACCATGACTTCTATGCGGCGTTCGCCGCGCGGGAAGAGTGGCAGATTGTGGAGGCGGGCCACACGCTCGGGACATTGCCAATCGATAGCCCGGTGTTCGAAGGCCTTTGCCTCATATTCGGCGGCCGGCGTTGGAAAATTCTGTCGGTGTCTACAGAGCCCGCTGTGTTGACGGTGACGCCAGATCCAACTGGAATACCCCCGAGATTCGACAGCGGACGACCGTTGGCCCACGAGCGCATACGCCACGAGATGCGCAATATTCTTGAAGAAGAGACGGAGCTCAGCTTTTTGGATGTTTGCGCGCGGCGATTGCTTCACGAAGCGCGGAAGTTTTACCGGGATGCACGCTTGAGCGAGCACATGGTTTTGCGAGACAACGAGGCTCTATTGATCCTACCCTGGTCCGGCGATCTGGCGCAGAACACACTCGTGTTGTTGCTGCGTTCGTTGGGGCTCGAGTCAGGCTCAAACGACGGACTCGTAGTCCGATGCGAGGGCTGGGATTGGGACCGATTGACGGATGCTTGTTCGGATATCGTGAATTTGACCGAAGTGGATCTCGTCGACCTGCTCAAAACCGTCGAGAATCTAGGCCAGAGTAAGTGGGATTGGGCGCTACCGCGGGAGTTATTGGTACGCTCGTTCGCATCCACCCACCTGGACATTGCCGGGGCCAAAAGTATCGCCGCTCGGCTGCTGTCAGCAGTCCCCGCACACCGTTCGCCGCGGTGTTAATCCTGGGGAACCGACGCACCCCTGAAGCGAAGGCCCGGGGATTCGGTCGAAACTCCACCCCCGGATCCTCAGCAACACGGAAGGTTCGAGGACGATGAACGTCCGCATACCCTTTATGCCTGCATCATCTCGTGCTGTTTAGCGCGATGTTGGGAGGACCGCGCAGTGTCCTCTCTGAACAAGTTCAGGCGGGTAACACATTCGTGTCTTGAGCCACCGAACGCTTCACTACACGACACAAATACACCGCACCCAACCCGTCATGCACCAACCGACGCCGGTGCAACCACAGACACGGAAGCAACTATTTCTTGAGCCGGCTCTGCTGCTGCAGGCGCATGATGATCTGCGCCGTTATGATCGAAGCGCGAACTTCGAGCTTCTTTCGCGGCGGCAATCCCTTCTCAATCCACTCAACGAACGCTTTCATCTCTGGGGTCTGCGGAGGCTTCTTGTCGTCCATATTACCGATCTCGTCAGGTGACCAATCCAAGTGAGGGTACTTACGTCAGGAAGTTCCAAGGTAGCAGCTTATCGATCCTGTTGGTAGCGTGATTAGCAATACGTTTCAGGATGTTTTCGCAAGCGGTGCTCCCTCTTCAGTCCGTTGAGTTTAGCAGTACCAATCAGAGTGAAAATTGCTGCCCCGCAATCACCCCATCGTCAGTGCCTGCGTACAACCAGTTCACACTTCCCAGCGCTACTGTACGAAGAGCCCCGTGACTCCGGTGCACGCTGCCGCGATGCAACGCCCACCTCCAAGGCGGTCAGCCTTTACGGGTGGCGCTCAGGCTGCTACACACTTATCTCACAACAGCGAAAAGGAGTCACCGGTGCGCATGTCCGATATTCCGTTCGGTATTACCGACTGGTCTCAGATCGAGCGAACCGAACATAAAGGCGAGCGTGGTTGGGCCTATTGGCGCACTCAGCATTTTGGAAACCTACGCGTACGCACGGTTGAGTACACACCCGGTTATATCGCCGACCATTGGTGCGTAAAGGGTCATATACTTTTTTGCGTCGAGGGCGAACTCCACACCGAACTCGAAGATGGACGCAAGTTCACGCTCAAACCAGGTATGAGTTACCAGGTGGCTGATGATGCAGAACCTCACCGCTCCCACACCGCTGTGGGCGCCAAACTGTTCATCGTAGATTGAGCGTAACTGATCTGCGAGGACGCCGATCAGTTGCAGGGCACTTCCCTTGGTTCGGGGAGTGCTCGGTGGTCGTCCGCCACCCCGGCCGGCGTATCCTACGTGGACGCCGAAGCCCCCTCCGCGCCACTCTGCGATTCCGAGAGTGCCTCTCCCCGAGTATCCCAATAGTCCTCAAACAGCTTCCGATCCTCTTCGTGCTCCAGCCTTCCCTTCATCCACCCAGCAAGCTGCGCTACCTCAATCTCCCCCCGCTCCACCAGCTCCAATACCACCGCCCCCACCAACACCCTCCTGCGCACGTCATCCCTTCGCTTCTGCCTCGCATCACGCGCTCGTTGCTTGGTAGCAGCCCGAATATGCCGCGCCTTTAGCGCCTTCAATCGCTGTTCCGTCGCCGCGATCCGATCCTCCAGCCTCGACATGCTCCACCTCCTGAGAGAGTGACACCTTTCCCGGTGCCGATATCGCGCACCCATTTCAACACACTTCCATCATGTTGCTATGCGCTGTTTGAGAGGAATCCGCCAGCCTCTAGCAGGGTACCGTGATCGAGCGTAAGTTAGTGCCAGCCCATGCGTATGGAGGAATAGCGCACTTATACGTCACGGCACGATATGTAAAAAACCCTCGATTCACCGCAGCGCGCTGTTGGAACGAGTCCGGCTTCGATCAGCTTCAGGCAGGAAGGCGACTCAGGGAGCACTACAGTGGCCATCTACCACTTCAGCGCCAAAATCGTCTCCCGCAGGCACGGCAGAAGCATCATAGGAGCCGCCGCCTACCGCGCCGGCATGCGCCTCCGAGAACACAGCACCAACACCATCTACGACTACACGCACAAGCCCGGTGTCGAGCACACCGAAATTCTTGCTCCCACCAATGCCCCTGGTTGGGCACGAGACCGATCTCAGCTCTGGAACGCCGTCGATCACAGAGAGAAACGCAAAGATTCCCAACTAGCCCGCGACCTCGAGATCGCCCTGCCAGTCGAGCTCGACAACTCGGCTCAAGTCGAGCTACTACGCGATTTTGCCCGCCGAGAATTTGTGTCCAAGGGGATGATCGCCGACTGCGCGATCCATCGTGACAACCCCAACAATCCCCACGCCCACGTCCTGTTGACGCTTCGCCACATCGGCCCGAATGGATTTGGCTTGAAGGAGCGCTCTTGGAACGAGAAGTCAAACCTCATGGCATGGCGACTGGGATGGGCGGAATTCGCCAACAAGCACCTCGCCAAGTCTGGCCTTGCCGTTACGATCGATCACCGGACCTTGAGGGAGCAGGGACTCGACCTGATCCCCGGGCGCAAGATCGGCGTGAGTCTCGAACGGCAAAAATCAGACTGCCTCCCGTTGAAAATTGCCGACCGAGTCACCGAGCAGCGCTTCATCGCAAGAGAAAACGGCGCACGGATCGTTGCCGATCCCAACGTTGCCATTGAGGGGTTGACCCACTATCAGCCGACCTTCACCAAGCACGATATCGCCAGATTCCTCCGCACCCGCACGGACGGCACAGATCAGTTTCGCGAAGCGAATTTGAAGGTAACGACGAGTTCCGAGCTCGTCGTCTTCAAAACCGACGACCGCGGCCGCAAGCGATACACCAGCCGCGAGATGCTCGAAGTCGAATCCGAAATGTTGTGTCGCATAGAACTGATGAGTCTACGCGACGGTCATCGCCTGACCGATCTTCCGACGAACGATGCATTTTTGCGCCACGACCTTAGCGACGAACAGAGCAGGGCGCTGGATTACCTCGTCGCTTCCGGCGACCTGAAATGCCTCGTCGCAACCCCTGGTACTGGCACAAGCCAACTCCTCGAAAAAGCACGACAAATCTGGGAAGCCCAGGGCTACACCGTCAAAGGCGCAGCGCCGTCGAGAATCGCAGCAGAGAAACTGACGCTGTCCGCCGGCATCTCCGCACGAACACTCGCCAGTTATGAGCTGGCCTGGAAAAATGAGCGAGACCCCCTGACGTCGAAAGACATCCTCATCATTGACGAGGCAGGCATGGTGGGCACACGTCAGTTGGCGCGGGTGCTCGAGTTCGCCGAAAAAGCCAAAGCGAAGGTCATCCTTGTCGGAGACCCTGAGCAGCTTCAGGCGATCGAAGTCGGCGCGACCAAAGAGGCCCTCTCCGCATACGAGCGCGAGGGTAGCATCGTCCAGACGACCACTCGCGACCGCGCCCGATCCGAACTCATCGACGAGTGGTCACTCGATGCCCAGCAGAAACCCGATCAGACCCGACTGATCCTGGCGTGCACCCGAGACGACGTGGGCAAGCTAAACGAGCTTGCCCGCTCAGTCCGGCGAAAGCGCTATGAGCTCGGCTACTCGGAGCAAGTCGAGACCGAGCGCGGCATGCGCGAGTTCGCCTTGAACGATCGCGTGTATTTCCTGAGAAACGAGGGCAGCCTGAACGTAAAGAGCGGCACCCTGGGCACCATCACAGGCATCAAGGACGGAGTGCTACAGGCGCGGCTGGACAACACCCACCAGCAGATCACCGTCGATACGCGGTTCTACCGCGACTTGGATCATGGGTACGCCGCTACAGTGCACAAGGCACGAGGGACCACCGTAGATCGCACTTACATCCTCGCAACGTCTCACCTGGATCGTCACGCCACTTACGTGGCACTGACCCGGCATCGCGAGGGCACATCGATGTTCTATGCCGCCGAAGACTTCGGAAGGGCAGGGGTGCCGGAGGGTCACATCGATCCCGAAGCCAAACAACAATTTCTCGACGTTCTATCGCGAGCCGCACCTAAGGAACTCGCCCACGATTACCTCGATCGCGATGACACTCCTCCCAAATCAATGGCCATAACACCTCCAACCAGCGCTCCGGGACAGCGCCGCTCCGTGATGGAAGAGATTGACGCCATGCAACGACGTGGCGCCGACGCGTGGTTGGAAAAACAACTCGCCCGAGAACAGAACCCCTCACACGATCAAGAGATCCAAGAAAAGGACCGCAACCGCAAGGATCGAGGCATCGACGACGACTTCAGCCTCTAACAACGCGGCGGCGCAACGTGACAATATTCGGGTGTTATAGGCAATAACTCCGACTATCTGCCTCTCAAGCTCCAATTCTCCACAAAAATAACCAACTCTCAGTTTGACTCGAGCGCGAGCAAGGGACACACTCCCGGAAAACAAAAAGAACCCGTCACCGCGTTACAACATCAGAAGGAGCTGTACCAACATGTTGAACTTCTTCTCTCACTTCTGGGTTCAATTGACACTCTCCTATGCTTTGACCGTGGGAGGGCTCGTAACCGGCTATCGCAGAGGCGGAACTCCACCGGATGCAAGCCTGACGCGTGCACTTCGCGCCGGTCTACCCGTATTGCTCTGCGTGATCGCCATCTGGAATGGCATTCTCGGAAGCGTGCAAACCGCGGCCCAGAGGAATTCCATGGTCGGGGTCGATCTCATGCTGGGTATCCTTTTCGCACTCAGCGCGAGCGCCTTGATAGGCGCGACCCTGGCGCGCCGTAATCCGGCGACCGTGCTCGAGAGGGGCACAGTGCTGTTGGATGAAAACGAAACCGCCCCGGCGGCAACGGATCCAGGTGCCCTGACTCTGGCGGGACACGTCATCCCTCTGCTGGACGAAACCAAGCACTTCAAGTTCATCGGCACCACCGGATCGGGAAAGAGCACGGCCATTCGTGAGCTGCTGGCCAAGGCATTGGCCCGCGGCGATCGGGCCGTCATCGCCGACCCCGATGGAGGCTATGCCCGGCGGTTCTATGACGCGTCGCGCGGTGACGTCATCCTGAATCCATTCGATTCTCGTTCTGTACGTTGGGATCTGTATTCTGAAATGGAGCTTCCGCAGGATGCGGACCACCTCGCCCGATCATTTTTCCCCGATTGTTCCGGAGAGGAAAAGATCTGGAGAGGCTACGCCCGAACGTATGTGAGCTCCCTCCTGCGCCAGCTCCGACGCAAAAAAGAGGCGCAGGATTTAGGCCGACTCTATTACCTCCTGAGTTCCGCACCCGAAGCCGACTTGCACGATCTATTGCAGGGGACACCAGCACAACGCTTTCTTGGTAAGGAAGGCGGCAGGTTCCTCCATTCCGTGCAATCCACCGCTATGCATCACCTGGAAGCGTTGGAGTATGTAGCCCGTCAGAACGAAGGTAATGCCGTGTGTGTCAGAAAGTGGATTCGTGAGGGAAAAGGCGTGCTCTTCTTGCCTTACAGCGCCAATGAGATCGCATCCCTCTCTCACCTCATCAGCGCCTGGATGCGACTCGCCATTTTCGAGGCCCTGAGCGCAGAGGAGGGCGATCA
>Ga0105239_10010081_pt1 | contig 10591 bp, 9 predicted proteins | sample KBSC44metaG_FD_92761 | JGI IMG/M metagenome (GOLD analysis project Ga0105239, IMG submission 92761) | Corn rhizosphere microbial communities from Kellogg Biological Station, Michigan, USA - KBS C4-4 metaG | ecosystem: Host-associated > Plants > Roots > Rhizosphere > Soil | place: Michigan, USA...
CCGCTCTCGGCGTGTGGCCGGTCAGACCTAACGATAGCCTTCGTCGCTCGACCGGCGCGGGGATGACCCAGTGCGCTGGCTCGACTGGCTGTCCGACGAGCTGTACGACGACGAGCTCTCCGATGAGCTTCGTACGTGCATCGAGTGCTCGACGTGGTTGTGCCGGTTCAGCTCCACTCGCGAGTTGAAGTGCTCGCCACACTGTCGGCATGTGAAATCGTTGTGCTTCATACCATTCCCTCCTCGACGCGTTTAGGGCGAGCTCGGCGCTACGCAGTCGTTAGTCGATGGTCGTTAGTCGTTAGCTGCCGACTCCCGTCTATCGACTAACGACTATGGTTACGTTGTTGGTGTTCGCGGTCGCGGACGCCGCGCCCAGAATGAACGCGCCAGATGCGGGCGTGACCACAGCGCTCCACGGCTGCACCGAGGTCGTACAGTTGACCCCCAGACTCCCGCTGCCTCGGACGACTATCGTCGCCTTGCCAACCTTCTGTTGCTGCTCGAGCGCGACGACCACGCCGAATTGGTCACCCGTGCGAGAGCATCGCACGGTTCCAGTCAGGGTGGCCGCACCATTCGCCCCGCCGGCGAACGAGTTCGCGTCGATCTTGAGCGTCACGACCGTGAAGTCCGTGAACTCGAACGCGCGGATGTCGCAGCTCGTGCCGCGCGCGACGTACCGCTGGTCGTCGGCCAGGCTGCAGTTCACGCGGAGTGCGGCTGATCTGAGCCGCAGAGGACGCAGAGACGCAGAGAAATGGAAATGCTTGTAAAACGACCTCGGCGCGCATTGGCTTCCCGAGGCCGTCACCAAGAATCCCGGCCGCTAGCGCGATGCGCCTAATGCTGGGAAGCCTCCGCGACCTCTGCGACCTCTGCGGTAAAAAAACCGCACTTCCTCAGCCCTGGAGTGAATCTGCGAGCGCCCGTGCCGCTCGCGTCCACCGGTGATTCGGCCCATAGCCGTTCCCGAGCGCCGTAACCGCCCGCTCAGCCGCCTGCCGGGCCTCCGCCGCGCGACCTCCCGCCCGCAACGCCTGCGCGCGAAGCAGCTCGGCGCGCCCGGCCAGTGCACTTCGCACCAGCGCGACCGAGTCGACCGCCGCCGCCGTTCGAGCGAGGACCGCAAGCGAATCTGCACCGCGCGCATCGCCGCTCGCGAGACGCCACTCGCCAGCCGTGACCAGCGGGAGCGAAAAGAGCGTTAGGCGCTGCTGCCCGTCGTTCCACACGGTACCGAGCTCTCGCTCGAGGAACGCCGAAGCGCCGCGCGGATCTCCGTCCGCGCGCTGCAGTCGTGCCCGAAGCATTGCGGCCGTCGCACGCTGGCCGCGTCGGCCGGCGGGAAGTTGGGCTGCCACGACGCGCGCGTCCTTGAGCCGCGACTGGTCGAGGCGGAGCTCGGTCAACGTCGAGGCGAGATATGCATCGAACTGCCCAGCGCCCTGGGTCGTGTCTCGCATGGCACGCGTCAACCACAGGTCTGCCGAGTCGGTCTCGCCGAGGCGTAGCTTCGCTCGTGCGTAGAGGAGCGCCAGCAGCGTCGGCACTCGTCCTTCACCGTGTGCTGCCTCACGCGGACGAATGTACCCGCGAAGCGTGGAGTCGAGTACGGCCCACTCACCAAGGTCCGTCAACGACGTCGACAGAAAGTTCACAACGTTCGGGAACGCATCGGTCTCGCCGTAGCCTAACGCCTCGAGCTGCGCGAGGATTCTACGAAAGTAAGGCACCGCCTCACGGATCCGGCCGCTCAAGCGCAGCACCTCGGCGAGGGAGTTCATGCGCCCGAGGGCTTCCGTGCTTCCGGGTTCATCCTCCTCGATCCGAACGGCCCGCTTGAGCAGCGCGATTCCCGAATCGGGCTTCCCTGTCGCCTGCAGCAACTTGCCCTCGGCCTCCAGGCAAGTCGCTTCGGCCTCGTGATCGCGGTACTTGTCCCGCGCGAGCGCGGCTTTCCCTTCCGCCACGTCCGCTCGCGCCGAGTCGAGGATGTCCTCGAGCCAGTAGCTGTTCGCTCTCCAGCACGTCGCCAGCGCGACCTCCGCTCCCAGGTTTGCTTCGAGCGCGATCGCGCGCGCCTTGCCGAGCATGGCGCGTTGTGCCTTGAGGTCTCCGGCCTCGACGTACCGTCCAGAGAGGTCCACCATCAGGCTCGCGGCGAGCGCCGGGTCCGACCCGAAGCGGCGTGTAATGACCCCTTCGGCCATCGCGATCCGGCCGGCGGGAGGGAGCGGCCGCCCGTCGGGGTCGCGAGCGTCTCCGGCGAGCACACTCTGGAGGTCGCTGAGCGCGGTCGCCCGCTGCGCGGCCCGCAGGGCTTCGCGCTGCTGTCTCCGTGCCTCTCGCATCTGCGCGATGGAGAACACGGTCGCACCGACGAGCGCCACCGCGGTTGCAGTTGCGAACGCGACGGCGGTCCGGTTGCGACGTACGAACTTCTCGAGCCGATACCGAGCGGTGTCCGGTCTCGCGAGGATCGCGCGGCCCTGCAGGAATCGCTGCAGGTCATGGGCGAGCGTGGCCGGCGACTGATAGCGGCGCTGTTCGTCCTTCTGCAGCGCGGTCATCACGATCAGATCGAGGTCGCCGCGCAGCCGTCTCGCCAGCGGGCCCGCCGCCCGGCTCGATGGCTTCGGTGGCACGTCCACGCACACGATCCGCTCGACGTCGGCGGCCAGCCTCCCACGAAGATCGTACGGCCGCTCGCCGGTGAGCAGCAGATAGAGCAGCACACCTAACGAGTACACGTCGGTCGCGGTGCTGATCGGCGCATTGCGGATCTGCTCCGGCGCCGCGAACTGCGGCGTCATCGGGCTCAGCCCCGTGCCCGTCAGATCATCGCCTTGCGCGTCGCCGAGCAGCTTTGCGATGCCGAAGTCGAGCAGCTTCACCTGACCGTCGGCGGTGACCAGGATGTTCGATGGTTTGAGGTCGCGGTGGATGACGAGGTGCTGGTGTGCGTAGGCGACGGCGTCACACACGCGGGCGAAGAGCTCGAGCCGCGCGTCGAGTGGCAGATGGCGCGACTCGCAGTAGCGGTCGATCGGCTCGCCATCGACGAGCTCCATGGCGAAGTACGGCAGTCCGTCGGCGGTGAGCCCGCCGTCGACGAGCCGAGCGATGTTGGGGTGCTCGAGCAGCGCGAGGATGCGGCGTTCCTCGACGAATCGGCGGACGACGCCCGGGCTGCCGTGCTGAATGAGCTTGATGGCGACCCGCTGCTCGAACTGCCCGTCGGCGCGCTCGCCGAGGAGGACGCGTCCCATGCCGCCGCGGCCGATCTCGCGAACGATGCGGAACGGGCCAATGCGATCGGAGGCCGCGCGGGCAGGCTGGAAGAGCGGCGCCGCGAGTGCGGCGGCGGGAGCTTCGAGGGGGCTATCCGACCGGTAGGCTCGCAGGAGCGAGAGGACTTCCGCGCGGAGTGCTTCGTCACCAGCACACTCGCGCTCGACGACCGCCGCTTGTTGATCGGCGGGAAGGTCGACGGCAGCGTCGAATACGGTATCGACGCGGCGGAACCAATCGGTCGGTGACGCGTTCACGTGCAACTCTCGGTGTCAGGCTGGCTTCGGTCGCCTCAAACATGTGGCCAGCGACTGGAACGCGTCCAGTTGGGTAAGAAGCCCTCCGACTGGCTGCCAATGACCGAATTAGCTCTACGTAGATACTGGAGACGACCGGACACCGCAGTACATTGGACTGCGATGCCGAACGACCTCGTGCAAGCCCGAGCGTGCTACGACCGCGGCGCGTGGGACGAAGCCTTCGAGGGCCTCCGACTCGCCGACGAGGCCGCCCCACTGAGCTGCGACGACCTCCAGCGGCTCGGATTCGCCGCGTATCTCATCGGCGGCGAGGTCGAATTCGAGCGGTGCTTCGACCGCCTCCATCGCGCGCAGGTGGACCAAGGGCAGCGCGAGCAGGCTGCGCGCACCGCGTTCTGGCTCGGCCTAACGCTCCTGTTTCGCGGCGAGCTCGCCCAATCGAATGCCTGGGTCGCACGCGCGCAGCGATTGATCGAGAATATCGATTGCGTCGAGCACGGCTACGTCCTCCTGCCAAGCATCGAGCGGATTCTGCGCGAAGGCGATGCCACCGAAGCGCGCACGCGTGCGGCGAAAGCCACGGCAATCGGCGAGCGATTCGACGATGCCGACCTTACCGCCATGGCGCGCCATGTCGAAGCCCGCGCGCTCATCAATCTGCGACAGATCAGCGCCGGTCTCGAGCTGCTCGACGAGACGATGCTCGCGGTGGTCGGCGGTGAGCTCTCGCCGATGGTGACGGGGCTCATGTACTGCAGCGTGCTCGAGGTCTGCAACAAGGTGTACGCGCTGGACCGCGCGCACGAATGGACGACTGCCTTCGCTCGGTGGTGCGAGCCGCAGTCCGAGTCGCTGGCCTTCAGCAGCGTGTGCCTGGTCCATCGCGCGGAAGTTCGGCGGTCGCACGGTGAATGGTCCGCCGCCCTCGAGGACGCGTGCCGCGCATGCGATCGCGAGGCGCGTGGGCGTCGCAAGCCTCCGGGTGGAGCGCTATATCAGCAGGGCGAGATCCATCGCCTGCGTGGCGAGCACGCTGCAGCGGAGGAAGCGTACGGAGCGGCGAGTCAGGTGGGCTATGATCCGCAGCCCGGCCTCGCGCTCCTCCGGATGGCTCAAGGGCAAGTCGATGCCGCGTGCGCCACGCTGCGCAGCGCGCTGCACACCACGACGAACCAGTCGCGGCGTGCGCGACTGCTCCCGAGTTGCGTCGAGATCCTGTTGGCGGCAGGCGCGATCGATGACGCACGGGACGCGTGGCGTGAGCTGTCTGCACTGTCCGATGCACTCGACGCGGATGCCTTACGAGCCGCTGCGGCCGAGGCGGAGGGCGCCATCGCGCTCGCCGAGGGGAAGCCTGACGCGGCGCTCGGGCCGCTGAGAAGGGCGTTCGAGCGATGGATGCATCTCGATGTGCCGTACGACGCCGCGCGCACTCGCGTCCTCATCGGCCTCGCCTGTCACGCGCTCCGCGACGCGGAAACCACTCGGCTCGAGCTCGCCGCGGCCCGAGCCGTATTCGAGCGACTCCGCGCACGGGGCGACCTGGCGCGCATCGACCGTGTGAATCCGCCGTCGACTTCCACCGCAGGAAAGAAGCTGTCGCCTCGCGAACGGCAGGTGCTTCGGCTCATTGCCGACGGTTGCACCAACAAGGCGATCGCGACTCGCCTGTCGGTGAGCGAGCGAACGGTGGACCGCCACGTGAGCAACATTCTCGTGAAGCTCGACGTGCCGTCGCGTACCGCGGCGATCGCGTTTGCGTACGAACACAAGATTATCGGGAATCGGGAATAGGGAATCGGGAATAGCGGGAACCGGGAACAGGGAACCGGGAATCGTGACTCCTCGCGGAGCCTCGGTTCCCAGTTCCCCGTTCCCGGGCGCGCGCGAAGCGCGCCGCCGATTCCCTATTCCCGACAATGGCGGCAATTACCCATCCCTTGTCGTTCAGCCATGGGTATTCTCGCCGAAGCGACGACCCACCTAACGGCTCACATTGGACTCCTTCATGGTACTGACCGTTATCCATAGGAGGAGCGCGTGTACATCATCCGCGAAGTACTGAACTGCAAACCGGGAAAGGTCCGCCCCCTGATCGACCGCTTCCGGACCCTCTCAGCCGCGCTGGAGAAAACGGGCCGACCGCCGATTCGCCTGCTCACCGACGTCACCGGCGAACAGTTCTGGACGCTCGTCGCCGAGGTGACGGTGCCGACGGTCGATGATTTCTTCTCCGTCGAGGAGTCGCTGATGGCGGACGAGTCGGTGCGGAACGCCATGGCGGGGTATCACGAGCTGGTCGAGCGCGGCAGGCGGGAGGTCTATCGGGTTGTGTCTTGAGAGCGGACCATCCTCGCGTGGGTGCATAACGAGCGCCTCACGCGAGCGCGCTCCTGTGTGACGCTCCGGTGGGTGGATCGTGTCCTTCGGAAATGCCTCGATCGGCCGAGTGGGCATCGTGCACGTCGGCCATACGGAAGCGGTGACGGAAGTCGTGGGCCGCCACCCGACCATCCCACCGGAGAAACGCCATGCGCCGTATCGCTGCCTGCCTGTTGCTGATTGCTGCCGCCGCGTGTGGGGGCGACTCGCCCACGCAACCGACGCCCGCCTCGGTCGCCGGCGTCTGGAATCTTCAAACGGTCAACGGCAGCGGCCTGCCTTTCATCCTCGCTCAGCTCGGGAGCGACAAGGTGGAGTTGACGGACGACGTGCTGAACGTCTCCGAGAACGGGACCTTCACACAGCTGACGCATTTTCGGATAACGCAGGCCGGCGAGGTGACCACGGACTCGCTTCCGGACGCCGGCACGTATGCGCTGAACGGCACTGCCGTGACGTTCACGTTCGAGAGCGATGGGTCGACCGGCACCGGTTCCCTGAGCGGGAATTCGCTCACCGTAGCCGCCGGCGGGCTGGCCCTCATCTATAAGAAGCAATAGGCTGTCGCACCGACATCCTTGTAACGGCGTACCCCTGGCGGGCCGCCGTACTCGGGTTAGAATGTGCCAATGGAGATTGTCGCGGACGCCCGCGGCCTCCAGCGCCAGGCACCCGAGGTGCGATAAATGCCCCGCTTCAACCGTCCCCAGACGGCGTTCCTGATCGCCGTCTGCGTGAACGCATGCGCCACGTCCGGCACGCGACCCGCTCCGGCGACGCCCGAGATCGTGCACGCTGCGCAGCTGGAGCAGCAGGAGGTGCTCATCACGCGCGACCTTCGCCAGCAGCGTCGCGTGGATGATGTGGGGCACAGGCTTCTCGCGGTCGCTATGCCATACTGCACCGGAGCGGTCGCGCCAGGCACCGGGGTGCGGTTCGCGAACCTCAACTCCTTTCCGTCGGCCTACGAGGAGGCTGCACGGTCCCTCGGCTTTTCCGATACGGTCTTCATCGTCAGCGTCGCGAGCGGCTCCGCTGCGGCCCGCGCGGGAATCGCGGTCGGCGATCGCGTCGTCGGCGTGAACGACGGGACGGCGCCCCGCGGGCCTAACGCGGCGTCGCAGCTCGCGCGCGCAGTCGCCGTGCGTGGAAATGCCGCGCCGCGTCTGACGCTCCGCCGTGGAGATACCACGTTTCTCATGGACGCGTCCGCGCGGAGCGAAGCCAGAGCCCGCGGCGGCGCTCCTGCAAGCGAGACTCGCGTCACCGTCCCAGCCGACACCGCATGCGGCTACAATCTCATCGCGTCGCGGAAGGACGAGGTCAACGCCTGGGCCGACGGATCCAATGTGACCGTGACGTCAGCCATGCTGCGCTTCCTCGTCGACAACGACGAGCTCGCGGCGGTGCTCGCGCACGAGATCGCGCATAACGCCCTGGGGCACGTCCAGGCGCAACAGCAGAACAGGATCGATGCGTCCTTCGGCGCGATCGTGGACACGTCGGCCGCGGTTCGCGCCATGAACGCGAGAGGTGAATCGGGAAAGCAGCCGCTGGACGTCGGATCGCTGGTCTTTTCCCAGGTCCAGGAGCGGGACGCGGACGACGTCGCGATGTACCTCCTCACGCGCGCCGGTCGGCCGATCGGCGAAGTGACGAACCTCTGGCGCCACATGGCCCAGAACAATCCGACGAACGTCAAGTACGTGGGCATGCACCCGACGACGAAAGCACGCCTCGCGAGGCTCGAGCGGATGGAGCGCGAAATGCCGCCGAGGCTCGCTCGCGGGGAGATGCCGACGCCGGTGGCCAACGCGAACGTGGTCGACGCCACGGAGTCGCTGGCGATGTACGAGCTGTCCGCCGGCGATTCGGTGTCCTACACGTTCGGACCCCCGGTACCGAGAGAGGGGCTGACGCTGATAGAGGTGCGTCGCCGTGCGCTTCAGGCCTACCAGGACGGCAACGAGGCCCTCGAGCTCCGGCTCTACGCGCTGGCCGAAGCGCGGTATCGCGAGGCCGTCTTATATGACGGCAGCGAAGCACGGTACCATGCGGCGTTAGGTTCGACGCTGCTCAAACGCGGTAAGCGCGCCGAGGCGGAGGCCGTGCTCAGCGCTGCCGTGCTCCTGGATGTCGACAACGCGGAGTACCGCCGACTGCTCGTGGCAGCTCGCCAGCGCGATCGCTAGGCCGGTGCCGGCCTGACCCGCCTGCTCTCGACACGTCCACTCGGTTCATCAACACGGTTCGTCGCCAGCAGCTTGATCCATGCGCCCGCTCGGCAGGAGCATTCACCCAAACTCCAACCACGAGCGTCGATCGATGGTTCCGGGATTTGGGAGAGACGCCGCACGCGGGCTCGCGTGCGGCATCGTGGCCGTTCTGGCCTCGAGCCCGTTTTCCACCGCGCTCGCAAACGACCTGCGCATCGAAACCGGCGCCGTCGAGCGCACCGCCGGCAGCGCTGGGCTGCGCGTATCCGCGAAGGTCGCATGGAAGAACGCCTGGCGCAACGCGCGCAACTACGACGCCGTCTGGCTGTTCGTGAAGGTGCGGCCGTCGCCTAACGCGCCATGGCGGCATGTGCGACTGGCTGCCACGCGCGAGGGTGGTCCACTCGCGTGCGCGCCATCGGGCGACCACGTTGGCGCGTTCTGTCGCGCAGCAGCGGCGACCCATCGCGGCGATCTGGCGGGCGACGTCGTCCTCGAGCTCGACACGACGTCCTGGCCGGCCAACGTGTTGACAGCCCCCACGCTCGAGGCGCGCGTCTTCGGCATCGAGATGGTCTACGTTCCCGACGGTCCCTTCAGCATCGGTGACCGCGACACGGCATCGGTATCACACGCGGCGTTTTATCGATCGACGGCCACCGGCGGGCATGGTGGCCCATTCCGCGTCACGTCCGAAGCGGCAATCCGCGTCGCTCCCGAGGACGGCGCCCTGTACTATCAGGCCCGTTCCCCGCAGTACGAGGGCGACCGAGGCGGGCCGGTGCCGGCCGAGTTTCCCAAGGGAACACGCGCGTTCTACATCATGAAGTACGAGACGCTGCAGGGGCAGTACGCCGATTTCCTCAACACGATCGGGCATTACGCGGCGTCCTTTCGCGCCCCGTTAGGTGGGCTCGATTACGCGACGGAGCGTGGATCGATCCGCATCGTGGACGCGGCGTACGCCGCCGCGAAGCCGAATCGCCCCGCCAATCAGATGAGCTGGGACGACGGCACCGCGTTCGCAGACTGGGCCGGTCTCCGTCCGATGACGGAGCTCGAGTTCACGAAGGCCGCCCGTGGCCCAGCGGACCCCGTGCCCTCCGACTACCCGTGGGGTACGAGCTCCAAAGCCGGGCTGTCGCGCCGAGTAGGCGCGGATGATGACCTGGCGCAGAGCGGGGCGGCCGATGAATCACGGCTCGCGGACTCCACTCGCGAGACGTTAGGCGCATCGTACTGGTGGGTGATGGACCTCGCGGGGTCCGTGTGGGAGCGCGCCGTCACGATCGGTCATCCGCGCGGTCGGGCGTTCCGCGGAACCACGGCGACGGCACGCTCCGCGACTACGGCCTCGCCACGAATGACGACTGGCCACTCGGCGACAACGAAGCCGGCGGCTACGGCTACCGCGGCGGCGGATACTACGAACGTGCGCGGGAGCGGACGCGCGACTGGACGGTGCGGGAGCTGAATCCCTACAGCCCCGTCGAGTGGCGGAACTACGGCTCGTGGGGTGGCGGACCGAGAGGCGTGGCGTACGGGTTCCGGGCCGTGAGAACTGCCGACCCGGCACGATAGCGTGCGGTCGCCTTCGCGCCCTGTACAAAGGAGGCGCGGCGTGGCATCAAGGGGTTGTCGTCAGGCGCGACGGTCGTGCTCGCGTTCCCTCGCCAACCTCCGAGGCCATATGCGGCCGGTGAACCTCCGTGGATGACCTGCTGACCGACGTCGAGATCCGCGTGATCGGCTCGCTGATCGAGAAGGAGATGACGACGCCGGACTACTACCCGATGTCGCTCAACGCGCTCACCAACGCCTGCAACCAGACGTCGAACCGCGAGCCGGTTGTGCACTACGACGAGGCGACCGTCGCGGGGGCGGTCGAGTCGCTCCGAAAGCGATCGTTGGTCCGTGTGGTTCAGCAGAGCGGCTCACGGGTGTTCAAGTATCGCCACCTGGCGAACGAGACGCTGGGGCTCGTGGCGAGGCAGGCGGCCGTGCTCGCCGTCCTCATGCTTCGCGGGCCGCAGACGTTAGGCGAGCTCAAGACGCGGGCCAGTCGGCTCACGGGCGTCGAGGACCTCGACGACGTCGAGACCTCGCTCGAGCAGCTCATGGCAAGGGCTCCATCGCCGCTCGCCACTCGACTCGAGCGGCGGCCGGGACAGAAGGAGGTGCGGTTCGCGCATCTCCTGTCGGGTGTGCCGACGTACGATGCCGTGGACGCGCCTGAGCCGGTGGCATCGTCAGGGCCGCGCGGCGCGGATCGCCTCGCCGCGCTCGAAGCGACGGTGGAGGAGCTCCGCAGGGAAGTAGCGGACCTGCGCAATCAGCTCGACACGTTCCGGAAACAGTTCGAGTAGTTGGCGCAGTTTGACGCCCAACGGACCGATTTCACTCCGACCTCAGCGCCACCACGGGGTCCACGCGGCTAGC
>Ga0105239_10010082_pt1 | contig 10591 bp, 12 predicted proteins | sample KBSC44metaG_FD_92761 | JGI IMG/M metagenome (GOLD analysis project Ga0105239, IMG submission 92761) | Corn rhizosphere microbial communities from Kellogg Biological Station, Michigan, USA - KBS C4-4 metaG | ecosystem: Host-associated > Plants > Roots > Rhizosphere > Soil | place: Michigan, USA...
CGCCACATCGGCGACGTCGAGATCCTCAAGGCCATGATCGCCATCCGCGGCGTGTACGAGCGCCATCAGGTGGTGTCGCTCAACCATGGGGTCGGATTCGACACCGCGGCAATCGAACTGCTGCTGCCGACCTACGGCGAACGACTCGGACTCAAGGGCCGGATTGCCAAGCACTGGGTGCTCAACCCGCACCCGACCCTGATTCCTGCGATCGAATCCGGCTGGGTCGAGTCGATCCACAGCTTCGGCGGCGAATCCGGCATGAACCGCTACGCCGCCGCCAGACCCGACGTCTTCTTCACGGGGGCCGACGGCGCCCTGCGCTCCAACCGCGTGCTCGCCCAACTCGCGGGCCAGTACGCCATCGACATGTTCATCGGATCGTCACTGCAGATCGACGCCGACGCGAACTCGTCGACGGTCACCGACGGCCGGCTGTCCGGTTTCGGCGGCGCACCCAACATGGGCCACGACCCGCACGGCCGACGACACTCGTCGGAGGCATGGCTGGACCTCGCCCACGGCGACGGCGCAAGCAGGCGCGGCCGAAAGCTGGTGGTGCAGATGGCCCAAACCTTCAGGGCCGGCGGCGTGCCCACGTTCGTGGAGACCCTCGACGCGGTCGACGTCGGCAAGCAGGCAGGCATGCCGCTGGCACCGGTGATGATCTACGGTGACGACGTCTCCCATGTCGTCACCGAAGAGGGCGTCGCCTATCTGTACAAGGCACCGTCACTCGATGATCGGCGGGCGGCCCTGGCCGCCATCGCCGGCGTCACGCCGATCGGCCGCAATGCCGATGCCCGCCGCGTCGAACAGTTGCGAAGCGATGGACTGGTCGCGTTCCCAGAGGATCTCAAGGTCGAGACCCGACTCGCCAACCGGTCGCTGCTGGCCGCGCGCAGCATCGCCGACCTGGTCGCCTGGTCCGGCGGGCTCTACGACCCGCCTGCACAGTTCAGGGACTGGTGACCATGACTGCGACCGCGCTCGCCTCCTCGGTGGGGGTCCTCACCGATGCCGACATCGCCGAACTCGCCGTCGCTGCCATCCGGTCCGAGGCGGAGCTCACCCCGAAGCCGGGGCTGGTCGACCGGCGCGGATCCGGTGCGCACACCGACATGGACCTCGACATGCTGCGCGCCTCGGCCGAGGCGTTGCGGGACGCCTTCGTCGAATGTGCATCAGCGGCACGGCAATTACCCGTCGGCCCCGACCTGCGCGACCTCATCGGACGGATCGGCCGTGCAGGCGAGGCGCAGATGCTCGTAGCGACCGGAGGAGTGAACACGCACCGGGGCGCACTGTGGGCGCTTGGCCTGCTGAGCGCAGGGGCCGCGGTGGGCGGAATTGCCGGGGCGGTCGACGTCGCGGCGCGGTTGGCGGCCATCCCCGACAGCGCTGCCGTGCCGACGACGTCTCACGGTGCGGTCGTCCGTCGACGCCATGGCGTTCGTGGCGCGGCAGGCGAGGCGCAGTCCGGGTTCCCACACGTGCGGCTGCACGCGCTGCCAGCCTTGCGCGCCGCCCGCCGGTCCGGCGCCGACGAATCCACTGCACGACTTGAAGCGTTGCTGGCGTTGATGTCTCGGCTCGACGACACCTGCGTGCTGCACCGCGGCGGGCCCGCTGGACTGCACACGGTCCAGTCCGCGGCACGGGCCGTGCTGGCCGCGGGCGGCATCGGCACGGCCCAGGGCCGCCGACACTTCACCGCACTCGACGACCTGTGTCTGACGCGACGACTGTCACCAGGAGGCAGCGGAGATCTGTTGTCGGCCACGCTGTTTCTCGACGCCCTCGAGGAGAGGAACGATCTGTCATGCAGACCCTGAACTACACGTTCCCGGCGACAAGAGCCGTGCCCCGCCCTGTGCACATCGGGTGCGTCGCCTCTGGCGACCTGGAGATCCTGGCCCAACCAGCGAGCGACGGACAGACCTCGGACGGTGCAGTCGTCCGTGTGCGCACCAGCGTCAACGGATTCGACACCGTATGGCACGACGTCCTCGAGAGGTTCTTCACCCGCACCCCGTTGGCAGGCACCTGGGAACTCAACGACTTTGGCGCCACACCGGGAGTCGTCACCCTGCGGCTACGTCAGGCAGCCGAAGCCGCAAGTGAGGCATCGTCATGACCGACACCGTCCTGGTCGCGGGGCAGAGCTGGCAGCAGCTGCTGGCGCGCCGCAGCTTCATCGAACTCGACGCGTTGGGCCGCGCCACCGCTCTCCTCGACCCCGGTACCGTGCGGGTACTCGCAGGCCCGTTCGACCGGCTCGAATCCCCTTGGCTGGCACCACAGGGCGTCACCCCGCAGGCCGACGACGGCACCGTCATCGCCCGCGGCACCGTGAACGGTCACCCCGTCGTGGTCGCCGCCATCGAACAGGGCTTCCAGGGCGGCGGCACCGGCGAGGTGTCGGGCGCCAAGATCTCCCAAGCGTTGCTACTGGCGGCCAGGGAAACTCGAGCCTCGCGCACACCCGTCGCCGCCGTGATCCTCTTCGAGACCGGCGGAGTGCGCCTACAGGAGGCCAACCTCGGGCTCAACGCCGTCGCCGAGATCTGTTCGGCCGTCTTGGATCTGCGCCCCCTCGCCCCGGTGATCGGCATCGTGGCTGGCACCGTCGGATCGTTCGGCGGGATGAGCATCGCCGCGGGCCTGTGCACCCGGTTGATCGTGACGCCGCAAGCCCGCATGGGCCTCAACGGGCCCGCCGTCATCGAACAAGAAGGCGGGGTCGAGGAATTCGACTCGAGCGACCACACACTGATCTGGGCGATCGACGGCGGTGAGCAGCGGTGCGCCACCGGCCTTGCCGACGATCTCGTCCCCGACGATGCGGACCTGTTGCGAGCGGCCCTCATCGACGCGGTCAACGTCGGGGTCACCGACGCCGGACAGCACCGCAGCCAACGCCTCGACGTGCTGGCCTCACGTCTGGCGACGCTGAACCCGTCCGATTCCCCGAGCCCGGATGACCTGCGACGAGTGTGGGGTCCGCACTACACGCCGGTTCCCGCGGCCGCGACCACCGCCGAGGCGACAGTGGCCGACTACCCGCAGACCCGTGGCCGGTCCTGGCTGCGCGCCCTCGTCGGTGACGCCACCATCGATCCGATCATCCCGTCGGTGCTCGCCGCCACCACGCCGGCCGCCACCTACCTCGCCGTCGTCCCGGACCCGGGCAACCGGTTCTACCGCGCACGGCACGGCGAGGTCGGATTGACCGAGTCCCTCGCGCTGGCGCAGGCCGTCCACGACGTGATCGCCGCCGACGACGGCAAGGCCGTCAAGCGGGCGATCATCGCAGTCGTCGACCTGCCCAGCCAGGCGTACGGGCGCAACGAGGAAATGGGTGGTCTGCACCAGGCCATGGCGACCACCGTCGATGCGTATCACCGCGCCCGCAACGCAGGACATCCGATCGTCGCCTTCGTCGTCGGCACCGCACTGTCGGGCGGATTCCTCACGCACGGACTGCAAGCCAACCAAATCCTTGCCCTCGACGACCCGCACGTGGAGATCCACGCCATGCACGAGGCCGCCGCGGCACGCATCACGTTGCGCACGATCGACGAGCTCAACGAGCTTGCCAAGACGATCCTGCCGATGAGCTACCGCGTCGAAGACTGGGCGAAACTCGGTTTCTGCGACGGCCTGCTCCCGGTCGAGAACGCCGACACCCCAACGCCATCCGACGTCGAGAAGGCGACCAAGGCGATCGCCGACGCCACCGACCGCGCCCGTCGCGGCCCACTCGACCTTTCCAACCGGCTGGACTCCGAGGCTGCCGTCACCATGCGGCACGCGTCCCGTGCCGTTCGTGAACTGCTTGCGCGCCAGTGGAACCCAGAGTGACACCCCGACCACACGACCTGTTGCGGCTGTCCGCCGCGGCAGCTTGGGCGTTGCCCTCCGACGCACCGTCATGGACACGGGGTGTGTTGCGGACCGCTCCGTGGGTGGTGGTGCGACGCGCCACCGCACCCGCCGGGTTCGTCGCCGCGGGCATCCGCGGCGCCGATCGGTCGCACCGCTACGCCTGGCTGGTCAGCTCGGATGACATCCAAACGACGCTGGCCCCGGAGGATCTAGCCGACGTTCGCGCCCTCGTCGGCCGGGATGTACCCGCGATCGTGGCACTGCCCAAGGCACGGGAATTGTTGGGCGAAGCACGGTTCCCATGGGGACCGACGGGCAGCGTCGGATTCGAACTGGCCACCGGAATCCCCACGGCGACTTCGGATAGCGACCTCGACCTGCTGGTCCGAGTGGACCAGCTCGGCGCCGCCGCCCTTGCCCGGTTGACCACCCTATACGAACGCCTCGGGCACCTCGGCGTCCGCGTCGACTGCCAGGTCGACACTCCCGTCGGCGCCATAGCCCTTGCCGAGCTCGTCTCGGAGAGCAACGAGGTTCTGGTCAGGACACCGTCCGGACCGCGCCTGGTCGAACGCGCCGCCGCGGTGGGATGACCCTCGCACTGCTCTTCCCCGGTCAGGGCGCCCAGCAGCCGAACATGCTGGGCGCGCTACCCAAGAGTCCCGCCGCTGCCGCGGTCGTCGACGAATCCCATTCCTGGCTGGAGCGTCTCGGTGTCGCCACCCCCATCGATCACGCCGCCGCACTGTACGACACGACGAACGCTCAACTCGCTCTGCTGATCGCCGGCGTGGCGTGTGCACGTGCACTCGCCGACGACGGCGGCCTCGTGCCTCACTTCGTGGCCGGGCATTCCGTAGGAGCGTTCGCCGCGGCCGTCACCGCTGGCGTGCTGACACTCGGCGAGGCCATCACCGCGGTGCACGTGCGAGCGGGCCTCATGAAAGAAGTTTGCTCAGAGGGTGATTGGGGAATGGCGGCCGTCACCGGACTGCCGGTCCGAGCCGCGGTGCAGCTGGCCGCGCGGGTGCACAACGACGACGAACCGCTGTGGGTGGCCAACGTCAACAGCGCCACTCAGACCGCGCTGAGCGGTTCCGTTGCGGCACTGCGGGATGCGGCGGCGGCCGCCGAGGCAGCGGGGGCAGGCGACTTCACCCTGCTCGACGTCGCGGTCGCCTCGCACTGTCCCCTGCAGTCCGGCACCGCAGAGCGGATGAAGACACACCTGGCCGGGCTGCCGCGCCGGCCACCCACTGCCCAGTACCTCACCAATGTGCGCGGACGCTCGGTGCGCGACGCCGACGCGATCCTCGACGATCTCGCCGACGCAGTGGCGCACACCGTTCAGTGGTACGACGCCACCCGCCTCGCTCCCGAACTCGGCGTCACCGTCGCCGTCGAAACCCAGCCAGGCCACGTCCTCACCAGGCTCAACGCGGCGAACGCACCCATTGTGGTGACATTGTCGATGCAGGACAACGGAATTGATGCGGTGCTCGCCCGCGCACGGCGACTTCGTTAGAGCTTGGCGAAGCAGGGGTTCGCGTCCGCCTTGGGGATCGACGCGTTCTGGCTGGAGAACTTCCCGACGACCCCGACGTCGGTCACCTCGACGCTGTCGGCGTGGATGCCGAGTGGGTAGTTGTCGTTCAGCTTCTTCGTCAGTTCGTTGAGCGCGGCCTGCACAGCGTCCTTCGGCAACGGACCCTTGACGTCGAGGACCTGCAGGTTGAGGTCACCATTGGTGACGACGGGCTTGGCGGTGACGCTGTTGTCGCCGGCCTCCAGGACGATCGTTCCAGCGGCGGGATCCGTGGTCACTCCGGTGATCAAACTGCCGACGCCGGGAAGGTTGGCTGCCACGGTGTCCTTTATGCCCGCCGACTTCCAGGTGAGCGTCGCGTTCAGAGATCCGATGGTGCCCTTGGAGTCCGCCGTCTCCTGCAACCGCACGTCTTCGAGGGTCACGTCGGCGGTCATGCCGTTGGCCGATTGGACGCGGTCTCCGGCGGTGGCGACCGAGATGTTGGTGTAGTGCCCCGTGATGTGCTGCCACAGGAAGGGCGGATTCACGCCGAACGAGATGGTGGCGCCGTCCTGCACGACGCACTCGGTGACCTCGGCGAGGATGCTGTCCGCCCGGTGCCGCGCATAGAGCTCACCGCCGGCGAGGCCGCCGGCCAGCACAGCCACGACGATGACCGCGATCAGGACGATCGTCTGCCGGTTGAAGAAGCGTGGGCGGCCGCGTTTGTCGTCGGCGGGTGGCTCGCTGAGAGCAGGCGGCGGAGTCGGTCGCGGTGGTGGCGGTGGCGCGGGGCGAGGAGGCGGAGCCTGTCGCGGAGGAGGAGGTGGTCCCGGTCTCGGAGGAGGAGGCGGGACGCCCGCAGGAGGTCGCTGCCGGAACTGCTCGGTGGGTACCGCGTCGGGCGGTCGTTGCCGCGAACGCAGCGCCTCGGTGGGCGCGTCGGGTTGGGCGGGGCGCGGAATCCGCCGCGTCGCAGGATCGCCCGGCGGAGGCGGAGGGGGTGGCGGTGCTCCCCTGCCGCGCCAACCAGGCTGCCCGGGGCGTTGCGGCGGCGTCGTCACCCGCGCAATTCTGCCTCATCGGCACGACTTGGCGGGTCAATGTCGCATTCACGTACATCGGAAGCGACTAGAGTCGCCATGGCGAACATCGAGCTCAGAGGCGGTTTCGGGGGTGTTCCCAGGCAGTATCGCTACAGTCGCCGACGTGCTGAGTCCCTTGACCGGTTCTGAGGAGTGTCGGTGACCCCGTCAGAGAAGTCGCGCCCGGCGTGGGGTGGGGTTCCGTTGACCCGCCGCCGGATGGTGTTGGGCATGGCCGCGGTCGGCGGGTTTCTTGCCGTCGACCTCGGCGCCGTTGCCTGGGCGGGCGGTTGGATCGGCGCCGCGCATCGCCTCATCCCGGATGACTTCATCAAGGCCTTCGTCTGGGTCAATGGGAAGCAGATGGGTTTCCGCAAGAACCATGCGAAGGGCGCCGTCGTCACCGGCTACTTCGACAGCAACGGCAACGGCCGCGAGTTGTCCAGCGCCGCGGTGTTCCAGTCGGGACGCACGCCGGTGGTTGGCCGCTTCTCGCTGGCGGGCGGCAACGCTCACGCCGCGGACGCGGCAGCGACGGCGCGCGGGCTCGGCCTGGCGTTCGAGTTCCCCGGCGGTTCACAGTGGCGCACCGCCATGCTGAATCTTCCCGTCTTCCCCGACAACTCGCCTCAGGGGTTCTACGACCGGCTGCTCGCCTCCAAGCCGTCCCCCGACACCGGCAAACCCGACCCGAAGGCCATGGCGGCATTCCTTGCGGCACACCCGGAGACTGCGAAGGCCATGAAGATCATCGGCCAGAATCCACCGAGTCCTGGCTTCGCGGACAGCACCTTCCGCGGCCTCAACACCTTCTACTTCGTCAACGAATCCGGCACCCGAACACCGGTCCGCTGGTCCCTGGTGCCCGTGAATCCCCCTGCGCCACGGGCGTCGTCAGGACCCAACGCCCTGTTCGACGCCGTCATCCGCCAGATTCGTTCGGGCCCACTGCAATGGAGGTTGATGCTCACCGTCGCGGGACCCTCGGATCCGCTCGACGACGCCACCCTGCCCTGGCCTGACGACCGACGGTCGATCGACGCCGGGATGCTGACCCTGACGTCGATCGAGACCGAACGGTCGGGCAACGCGCGCGACATCAACTTCGATCCCCTCGTGCTTCCGCCCGGCATCGAACGATCCGACGACCCGCTGCTCAGTCCCCGGTCGGCGGTCTATGCGGCGTCCTACCGCGTGCGAGCCCGCGAATCCAACAGTTCGCCCGCCGTCGTCGTCGACCAGGTGACGCCATGAGTGCCGAGATCGACGACACGACCGCGACGATGCCGCCACCGCAGAAGTTCACCGCGCTGAGCCGGATGTTCCACTGGCTCACCGCAATCCTGATCTTCGCCGCCCTGCTCATCGGGTTCACCATGGTCAACTGGACCGCCGGGTACGCCACGTTGCGGTTGGTCCACATGTCGATCGGTGTGCTCGTTCTCGTGGTCGTCGTGCTGCGCATCGTCAACCGCCTGCGGCACCACCCGCCCGCATGGCCATCAACGATTGGGCGACGCGAGGGCAAGGCCATCATCTGGCTGGAACGCGCCCTCTACGCACTGATACTCGCCCAGCCGCTGGTCGGGTGGGCGATGGTGTCGGCCACGGGGAAGCCGATACCAGTGTTCGGAGGCCTTCCCCTGCCACGTATCGCGCCGTTCAACATCGACGTGTACTCCGTTCTGCGCGAGACACATTCGGTCCTGGCCTACCTGCTGGTGGTCGTCATCGCGGCTCACGTGTCGCTGGTACTGGCGCACTCCTCGATGCTCGGTGACGGGATGCTGCGCAGAATGACGTTTCAGTTCCGGCCGTCGGCGAAGTGACCGGCTGCAGCCACGCCGCGATGTTGCGGACGTATTCCTTGTAGACCATCAGGCGTGACGGGTCGGCCTTGATCTGTGTGCCGGGCACCTCGGTGACGAACGAGGGTGCGCCCCTGTCGAGATCCCAGTTGTAGTCGGCGAAGTGGTGGAACGTCGACTCGGCCACCGCCCGCCCCATCGGGGTGCCGTCCGGACCGAGCTCCCCCTCCAGGACGACGGCGAGGTTGAACCGGCGACCGGTCGTGGCGCTTCGCCCCTGTGCGAGCACCGTGGCGAACGGAACGTTCGCCGACACCAGGCCCTCGTGCGGATGGGCGGGGAACCATTCGATTCGTCCGCTGGCGTTTCCGTTGGTACGCAAGAGTTCGTGCACTGGTTCGTCGACGAGTACCGGCTGATAGTCGCCGTTGGCACCGGAGTGGAAATTGGGCCAGGAGATGGTCGGGGTGTCCAGGTCATCGCACATCGTGGTCGGATCGACGCTCTCTTCGTGGAACTCGTTGACTACGCCGACCGACCCGAGCCCGCACAGACAGCGGCCCAAGTTCTGGTGGTCGCGGGCGGTGAGCAACCCTCCGCCGCCCTCGCGGAACCTGCTGATCGCTGCGGCTTCGGAATCGGTGAGGCCGTCCCCGACGTCGACGGCCAACAGCCACAATTGGTCGTAGCCCAACTCGTCGACATGACTCAGGACCGGGTCGTCGCCGTCGCCGCCGGCGCGGTTGCGCGCGACCACGTCGTGGCCGGCCGCCCGCAGTTCTTCGGCCAGTAGCGTGAAGCGGTCTATGTCCCAGTCGTCGGGGTTGGCCGCAATGGTCGTCTGCAGCAAGATCTTCGACATCGAACCTCAGCCCTGTTCAGCGGCGGGCACACGCAGGTGCTTGCGCGCCTCGAGTTCCTCGTCGTCGACGAGGGTGAGCATCGGCTGGCCAGGGACACAGAGCATCGTGACGACGAAACGGCTGGGGATGTCGTCGCGGTTGTTGCCATCGGAGTAGTGGATGACGTCGCCGCCCGGCTCCCAGAACGCTTCGCCGGGATAGATGACGCGAGGCGGCTCACCTTCGAGTTCGAACAGCATTTCGCCTTCCAGCATGTAGCCGAACGCCGGGCCGCTCGGGTGCCGGTGTGGCGGCCCACCCGCACTGCCGGGCGGGTAGCTGATCACGACGGTCATGGCTTCTGCGCCATCCGGGATGAAGGGCGGCCGCACCTCCTGCACGACGGTGAGCGCGTTCTCCCAATCGGGGTCATAGTTCTTCGACATCGGTCATTCCTCCTCGGTTGTGGTTTCAGATGGCAATCAGGCGATGCGCTGTTCGGCCGCGGCGTAATCGCCTCGGCCGCCTGCGATGTGAGCCAGCTCGGTGCGCAGCCGCTGCCTGCCTCGGGACACTCGCGACATCACGGTGCCGTGCGGGATGTTCATCATGAGCGCGGTTTCTGCGTAGGTGTAGCCCTGTACGTCGGCGTAGTACACGGCTGTCCGGAAGCCTTCGGGCAGAGCGTCCATCGCTGCCTTGATGACGTTGTCGGGCAAGGTGTCCAACGCCTCGGCCTCTGCGGAGCGCAGACCCGCAGGCAGCCGTTCGGCGCTGTCGGCCAGTTCGCGCTCGGTGATGTCGTCGACCGGAACTTCGGACGGGCGGCGCTGCTTGGTGCGGTAGGTGCTGACCCACCGGTTGTACTGGATCCGGAAGAGCCACGCCTTGAGGTTGCTGCCCTGCTTGAACGTGTGGAATCCCGCGTAGGCGTGCAGCAGGGTGTCCTGCAACAGGTCGTCGGCGTCGGCGTCGCTGCGGGTCAGCCGCCGCGCGCCACGCAGAAGGACGTCGAACAAGGGCTCGACTTCACCGGCGAAGCGTGCGGCGAGATCGGTATCCCGACCGGGTGTGCCGGCGATGGGGCTCATCGGACCGGGGGCCGCGTTGGACATTGTTTCGAACCTCCAAGGTGGGGTTGGGCTGTCCACTCCAGCCTCGTGGTTGCGAGGCGAGAGCGGACCCTTGGAAGTCCGTAGTCGGCAGGGCGTAGTCCGTAGTCCGTGGTCCGTAGTCAGCGACCCGCTAGCCCTCGACGAACGTGGTCATCCCTCCCACGACGTAGAGCGGAGCTGACGTCGTGACGTGATGCCGAGCTTGACGAACACCTTCCGCAGGTGCCACTCGACGGTGTGCGTGCTGATGAACAGCTGCGCACCGATCTCCTGATTGGTCAGACCGTCCGCAGCCAATCGCGCGATCTGCGACTCCTGCGCCGTC
>Ga0105239_10010090_pt1 | contig 10588 bp, 7 predicted proteins | sample KBSC44metaG_FD_92761 | JGI IMG/M metagenome (GOLD analysis project Ga0105239, IMG submission 92761) | Corn rhizosphere microbial communities from Kellogg Biological Station, Michigan, USA - KBS C4-4 metaG | ecosystem: Host-associated > Plants > Roots > Rhizosphere > Soil | place: Michigan, USA...
GAAGCCGGGCCATTCGCCCCGCTTTATCTCATGGACGATGCGGCCGACTGACATTACGTAGGCCCGCTCCGACGTTTCCGCGGCCAGCGCGACGTTCTGCTCAACCAGCAGAATACTCATACCACTCTCGCGCAACGTCGCGAGCACCCCGACGATGTCACGCACGACTCTCGGCGACAGCCCGGTGGACGGCTCGTCGAGGATCAGCAGCTCGGGCCGCAGCAGCAGCGCCCGCGCGATGGCGACCATTTGCTGCTCGCCCCCGCTCAGCAATTCGACCGGTGCATCGAGCCGCGCGCGCGCGAAGGGGAACAGCGCGACGACATCGTCGATGCCGACTTTCCGGCTGGCCGCTCCGCGCCGCGCGCCGTGGGCCGCGGCCAGATCGAGGTGGTTGCGTACCGTGAGCTCCCCGAACAGATGCCGGTTCTCGAGCACCACCGCGATCCCGTGCTGCGTGCGCCGATGCGGCGGCAGATCCTGGATCTCACGGTCGTCGTGGGTGATACGCCCCTCCGCGGTCGGCAGCAGACCGCAGATCGTCTTTACGAGGGTCGACTTGCCCGCGCCGTTTGCGCCGATGATCGCGACGCTTTCGTTACGCTCGATTGAAAGCGTGACACCGCGCAGCACCGGCATGCCGCCGTAGCCCGCTTCGATGTTGTTCACGCGCAACATCTTCGGTCACACGCCGAGGTAAGCTTCGCGCACGCGCGTGTCGGACTGCACTGCGCGCAGCGGCCCGCTCGCAATGATCTCGCCGAAGCACAGTACGTGGATCACCGGAGCGATGGTGACCAGATCCATGTCGTGCGAAACCAGCAGAATCGTGATGCCCTGCGCGTTGAGGCGCTGCAGGGCGTTCATCAGCTGGACGACCTCCTCGGTGTTGAGGCCGGAGGAGGGTTCGTCGAGACACAGGAGTCGCGGCTCCCCGACGGCCGCACGCGCGAGCTCCACTAGGCGCTGCTGGCCGGCCGGCAGCTCGCCGGCCAAGCGGTCGCGCACGGCGGTCAATCCGAATTCTTCGCACGCCGCGTCGGCGGATCGGCGCATCCGCCGCGACTCCTCGCGCGAGCCGGGAGTGCCGAGCAGATTGGCAAGCACGCCGCTCCGGGTCTGCTTGTAGCAGCCGGCCATCAGATTTTCGCGCACGCTGAGATGCCGGAACACCTGCGGCGTCTGAAACGTGCGCACGAGCCCGGCGTAGCTGCGATCGGGCACCGATCGACGGCTGATGTCAGCGCCGGCGTAGATGATATCGCCGTCATCGGGCGGCAGGAAGCCCGACACGATGTTGAACAGCGTGCTCTTTCCTGCGCCGTTCGGACCGATCAGACCAACGATAGCGCCGCCTTCCACGCTGAAGCTCACGCCGCGCAGAACCTGCAGGCCGCGAAAGCTTCGCGAGATACGCCGGACTTCGAGCAGGGCGGGCATGGGCTCAACTCCTCGAGTCGCCGGCGCGCATCCGGGCCGTCAGCCGCGCGATGGCACCGCCGAATCCGTCTGGCAGAAAGATGACGGCGGCGATCAGGCAGGCTGCGAACAACACCGCGTGGATGTCCCCGAAACGGCTGAGTGCGTTCGGCACGATCGTGATGAAGAGAGCGCCGAGCACAGTGCCGACGATGGTCTTTGCGCCGCCCAGCACGGCGAGCAGCAGGAAGTTGATCGCGCGATCCACACCGAAGCTGTCGACGCTCACGAACGAAACGTAGTGCGCGAATAGGCTGCCGGCGAGCGAGCCGAGCACCGCGCTCAGCACGAACATGCGGACCTTGAGAATGCGAATGTTCACGCCGAGAACCGCAGCCGCGGCCGGCGCATCGCGCATCGCGCGCATGGCCAGGCCGTTGCGGGAGCGCAGCAGATTGGCGTGAAACCATAGCAAAGCCGCGGCGATCGGCCAGACCAGGTAGTAGAAGCGCTGCGGCGAGTTGAGCTGGTAATCCATGAACGAGAGAGGCGGAATGCCCCCGATTCCGAGCGTGCCGCCGGTCAGCCAGTCCCACTCGAGAAACAGCACGTGCCCGATGATCGCGAGCGCCAGCGTCGCCAGGGCGAGGAAATAGCCGGACAGTCGCAGAATCGGCCAGCCGACCGCGACCGCGACCACGGCGCTGATACCGATGCCGACCAGGAGACCTGCGGCGGAAGGCCACCCGAGCTGCACGCAGCAATACGCTGTGCTGTACGCGCCGACGCCGTAAAAGACGCTCTGCGCGAGCGACACGATGCCGCACTGGCCGAGCAGGAACGAGACGCCCAGGCCAGCGATGCTGTAGAGCGCCGTGAACACCAGCATGTCGGTCACGCTGCGCGAAGCGAGCGCAGGCAAGACTGCCCAGAGCGCGACGACCAGCAGGGCTCCAGCCCACTTCAACAGCGGCAACCTCGCGTTCGCCTCGTGCACACGTGCGATCACCGGCATGATTCAGCCGCCGCGCCGCAGGCGCCGCCCGAGAATGCCGTCAGGCAGCACGATCATGATGACGATGAGGATCGTCATCGCGATCACGTCTTTGTAGCCGGACGAGACGGTGAGGACCGCGAGCGATTCGACGATCCCGAGCGTGAGCCCACCGATGACGGCACCGAACGGATTGGTGAGCCCGCCGAGGATCGCAGCCGCGAAGCCCTTCAACGTCAGCAGCAAGCCCATCTCGTATTGGATCGTGATGAGCGGCGAGACCAGCACGCCGGCTAACCCGCCCACCGATCCACCCAGCAGGAAGGTCAGCGAGCGCATGCGCGGCACGTTGATCCCGGTGGTCGCGGCTCCGTCCTCGTCGATCGAAGCGGCCATCATCGAGAGGCCTATCAACGTACCGGTGTAGAAGAATCGCAGCGCCAGCATGACGGCGCCGCTGATGACGATCAGCCAGATCGCGTGCGTGCGGATCGCCGCGTCGAACAGGATCTGGCTGCCCTCGCCGCCGATGCCGGGGAGGATGCGCGCGTCGCGTCCGAAAAAGTAGAGCACGCCGGCCGAAATCGCGAACGCGATACCCAGCGTGAGCAGCAGGTAGCCTTCCTCGGAAGCGCCGCGCTTGCGCGTCGGCCGCACGAGCGTCAGCTCGATCAGCCAGCCCAGCGCTCCTCCTGCCAGCGCGCCACACAGAAACGCCAGCGACAGCGGCAAACCGAAGCGGTTCAGCAGCACGTAGGCCACCATGCCGCCGATCAGCGCGAACTCGCCTTGCATGGCGTTGATGATGCGCGTGCCGCGAAAGACCACCGCCAGCCCCAGCCCGATCAGGGCGTACACGAACCCGTTGGTGATGCCCGCCAGCGCCGACTGGAGGATCAGTGTGCCCGTCATGTCAACCTGCCAGCGGCTCGGTGCGGTGAGATTCGTTCTCGTGGAATGGACTAAGCGCGCGCTGCACTGCCATCGTGCGAAAAGGTGCCGGCCGGGCCTAAAGCTCCGGCAGGAGCGGAGCCGCGGCCGGACACGATGGAAGAACTGCCTATTCCGCCGGCTTGATCCGCTCGATCAGATGCTCACGCAGGAACTGCGCGTGCTCGGTCGACGCCATTTCGAGATGGCGCTTGGTCGAGTAAAGGCTCATGTGATTGACCTTCTCGAGCACGACGAGCTTCTTGTTGCCGGCCGGGATGGTGTTGTACATCTCGATCTCGAGATCCCACTGCGTGATGTTGTCCTGCTCGGCAACGACGACCAGCGTTGGCGTGTTCAGAATGCGCTTCGCGTAGGGGAACACGTTGTATTGCAGCAGCAGCTCGACCGACTCGATGGTGTTGCGATGCTCGTGGCGCGGCGCCTCCTTTTCCTTGATGCGCATGAAGATCTCTTGCACGTGCGGGAACGGCCAGCTCGACAGATTGTTGTCGGGATCGGCATGTGACATCGGCATCATCGCGCTGGGCTGTCCGGCCGATCGGCGCACCCGGTCCTCCATCACAAGATTCAGCAGCTTCTCGAACTTGCGCTCGCCGTGGCAGCGCTTCATGGTTTCCCAACCTTCGACAACCGCGACAGTCGACACGATGCATTTCACACGTGGATCCGTGGCGCCGACGATGATGACGTGCCCGCCCGCGTAGGAGATGCCCCAGATGCCGATGCGGTTCGCATCGATCTCCGGCTGCGTCGCGCAGAAGCTGATCGCGTTCTTGTAGTCCTCGACCTGTCCCCACGGGTCGATATGCTGGCGCGGCTCGCCTTCGCTCTCACCCAAGCCGCGGTAGTCGAACATCAGCACGGCCACACCGGCCTTCACGATGTTCTCGGCGTAATGCGGCAGCACGATCTCCTTCACGTAGCACCACCCGCCACCCATCACCGCGACCGGGTACGGACCTTTGCCGCCGTCGGGCGTAACCAGCACGCCGCGGATCTTCGAACCTTTACTGTTGAACTCGACGCTTTTTCTCATGGCTGCTTCCTCTCGGGTTTCGTGCTTTTACCAATCGCCAGTCACTGATTCACCGATCACTTCGCCGTGAACGGCAAGCGTGTGAACTTGCCGTTCACCAGCTTGGAATAGACGTAGCTCGACAGCTCGATGCCGGTCATGTCGTCGGCTGCCAGGTTGTAGGACGCGAGCACGCCTTTGTACGGGCCGCGCATCGCGGTGGCGATGGCCTCGGGTGCGGCATCGGGTCCCACCTTCTCCAGCGCCTTGGCCGCGATGTGCACAGCGTCCCACCCGGCGGCGTCGTAGTTCTTGGGCAGCGCGTTGTACGTCTTGCGGTACAGGTTCACGAAATCGACCTGATACGGCAGAGGGTCTTCGCCGACGACGAACTCCGGGAAGACGATGTCGTGACCGAACTCGCCCATGCCGCGCACGTATTCGTAGGCCGAGGAACCGATAGCCGACACGATCGGCTGCTCGATTCGCATCTGGCGCGCGTTGCGGAATGGCGTCGGCGACGTGGCGATCACGAAGACGACTTCGGGGTCGGCGGCGCGCACCTTCGCAGCCTGCGTCGAGACATCGGTTGCACCGACTTCGAATTTCTCGACTGCGACGAAGTCGACGCCATAGGCCGGCGCTTCGGCCTTGAGATTGGTCATGACCAGGTTGCCGTAGCCGGAGTCGTGCAGCACGCCGATCTTCTTCGCCTTCAACGCCTTGGTCGTGTACTCGAGCATCGCCTTCGCGTTGAGCTTCTGCGGCGGCATCATGTGGTACAGCGACTTGTACGTCGCCTCGATCGCCGGGCCGAAGCCGGTGATCGCTATCTGTCCCATCTGTTGCGCGTTGGTGATCGCTGCAACTGCTCCCGTGCTGGCGGTGAGCGAGGGACCGATGATGAGCTTCACCTTTTCGCCGAAGATCAGATTCTCGGCCTTGCTCTTGGCGATGTCGGCCTTGGAGCCGTCGTCTTCGATCAGGATCTTGAGCGGACGGCCTTTGACGCCGCCGTGCTCGTTGATGGTCTTCTCGGCGAGTTGGATGCCGCTGCGCTCGGCCAACCCGAGGCCCGCGCCGGGGCCGGTCAGCGACAACACGGCGCCGATCTTGATCGGCTCGCCGGTCGGCGCTTGCGCTGCGACGAGACCGGGCAGCGCCGTGAGCCAGACGACAACAGATAGCACGATCGGGCGAACGCCCGACCACCAGCCAGGTGCTTGCATACCTCCTCCTCCGTTGGCGCAACGCCGAGGTACGTCGATTGTTGTAGGACGCTGGTTTAGGTATTATCGCGTCCAGGTATTGATCTTAGTAACCAGTTGCTAACTCGTCAAGCGAATCGATATGCGCCTTGTGCGGCAGCCGACTCGAGTGCTTCGCAGCATGCTCGAAATGCGTCGCGGGCCCGTCGCGTAAGCCATTAGAGCGGAACAAGCAGTGCAGATAAGCTTCCCGCAGCGATGCTCTGCAGCCCAAGCGATGCGGCGACCAGGGTTGTGCGGCGCAGTATGCTAATGACCAGATGGTCACCGATACGATGATGATGCGGAGCGCGGGCAGGAGACGTTTGATGAAGCGCCGAGTCAAGGCAGGCGGCAGTGAGGCTGGCGCGAAGGCGAGGGCGGTGTCGAGCGCCGCGCAGCCCGCGCGCAATCAGCGCCTGCCGCGCGAAGAGCGCGAGCGCCATATCGTCCAGGAGGCGATCCGCTTCTTTGCCGAGGTCGGCTTCGGCGGCGATACGCGCGAGCTCGCGAAGCGGCTCAATGTCACTCATCCGCTCCTGTTCCGCTACTTTCCAAGCAAGGACGCTCTGATCGAACGCGTCTTCCAGGAAGTCTATGTCGGGCGCTGGAATCCGTACTGGGAGATGATCATCGAGGATCGCTCGCTCCCGATCCGCGACCGCATGAAGCAGTTCTACAAGCTTTACGCGAAGACGATTCTCGCGTACGAATGGGTGCGCCTGTTCATGTTCTTCGGATTGAAAGGTGCGGACATCAACCGGCGCTGGTTCGCGTTGGTGACCGAGCGTATCGTCGTGCCGATCTGCCGCGAGATTCGTGCCGCCTACGATCTGCCCGAAATCGCCAAGGCACCTCTCAGCGAGACCGAGCTCGAGCTCGTATGGGGCGTGAACTCGCGCGTGTTCTATTTCGGCGTGCGCAAGTACGTCTACGGCATGCCGGTTCCGGAGGATCTCGACAGCCTCATCGAGGCCGAGGTCAACACGTTCTTCGACGGCATCGGCAGCACGTTGATGACGTTGTTCCCGACCGGGCGCACGCCAGCTGTATTGTCGACGCGCGCGCGGCGCTCGAAGACGCTCGCCTCTGCGCGCTGAGCTGGCTCGGCTGCCGCATCACGACGGCCGTTCGCACCATCCTCGAAAATGGAGCTTGGCCGAGGAAGGGCGCCAGCATCGTACAAACAAAAGGGTGTGCACGGTCGCCGTGCACACCCTGTTCCGCGTCAAAGCTCCATGCGGCTACATGCGTAACCGATCAGCGCGAGAACCCGACAACGACACTGCCGAATTCGGCGTTGTGCGCCTCGTCGCGGCCGAAGCCCGGCAGTCCACCCAGCGCCTGCACGATGTATTGCTTCCCGTTGTGCATGTAGGTGATCGGCCCGGCCTTGGCGGCCGTATGCAGGTTTATCGTATATAAGACTTCACCTGTGGTGGCATTGACGACTCGGAACTCGCCGCCTTGCGTCGTGTAGGCAGTGATGTTACCGGCCGTCGTCATCATGCCGCCGGCGTAGCCCGGCTTATTATCCTCGTTGCGCCACGCTTCCTTGCCGGACTTGGCGTTCACCGCGAGGTTGACCTCGTTGCCCCAGATGAATTCCTGGTACGCGCCGAAGTGCCGCACGTTGCTGATGACCTTGATGTCCTCGAAGCCGTACTTCATGCCGGCGTTGGTGGCCGCGAGATACAGGTCGCCGGTCTTCGGGTTGTAGGCGTTCGGGTACATGTTCACGCCGCCCAGCAGGCTCGGCCAGATCTCGACCGGGTCGCCGCCTTCCTTCGGCAGCGCGACCTGCTGGATCGGCCGGCCATTCGCGTCGTAGCCTTTGATCCAGGTGATCTTGTCGGCAAACGGCACGGCCTTGATGAACTTGCCGGTCTTGGCGTCGAGATAGTGGATGTAGCCGGTCTTGTTAGGCTGCACCACCGTCTGCTTGCCGTCGATGTTGATCAGCATCGGCGTCTGCGGAATGTCGTAGTCCCACGGGTCCCCCGGGACGCCGACATAGCGCCACGCAACCTTGCCGTCGGTCGTGTTCACGGCGACGATGCTTGCCGCGCCCACGTTGTCCATCTCACCACCGCCACGATTCTTCGGATTCCATTCGTAAGCGTTGGCCGTGCCGGTGATGTACATCTTGAGGTCGGGATCATACGAGCCGGTGATCCACGGTCCGGCGCCGCCGTACTGCTGGCTGCCCTCCGGCCACGTGTCATAGCCGGGTTCGCCTTTGCCCGGAATCATATTGGCCTTCCATTGCACGTTGCCGTTGGCCGGGTCGACGCCCAGCACATACCCCGGCAGCCCGCCGAAGTCCGTCCCATTCATCGGTACGATGATGGTGCCGGGAATCGCCAGCGGTCCTACCGTGATCGCGTAGCCGGTCGCGTCCTTGGCCTTGGCGAAATCCTTCGGGGCGGGGAAGCCCTCGAAGCTCTTCACGAAGGTGGCCTTGCCGGTGTGGTAGTTGATCGCGTGCAGCTTGGCGTCGTTCGACAGGAAGTACACGTTCTCGCCGTAGATGGCCAGCCCGCGATGCTTGCCGGTGACGAACGGCACGTTGTAGCCGCCCCAGTCGTCCGCCAGCTTGTGCTCGTACTTCCACACCACGGTGCCGTTGGCGCCATCCAACGCGAAGACCTTGTTGTCCTGCGCGAAGAACACCAGGCCGTCATGGAACAGCGGTGTGTTCTGGGCGTCGGTCTTGCCGCCGGGCGAGAACACCCAGGCGACCTTGAGGTCCTTGGCATTACTGACGTTGAGCTGGGTGAGCGTGCTGTAGCGATGCGCGGCCCAGTTGCCGTTGGCATGCAGCCACGACGCGCCCGGATCGGCGGCCAGCATCTGATCGTTTACCGGTCCCGCGTGCGACAGGCCGGCGTAACCGGCCAGTACGAGAGCGGCAAACAGTCCCCTTAATTGCAGCTTTTTGAAGCGACGGTCCATTTCTTTCCTCCTTATGTTGGGTTGTGCAGCCTGGTAAGGAAAGTCAACGACCTGCAGCAAAAGTAGCAGTCAATCGAAGTGCATCGAATCCAGGGAGAGCGATGTGCAGCCAGCTGCGGAATCGACAGCTTGAGCTCGCTGCGAGAGGGGATGCCGGCGAACGGCCGGCGCAAGATGGAACGCGGAGAGACGGCCCCTCCTCCCGCACTGCCCGGGATACCCGTTACGGTCTAGTCTTCCACCACCTCCCACTTCCAGCGGCGACGATTTTGTTTTTGCAGCTCCGGCCACGGGGTGCAGCGCGGGCCCCGACGGCTGCATCGCTGCGAGACGTGCAGCCGGTCGCCAAGGGCTGGAACATATTACACCCGGCGAGGCGCGCCGATAACCTCGCGGACGAACGGCGGCGCGCACCTTCGCTTTGCGCAATGCCGCAGGCGGCGCAATGCCGCAGGCGTTGTATCGGACGTGATGCGACGAGTCGGTCCCGGTTCGCCCGGCTGATGCCGCCGCCGAAGGGCTGGCGGTGCCTTGATAGGGCCTCCCTAGCGCACCGGGTGTATCATCCGCGGTTCTAGTTAGAAGCATGGAGTTGTGCCGCGGCCTTGAGTTGCGCCATGACGGGGCGGACTGTCGTTAGCGGAATTACTCGGCGCGGCAGATTCTTCTTCGGGCGGGGTATTTTTATCGCCCAGTCGCGGAGAGCTCCAGTTCCGCCGGGCCGCGGGTCACGGGCCTAACAAGTAGGTAATTCGTACCTCGAGAGGAGAGAAACTCATGACTAGCAGTAAGTTGAAAAGCCTCGTTGGAGCCATGGCGATTGCGGCTCTCGCGGGCGTCTCGACGCTTGCAAGCGCCGACGACGTGACGTTCGAGCGGCTGCTGAAAGCCGATCCGAGTGACTGGCTGAGCTACCACGGCAGCTACAAGTCGTGGCACTACAGCGCGCTCGACCAGATCACGACCAGCAACGTGGGCAAGCTGAAGGAAGCGTGGTCGCACGCCGCTTCACGCGCCAACCGGGGGCTGCAGAGCTTCCCGCTGGCCATCGACGGCATCGTGTACTACTCCAGCCCCTACAACCAGGTCTACGCTCTGGACGGCGCCACCGGCCAGATGCTCTGGACCTACAAGCAGAAGCTGAACGAAGACCTGGTCGCGAAGCAGACCCACTCGCCCTACAACCGCGGTATCGCCGCGGCTTATGGCAACATCTACATGGGTACCCTGGATGGCAAGCTGGTCGCGATCGATGCGAAGACCGGCAAGCTCAACTGGGAAACCAAGCTGGTCAACTCCGAGAAGCTCACGGTCGGCTTCACCGGCGCACCGCTGGTCGTGAAGGACAAGGTGATCATCGGTGCGCAGGGCGGCGAATGGCCGTACCGCGGGCCGTTGTTCGGTGTCAATGCGAAGACCGGCGAGAAGGTATGGCAGTTCTTCACGGTCGGTGGCAACGAAGGCACGGCTTCTGATCGGCGTGACACGTGGGGCAACGACTCGTGGAAAACCGGCGGCGGCGGCGGCTGGATGGCGGGCGGCTACGATCCCGAGACCAACCTGGTCTGGTGGGGCACCGGCAACCCGGCACCGCTGTACGACTATGCCGGCGACAAGTGGCAGACCGAAGGTCCGCGCCCGGGCATCAATCTCTACACCACGTCCGTCCTGCTGATGGATCCCGACACCGGTGAGCTGAAAGCCTTCCATCAGGAAATTCCGCACGACGCGTGGGACTTCGACTCCGCGCCCGGCGAGTTCATGATGGTCGAGAAGGGCGGCAAGAAGTACGTCGTGCACGCTGGCAAGAGCGGCTGGGTCTGGGTGTATGACCGCATGGGCAAGGTGCAGAACGTCTACAAGGGCGTCGACAACATCAACTTCGTCAAGAGCATCGATCCCAAGACCGGTGAGTTGATCGGGCGGCGCGACCTGGCCGGCGGCAAGCACAAGAACCTGTGCCCGTCGATCGCCGGGGGCTACAGCTGGAACTCGGGCAGCTAC
>Ga0105239_10010097_pt1 | contig 10584 bp, 5 predicted proteins | sample KBSC44metaG_FD_92761 | JGI IMG/M metagenome (GOLD analysis project Ga0105239, IMG submission 92761) | Corn rhizosphere microbial communities from Kellogg Biological Station, Michigan, USA - KBS C4-4 metaG | ecosystem: Host-associated > Plants > Roots > Rhizosphere > Soil | place: Michigan, USA...
GTCGTAGGTCTGGCCACCATAAGAGGGAAACCCGTAAAAGAACGCTCGGAGCAGGGGGGACTGAAAGGTTCGATCGACCACAGTCTTGTACGGCGACCGAACATCCATCGCCAAGCCCATCGCCATGAGATGGGAATCCATCAGTTGCCAACTCTTCAAATAAGGGTGGGCAAATACGCTCTGGTCGATATGACTGGAGATCTTTCCCACCGAAGCCATAAGCCGGCGAAAGGGCTCGGCATCCATGGGGGCGATATCTTTGAGAAGCCGTACGCATTCATCCATTCCCGCCGGGAGGTCCACGCGCGACTCGCCCTCCATGAAGACACGGGAGATAGGATCCAGCCGCTTAAACCGCAGGTAGTCCTCCATTCTTCGACCGGCATCGCGAAAGACGCCGTCGTATATCCGGGGGAGAATGATGATCGACGGTCCAGGGTCGAGGCGATATTCGCCAATTCGAACTTCTGCCGCCTTGCCTCCCGCCTGGCATCCCTTTTCAAGGACAAGTACGTCATGCCCCGCCAGCCTCGAGTAGATTGCCGCGCTTAATCCACCCTGGCCCGCGCCAATGATGACGACGGACACTACTGCTTCGGCGCGGCAATTCGGCCGGATTCGATCATCGCGTCGAGCGCATCGATCTGCTTGCTTAGCTCGCGGATAAGCCGCTTGGGATTTCGCTTCGCACGAAGTGCCCAGACCCTCCCGTAGATGCCGACACCAATGGCGCCGATCACCACTCCGATCAACAGGGTCTTTCCTCGCTCCACCCTTCGGTTGTACCCGAGGGGTCTTGTTAACAAAAAGGCCCCGGCGGTGATTTCACCGCCGGGGCCGAGGTTCCGATTTACGTCAGGCTAGAAGCCCAGCGTAACCAGCAGCGATGCCGCCGCCGAGGAACCGTTGGCTGATGTAGCCGTCAGCGTCGTCGATTGGTTTCGAGAGACGCGCTTGGTCGTGAGTGTGAACGAAGTGCTCGACTTGCCGGCCGCGATCGTTACCGATGCGGGGACAATGTTGAACTCCGAGTTCGTGACCGCGAGCGAGACCAGAAGTCCGCCCGTGGGCGCCGGAGCGTCGAGCGTGATGACCACCGTTACCGGTTGGCCGCCACGAACGCTAGCCGCGCTGAACTTAACTCCGAAAACGCCTGGCGACTCAACTGTGAGCTGAGCCGTGGAGCTATTTCCGCCAAGGGTCGCCGTGATCGTTACCGACACGTTGTCCTTGACCGCCGTCGTCGTGATCGGGAAGGTAGCGGTTGCGTGGCCGGACGGAATGAATACCGTCGCAGGCACCGAAGCCGCTCCAGGGTTGCTGGACTTCAACTGCACGGTCAGACCAGCCGAACCTGCCGGGCTGCTCAAAGTGAGCGTTCCGGTCGAGTTCTTGAAGCCGCCAACCACGTCGCTCGGATCAACCGTGAGGCCGATCGTGGCGCCGAGAATGGTGAGCTTCGCCGTCTGCGAGTCCGACGGGCCACGAGCAGCGACCACGTTCGTGACGACGTCTCCCGCATTCACGAATGTCTGGATCGTGAAGTCGGCGAGGGTCGCACCGGCCGGAACCGTGAGGGTTGCGGTGGTCTTGTTCGTTGTCGTATTCGTGCTGATGTTCGTGACGCCGCCCGTGAACTTCACGTATCGGCTATCCGCGGACAGGTTCACCACGACGCCACCGGTGGGCGCTTGCGCGGTGAGATCCAGTTCGCCTACGGCGGAAGATCCGCCGGTGACCGGGTTTGGCGTAATCGTCAAGCCCTTGGTCGTCGCCACGCTGACCGTGAAGGAGCCGCTTGCGGAACCACCAAGGTATCCGTTCGCGCCACCGCTCGGAGGCAGCGTCGCCGTCACCGTTCGAACGACCTGGCTGGTCTCGTCCGGCGTCGTTACGTTGAAGCTCGCGGAAGTCGCGCCCTTCAGGATCTTGACCGTGGCCGGGAACGTGTAGGTTGCCGGCAGTCCCGTGAGGTTGAGCGTGAGCGTTGAACCTGCCTGGCCGTTCAGCGTTACCGTTCCAACCGTAGTGCCGAGACCAGGAATGATCGGAGGCACGAAGGAGACACTCGCCACGTTAGCCGTGGTCAAGGTGACCTGAGCCGAGAAGTTGACGCCACCGTTAGATGCCGTTACCTTCGCGAAGGTCCGCGTCGCTACACCGTTCGTCTGGATCGGGAACGTCGCGGTCGATTGCCCGCCCGGGACGACAACCGTGTTTCCTCCTGGGAAGGAGATAAGCGTCGGGTGGTCCGTCGTCAGCGTGATTTGCACGCCAGCGGCAGGAGCAACCGCTGCCAGAGTGATCTGACCGCTGGTCGTGTTGCCACCAACCACGGTGTTCGGCGAAACGCCTACACCTTGGAGCCAAGGAACGATATTCAGCTGGGCGATCTGGAAGCTACCGAGGTAGGTGGCTTGCACCTGCTCGGGCGTCGAGGTCGTCACCGCATTCGTGAATACCGTAAAGGTGATCGTGGTAGCGCCAGCCGGAATCGTCAGCGTCTCATTGGACACCGCGCTCGTCGCGGAGAGCGACGCCGCCGTCGTGTTGCCGAGTGCGATCTGAACCTGAGCGCCGCCTGCAGGAGCCGGACCACTCAGGGTCACGGTACCCAGTGCGGATGCACCGGATCCGCCAGGGACAGTTCCCGGCGTGAACGTCAAGGACTGTACGGCCGGAGTTCCAACTCGGAACTTAAGCACGATGCCGTCCTTTGCGTAGCCTGTGTTAACCAACGCAGGCGCCGACTGGTAGCCCCAGAACGAGAGCTGGTGCTGGTATGCGCCATAGATCATGGTCAGGCTGTTTCCGCCAGTCTGATCGCCGATCGCCTTGAAGGCAAGCGGAGTGATCAGTTCTCGCGGCAGCCCCTGAGCGTCCACGTAAACGTGAACGGTATTTCCATCTGCACTGACTCGCGAGAAACCACGGCCGGTTACGATGTTGCCCATCACCCAGCAATCGCCGAACTGGTCGACGTATGGAGCGAACACCTGCTCACCAAGCGATAGGCCACCGTCACCGGCGACACCGCTTAGGAAGGAACTGAACAGGAACGTCTGAGCTTGCGGGTCCAAGACGGACAAGAAGCTGCCGGACGCGGGATAGTCAGGTGTCGCCACCGTCGTGTAGCCCGGGGTTACTGCGCCAACCAACGGAATCGTCGGCAGTTGGTAGCCCGTCGGCTCGTTCGGATCACCCGGCATGCCAGGAGGATCCGGGAACGAAACCCACTGCGGGTGGCCGTTTCCACTGATGAAGGCATCGCCGAGCGCATCGACCGCGATACCGGCCGGCATCACCGGTGAAGGAATCCACTCGCCACCGATACCGATACCGATACGGTGCGGGTTGATCTGGTTGCCGAACAGCAGGAGCGTGTTCGTATTCAAGCTCGTGGAGTACTTGAGCGCGGTACCGTCCGCACTGATCTTCGTCGCGAACATCGTGATGTTCGGCTGCGACACAAAGGTCGGGCCGAGAACGCCGAGGGTACGCGGGAAGTTGAACGACGAGGTAACGCCAGTGACGTAAACGCAGTTCTGATTGTCGACCGCGATCGCCGAACCCGTATTTTCAACGGTGCCATCTGCATCGAAATCGAAACCGCCGATCCAATCGTCGTCGTTGCCGCCGAGGATTCCTGAGTAGATCAGTTTCGAATTATCCGGGCTGTATTTCCGGACGAAGATGTCGCGCAATCGGAGCTTGTTGTCGCCCCAGCCGCCGACTGTCGTGAACAAACCATCGTTTGAGGGAAAGTCGTCGTTGATCGTAGACTCGATTTGTCCAGCCACGTAACCGTTGCCGTCCAAGTCCATCGCGAAGCCTCCGATCAAGAGAGGCAATTGCTCGCCCAGATACTTAACCGAAACCTTCGTAAAGGTCTGCGTAGAAGGCAGGTACTTGTAGCGGGCTATATATGCGCCCGTCACCTTATCCTTTGTGTTCTCCGGCAGTGCCGTATCAGTGTTACCGGCGAAGCCGAACACGACGGGCGAGCCGGCGATCGGCTTGGGCTGCTGCTGGACCGCGAAGCCGCTGATCGTCATATCCTTATCGCCACCGAACAGGAGAGCCTGGGTCGGCGTGGGATTCAGGAGACCGTCCGGAGTGGCAATCCACTGCTGAACGAAGATCGTTCCGGGAACGTGGATCTCGTACGTAGGAACCGGCGTGAGCGCGATATCCGAGTACCGAATAAACAAACGCGTAACCGGAACCGGCAAGATCGGAGCGGTAGAACTGACCTGGAAGCCAATTAACAGTTCCTGATCGAACGGGAACGGAGGAGGAGGGAGCGGGCCACCCGCGGTCTGCCAGATTCCACCGTTGTTATTGCTGAGCGCCGTGAGCGCTGCCTTTACCTGGGCTGCCGAAGCGTTCCAAGGAATCGGCTTCGTCGTCGCAGTTACCAGCGCACCGGTCGAGTCCGGGTTCACGAAGGTGATCGCGAACGAACCGCCATGCGCCGTACTACCCCGCTTTTCAATGAAGTCGCCGCCGGCGCCCGAATCGATATTGATTCGATAGCGAGGCTCGAGACCCTCGTTAACTTCCCCGATATTGGGGTTCTGCTTGGCGTCACCGATATAGGTGCTGATCGCCTGAAGAGAGCTGGGGCTCGAGTTACCTAGCGCAATTCGAACCGTATCCGGGAGTGAACCCGTGATGTCAGGATTGCCGTTTGACAATGTGTTCAGCGTCAAGCCCGGCAAAGTCTCAAGCTGAGCGGCGATATCGGCATCCGAATCGTTCCATGCCAACTCACCCGTCGCAAACCCGTTATAGGTAAGCAAGAAGGTGCCGCCGTCCGGAGCCGGAGATACATCACCGATGGAGTCCTGCGCGAGTCGCAGGTATTCGACGTTCGACCGGTTATTCGCCGGGAAGTCGGAGCTCTGCGTGATGCCCGCCGTCCAAAGATTGCCAAATTGGTCCAGCGCCGCAAAATTCACGGAGTCGGATAGCGTTCCACCTACGTAAGCGGCGTAGATATTGGAGTAGGCGTTACCTTGAAGCTTGGCAACGAAACCATCCTGGGGGCCATTGAGGTTGAATCCGTAAGGACCTTCAATCGCGGGGAACTTCAGGGACTGGGTGTAACCCACCATGTAAATTCCGCCGTTCGCGTCCGCCACGATCGAGCGCACGTCGTCCCAACCGCCTTCACCACCATAGTAGGTGCCGTAGACGAGGGGGTCGATGACCAACTGTCGCGACGCGTCGTAGGGACCGAGGTCGATACCGACCGAACCGTCCTTCCGCTGCGCGAACTTGGCATCGACGCGGTGCTTTCCGCGACCATCCGTTTGGTAAGCGTAAAGCTTCGTCTCTTCGACGGGACCGATCTGGGTATCCAGAACGATCTTGTCCGCCTGGACCTTTACGCTCTTGGCGCCACTAAACTTCAGCCCGATTTGGCGAGCATCCGCGTGGGGAGCCAGAACCATGTCGAAGCGCGGCCGCTCCTGGTCCGTGTAGTAACGCACGCCGATACCCTTGTAAGGGCTCTGCTGCATTACCTCCGCGTAACGATTCGCCTGGACGGAAATCTTCCCCTTGGCGAACCCAAATTTGCCCTTGTCGGCGATGTGACCGTTGGCGGCGAGAGAACCCTTGTTCCCAACGAAGTTCATCCGGACAACTTGCCCGGTGCGCTTGTTTGCCTTCTGACGATGGAAGTCGAACGTCGCGCCTTCCTTCGTCACCCACACATCAACTGATTTAGACCGGGAAACGAACAGGCCATCCTTGTTCCATTGCCCTTTATTTTCTGTGAAATTCTCGGCAGCCTTTGCGAGAAGTTGCTGCCCCTTCGCCTTTGTAATGGGCGTTTTCTGCGACGCATGAGGCGGAGTGCTGGAGGCCAAAACGTGACCACCAACCGCGATCACGCCTACAGCAGCCGCTGCCCGAATGCAGTTCCTCATCAAGAACACAAGTACGACACCTCTTAATCGAGTAGAACCCTACGATTGAACCAAGATATTCTGCCCTTGACAACCCCCGTCAAGAACTCCCCAGCCAAGCCAATACAGTTCAGATCGTGATCATTATAGATCACTCAGCCAAAACGTACAGACATAGCCATGGTGTAGACGCGGAAACCACACCATTTGGTGCGCCGCACAATGGCGTCGTTAGTGCAGAATTCGCCGAAAGGGCCCTTTTCCTGCCTGAATCAACCTCGAACGGCGAGGGATTCGTTGTCATCGAGCGCCATGAACGCCGCGATGTTGTTGTTAGCGGCCCGAAGGCGCTCACATAGAACCACACTCATATTTCGTAGTGTGGTTAGTTCGATGTCGGGACGATCATCGAGAATTTTTCGAAATGTGTCGGCGGGGAGGACGACGACCTCGCTGTCCCCCTCGCTCAGTACCGAAACCGACCGGGGCCGACCGTCCAAAAATGACATTTCACCGAGTGGCATCCCCGGACGCACAGTACCGATGGTGTCACCGATCACGGTCAAAATCTCTGCTCGACCACTTGCGAGGATGAACACGTCCTGGTTCTGCTCGAACTGACGCAAAATCGGTTCGCCGTCGGCGAAGCTTCTCACTTCGGCAATGGCAACCAACTGATCGAGTTGCTCCTCCGAGAACTCGCGCGCGAGATAACTCTCGCGTATTGCGTCACGAATGTTCATTAGCTGATTTAAAATAGACCTTGCAATTTACCCGTGCTGTCACCAAGCGCTTCCGTTGGCACTCCGACCGAATCCAACATAGACACGAACAAATTGTTTAAAGGAGTTCCGTCTTTGTAAGTCTTGTGCTGACCGGTGGCCTTATAGCTACCGCCACCGCGGCCGGCAAGAAGCACAGGCAGGTCGTCATGGTTATGGCGGTTGCCGTCGCTGATTCCTCCGCCGTAAACGACGAGCGAATTATCCAGCATGGTGCCATCGACTTCCTTGATCGACTGCATCTTCTCCAGCATGTACGCGAACTGCTCGATGTGGAACCGGTCGATCTGACGCTTCTTCTCAAGCTTCTTCGGATCGTTGCCGTGGTGCGAAACGTCGTGGTGTCCCTCGGGAACGCCGATCTGGCGATAGCTTCGGTTACTTCCCTCATTCGCATACATGCAAGTCGAGATTCGAGTGAGGTCGCCGTGGAAAGCGAGGACCATCATATCGGCCATCAGCCGGATGTGCTCCGCGTAGTCTTTCGGAATGCCCGTCGGGATACGCACGCCGCCCTGAGCGACGTCCGCGTTGGCGTGGTCAAACTTGGCCACTCGCTCTTCGATTTCCCGAACGGAGGTGAGGTACTCGTCCAGCTTCATCCGGTCGCGACCACCAAGCTGCCCCTTGAGCTGCGAAGCGTCCTCCAGAACGAAGTCGAGAACGCTGTGGTTATAGCGGGCACGGCGGAACCGGCTCTCGGTGGACTCCTTCGGATCGCCGTTGCCGAAGAACCGCTCGAACACGAGTCGGGGATTTACTTCCTTCGCCATCGGCGTCGTGCTCGTCTTCCAAGAGATCGTCGAAGAGTAAGCACAGGAGTAACCGGAGTCGCAGTCGCCGGCCTGAGCGCCTCGCTCACAACCAAGTTCGAGCGAGGGGAACGGAGTTTGCGTTCCGATATGCTTCGCCGCCACCTGGTCGACCGAGATGCCGACATTGATATCCGCGCCGGAAGTCTTCTTGGGGTGAACGCCCGTTAGCCAGGTTGCCGCGGAACGCGCGTGGTCGCCCGGACCGTCGCCAAGGGCGAACGCGTTCTGCTGAGTCAAGCCGGTCAAGATGGAGAGCGACTTTCGAACGTTGTGAAGCGGCTCCAGCGTGTAAGGCAGAACGTAGCCGGCTCCCTCGAGCTCCGGAGTCCAGTTCGCCATGTTGATGCCGTTCGGAACGGAAATGAACGCCATCCGCACCGTCCGCGCTTTCGGGCTCATCGCCATCGCCGTCATCGGCAACATTCCCTCAAGCATGGGGAGGGCGATTGCGGTGCCAAGACCTTTAAGAAATGTGCGTCGGGGGATTAGATAGCTCATTTGGCTCCAGTTGCGGCCGGGCGCCGCAGGCGGAATGCGTCACTGCTTACGATAGCGGAGATAAGGGATGAAAAGCGATACTCGTGCGCCTTCGCCGTGGTCGCGATCTGATCCACGTGGCAATGGTCATTTCTGTCTACACCGCGTCCGAGGGCGTACGTCAGCAATTTGTCGGCCAAACACTGGACAAAAGCGTCCTTTCGTTTCAGGAGAATACCGGTAAGTTCCGTCGCGCCACTGAATTTTGAGCCGTCCGGCAGGACCCCGGAGCTGTCGATCTTCGCGCCCAGTTCTTCCGTTCTCCACCTGCCCGTTGCGTCGAAGTTCTCCAGGCTGAAGCCGATCGGATCCATGCGTTGGTGGCAAGTCGCGCACGCGGGATCCGCGCGGTGCTGCTCCATGCGGAGCCGCATCGTCGCTCCCGTGAGCGGATGTCCTTCGTCCTTGAGCGTGCTTACGCCGGGAGGAGGCGGGGGAGGAGGATCGTTGAGAAGCTCGTCTAGCACCCACTTCCCTCTTTTCACCGGTGAAGTTCGCGTGGGATTGGAGGTGAGCGTCAAGACGCTGGCCTGAGTCAAGACGCCGGCGCGAGGGGTTCCCGCCAATGAGACCTTGCGGAACTGGTCGCCTTCGACGTTAGGAATGCCATAGAGCGCCGCGAGTCGGCCGTTGATGTAGGTGTACTTCGCGTCGAGGAAGTCCAGCACGCTACGATCGTTGGCCACCACGCCGTTGAAGAAGAGGCGCGTTTCCGTGGTCATGTCGTCTCGAAGCTTGTCCGAGAACTGGGGAAACATCATGGGATCCGGAACGATGCCGGGCAACTTCCGAAGGTTTAGCCACTGAGCCGCGAACCCGTCCGCCAGAGACGTGGCGCGAGGATCGAGAAGCATACGATGCGCTTCGCGTTCCAATACGGCGGGCTTTAACAACTCGCCGGTTGCGGCCAAGCCCTCCAGGCGGTCGTCAGGAGTGGAACTCCACAGGAAGTAGCTGAGTCGGGACGCCAACTCGTAGGAATTCAGCTTGGTCGAACCGTCTTCCCGCTCCACGCGGAAGATAAAGTTAGGCGAGGCGAGGACGGCCTGTACGCCGACTTGAATCGCGCGCTCGAACGGCTCGCCGTCCTTCATCACCATGTCTGCGATCTGGGTGAGCCGGTCGACTTCGGCAGGGGTCGCGGGGCGTCGGAAGGCGCGGCTCGCGAAACCCTTCAGGAATTCACCCGCTGCCTTGCGATCGCCGGGAGTGAAGGCATGGGTTATGATCCGGCGCTCTTCGGCCGGCATGGTTGGCGCCATCGGCGCAGGATTCTCGACTTGAACCGAGTAAATGAGGAGATTTCGATCCTCAGCCGGCGGCCCCGCCTTGTAGTAGTCGTTCGTGAACTCCGCGCCAATCTTGTGCTTGCCGGATTCAACGCGGATGGGAAACTCGAATTCTGCGGGCTTCGCTTCGGTAGCGGTTACGTCTACCTTCGCGATTACGACGCCGTCGAGGTGAACTGCCATCTTCGTTGGCTCTGAACCCGCCTGCTGACCGGCCGCCTTGATGCGGATTCGATAGCTTCCCGTGTGCGGAAAATCGTGGGTAGCGGTAACGGTTCCTTCGGACGAAAGGAGCCACTCGCCGTCGTTCGCGGGGCTACCTCCGTGGTCATTCTTGAGCGTGTCGCCCTCGTAGATGGCAGGTTTGTTCTCGGAGATCGGAATGACGTTGCGGGCAATCTTGTCCGCCGCCGCCAAATACTTCTCCATTAGGAGCGGCGAAATGGAGAGAACGTCGCCAACATTATCAAAGCCATAGCCAACGTCATCGGTTGGAAAGTCCGCGGCGAGGTGCATGTCGAGGCCGGTCAAATCGCGAACGGTGTTGTCGTATTCGAAGCGGTTCAGACGCCGCATCGTCACGCGGCCCGGATCGCTGAGCTTGCAATCCGCAGCTTGCAGACCTTGCAACCAGGCCACGACGCTCGTACGCTCGGTCGCCGAAGGATGGGGAGCGCCGGCCGGGGGCATGTGCAAGGAGGAAATGTTTTGCACGACCCGATCCCACGTGGCGCGGTCTGCTTGAACGGATGCCTCGGTGGTGAATTTGTCGAGTCCGATTCCTGCCGACGGCGACGCGCCCGAGTGGCATCCCACGCAGTACTTGGCCACGAGGGGGCGAATCGTTTTGGCAAACGTCGGCGCGGCTGGAGCAACCGGCTTTTTAGTCTTCCCGTGCTGCTGAGGCGAGGCAGGGACCAACAACCCTCCCCCGAGCAATGCCGTTGCCGCAGAAAAGCCGAGCCATCTTTTGGGTGATCGAATGCGCATCGTGGATTAGCGTTAGTGTAGTTTCTTCGCCCCACAAGTTCGGACGTCTTAGAGGCCAAAGATTGACGCCCGCCCCACTTTTTTTAGATTTCTTTCCCCCTACCCGTCCCGGCGTGGGGAAATCGCCGCCAAAACTAGTGAGTTGCGTCTTCGATCGACGTTGCTTTGATATAGACCGCGCGGTGCCCGATCTTCGCCTCGTCTTCCGCCCTCAATCCCCAACGCCGTTTCGTCTCTTCCGTAGGCATCAACATCA
>Ga0105239_10010098_pt1 | contig 10584 bp, 8 predicted proteins | sample KBSC44metaG_FD_92761 | JGI IMG/M metagenome (GOLD analysis project Ga0105239, IMG submission 92761) | Corn rhizosphere microbial communities from Kellogg Biological Station, Michigan, USA - KBS C4-4 metaG | ecosystem: Host-associated > Plants > Roots > Rhizosphere > Soil | place: Michigan, USA...
ACGTCGGCGAAGGAGGTCGGCGCCCCGATCACCTTCGGCGTGGCCATCATCATCCTCGTCTATCTGCCCATCATGACCCTCACCGGTATCGAGGGCAAGATGTTCCGCCCCATGGCCTACACGGTCGCCCTCGCCCTCCTCGGCGCCCTTATCCTCACCCTCACCCTTATCCCCGCCCTCTGCGCCCTCGGCCTCTCGCGCAACACGAAGGAGAAAGAGAACCCCCTCCTTCGCGCCGCAGATCGTCTCTACCGCCCGGTTCTGGAAGTGGCGATACACCACCGCCTTCTCGTCGCCGGTGCGAGCGCGGCGCTGTTCGTCCTGTGCGCCGCGCTATTTCCCCGACTCGGCTCAGAGTTCCTGCCCGAGCTGAACGAGGGTGCGCTTGCCCTCAGCGTCCTGCGCGTTCCCGGGGTCTCCGTCGACCAGTCCGTCAAGATGCTCGCCCAATCCGAGCGGGTCCTGATGTCGTTCCCTGAGGTAAAGGATGCCTACAGCCGGATTGGCGCCGCCGAGGTAGCCACCGACCCGATGCCCCCCAGCATCGCAGACATGTTCGTCATCCTGAAGCCGCGCGCCGCCTGGCGCCCCGGCATGACTCAGGAGGCGCTGGTCGCGGAGATGGAGGAGCGGTTGAACCGCGAATCACCAGGCCAGGGCTACGCCTTCTCGATGCCGATCAAGCTGCGCACCGACGAGCTGGTCTCCGGCGTAAAAGCTGATATCGCGATCAAGATCTTCGGCGACGACCTGGATACCCTCGCCGCCCTGGGCGCGAAGGTACAGGCTGCGGTACAGCGTGTCCCTGGCGCCGAGGATGTCACCGTCGAGCAGACCGAGGGACTGCCGACTCTGGAGATCAACGTCGATCGTGCGGCGGCAGCCCGTTATGGCCTCAACGTCTCGGACATCCAGCAGGTGATCGAGACCGCCGTCGGCGGGCGCACCGTCGGGCAGGTCGCCGAGGGCGATCGCCGCTTCGATATCGTCGTGAAGCTGCCCGAGGCGCAGCGCAACGATACCACCGCGATCGCCGACCTTCGCGTGACCACGGCGGACGGCGCAACCTCCGTCGCCCTCTCGCAGGTAGCCCGGATCGCCGTGCGCCCCTCACCCGCACAGGTCAGCCGTGAAGAGGGCAAACGCCGTGTCGTCGTTCAGGCCAACGTCCGCGGCCGCGACCTCGGGGGCTTCGTCGCCGCCGCCCAGAAGACAGTCGCCGAACAGGTCACGCTCCCCACCGGCTATCGCATCGCCTGGGGCGGACAGTTCCAGAACCTTCAGAGCGCCCGCACCCGCCTGCTGCTCGTCGTCCCCCTCGCCCTGGCGATGATCTTCCTGCTGCTCTATCTCTCCTTCGGCTCCCTGAAACAGGCGGCGATGATCTTCACCGGCGTCCCGCTCGCTGTCACCGGCGGCATCCTCGCCCTCTTCCTGCGCCACCTGCCCTTCTCCATCTCCGCCGGCATCGGCTTCATCGCCCTGTTCGGCGTCGCCGTTCTGAACGGCGTCGTCCTGGTCTCCGCGATCAACGGCCTGCGCCAGGAGGGCAGATCCGTTTCGGACTCTGTCCACGAGGGCGCCCGCTCCCGCCTGCGTCCCGTCCTGATGACCGCCCTGGTCGCCGCCCTCGGCTTCCTCCCGATGGCCCTCTCCACCGGCGTCGGCGCCGAGGTACAGCGCCCCCTGGCGACCGTCGTGATCGGCGGTATCCTCTCCAGCACCCTCCTGACCCTGATCGTGCTGCCAACACTCTACGCCTGGTTTGAACATGACAGGTCGGCCGGCGCGGACGCTGCCCGCGACGGGCCGGTGGGGTTCGATTAGGACAGGTCGCGGTATACGCGGGAGCGCCAGAAAAGGGGATGGCGATCTGGTTTCGAGGCGCGCTGCGCAGGTCGCATGCCAAAGCTCGCGCCCGCGTATACCGCGGCCGTCTGCCTTAGTTGCGTCGTTACGGGGAATAACCACTGCGCGTTACTTTCACTGAAACAGCGCCGTAGGAGATAGTCGACGATCGGCGGTGCGAACTCACCGTCGCTCAAGAAGGAATAGTTATGGCAGAACACGCGGGCCACGTCCATGGCACCACCAGCGGGCGCAAGATGTGGGTCTCACTCTTCGTGACGCTCGCCTTCGTCGCTGGCGAAGCGTTCGCGGGCTGGCGGGCGCACTCGCTCGCGCTCCTATCTGACGCAGGCCACAATCTGTCTGACGCACTCGCCCTGGGGCTCGCCGGATTCGCCCTATGGATCGCGCAGCGCCCCGCCACGGCGCGGCGCACGTTCGGCTACCACCGTGTTGCGATCCTGACTGCCCTGTTCAACGCCGTCACGCTCGTTGTGCTCGCGCTGTTCATCGGGATCGAGGCATGGCAGCGGTTCATCAAGCCCGAACCGGTTCAGGGCACCCTGATGATCTGGGTGGCCCTGATCGCGGTTCTGATGAACACCGTAATCGCCGCCGCTTTGTCGGGGGACGCGAAAAAGAGCATCAATAGCCGTGCCGCCTTCGTCCACATGGCGGGCGATGCCCTTTCCAGCGCCGCCGTCGTCATAGCGGGTATTGTCGTCCACTACACCCGCTGGTCGTACGCGGACTCGCTGGTTTCCGCGCTAATAGCCGTGTTCATCGCCTACTCGGCATGGGGCATCGTGCGGGACGCCACCGATATATTGCTGGAGAGCACGCCGAAGGATACCAACGTCGAAGCGCTCGTCAACGGCATCCTCGGCATCCCGCCCGTGTGCGGGGTCCACGACCTGCACATCTGGACCGTCGGCGACGGGTTGAACTTCCTGTCCTGCCACGTGCAGCTCCCGAACGACATCCGCCTTCTCGAATGCGCCGACCTCGTGGCCGCGATCAGCAAGAGGCTCCACGACGAGTTCGGCATCGGCCACGCGACGATACAGGTGGAGGCCGGCGACGCCTGCCCGAAGGCCGAGCGGGACGCGCTATACTGCGAGATGGAGGCGCACAGCCATGACGGCGACCACGACCACGGCGGGTGAGGCCACGGCCAAAGGCCGCGAAAGCCGCGCGGCAGACGTTCGGCTCGCGCTGGCTCTGACGTATATCACGCTCGGCTGGATGACGGTCGAGGGAGGAGCGGCGCTGGCGCTCGGGTGGGCGTCGAAGAGTCTCCTGCTGGAGGCGTTCGGCATCGACAGCGCCGTGGAACTCTTCAGCGCGGCCGCCCTGCTCTGGCGACTCCGCGTGGAGGCGGGCGGGAAAGCAAGCGTGGACCGCATCGAGTTCGTGGAGAAGCGGGCGTCGCGGCTCGTCGGCTGCACCCTGTACGTCCTGGCGGCGTACGTCGTCCTGAACTCCGCGTACGGGCTGTTCCTGGCGCACCGCGTCACCGACACGCACGAGAGTGTCTGGGGCATCCTGATCGGCCTGGTGGCGAAGATCGGCATGCCGATCCTGGCCGGTTACAAGCTGAAGGTCGCTGCGCGCCTGAACAGCCGCGCGCTGCGCGCCGACGCCATGGAAGCGATCACCTGCGGCTACCTGTCCGTCGTGCTGATGGTCGGGCTGGCGGCGACACGTCTGTTCGGCTGGTGGTGGCTCGACAGTGTGGCCGCGCTCGCGCTGGTGCCGTTCCTGATAAAAGAAGGACGCGAGGCCGTGACCGGTGCGTGCGAATGCGGTGCAACGAATGGCCATTGTCCATGAGTTTTATCCACGCGAAAACGCCGCCGCACGTCATTCATGGTCGTACATGATCGAGCCCGTGCACACATAAACCGGGTATGATGGGAGGGACAGACCAAGCGCCTGGTTAAAACTAGAATCAACCGGTTCGGCAGGGAACGAAGGCACTATCGATGCACATCCATCAGCCCCTGACAGTGTTGTTGGCGATCGCCCTCTGGCTTCTCGCCGTGCTTTTCATCCCCTTTGTGCACGCTGACGATGCGCTGCCAGCAAGCGCAACACCCCCGGCGGCTGTTGATCTGTTCGATGCGCGGAAGAAAGAGATCGCTCTGGAGCTGGTGGCGACGGCCGAGAACTCGACGCTGGACTGGCGCGCCGAGTACGGCTATGTCGAAGACATCGGCGACGGGCGCGGTTACACCGCCGGTATCATCGGCTTCTGCTCCGGCACCGGCGATATGCTCGAAGTCGTCCGCTACTACACTAAACTCGCTCCGAACAACGTGCTGACAAAGTACCTTCCGGCACTGGAGGCGGTGAACAACTCCCCCTCGCACGCCGGCCTGGACCCGACCTTTGTCGATGATTGGAAGACCGCGGCGCGCGACACCCGCTTCCAGAAAGCGCAGACCTGGAAGCGCGACACCGGCTACTTCACCCCCGCGGTCCAGCAGGCGAAGGCCGACGGTCTGCGGGCACTGGGGCAATTTATCTACTTCGATGCGATGGTCGTCCACGGCCCCGGCGACAGCGCGGACAGCTTCGGCGGCATCCGTAAGGCCGCCATGGCCCAGGCAAAGACACCCGCGCAGGGCGGCGACGAGATCTCCTACCTGCACGCCTACCTCGATGCGCGCCGGGCGACCATGCGCCGGGAAAGCGCTCACTGGGACGTCAGCCGCGTCGATACCGCCCAGCGCGTCTTCCTGCTGGGCGGCAACCTGGATCTCACCCTGCCGCTCGCCTGGAAGATGTACGGCCAGGATTTCCACATCGACCGCTGAGATCGGGACGAACGCCGCGCTACGTCCCCCTTCTATCCTGGAGGGCCGCGTACGGCATCTCCCGCTTCCGAAAGAGCAGTTGCCGTACGCCACCAGGCTCCCCCGTCGGAATACCGAGAACCAGCGCATCCTTCTCACGATGCACCACGAGATCGAAGATCAAATTCCGCGTTCGAGAGGGAAATGTAATGGCAATCCTCCCCTGCCGGTCACTCCCCTCCGGCTGCACGATCGACCAGGTTCCCGTCCCCGTTATCCCGGCACCGCCCAACAGTTCATGATGCGCGAATCGATACTTCGATTCGCCTGCCGACGCAAAGATCCCCTTCGGCAGATTCCGGAACACGACGTCCCCATCCGTTCCCGGTATCGCACCGGAGCGGAACTCCAGACGCACCGCTCCCTTCTGCTCACATTCCCAGATCCCCGCGATCACTTCTGGAGTCAGCGATTTACTTGTCGAAGCGCAGCCGCCCGCACCGCCAGCCATTACGCTCAAAGCGAGCGCAATAACCTGCCGAACCAGTTGTACCGCCGTCATTCTCGACCGCCACCAATAAGGCTCTCGAAACGCCACCATAAACTATTGCGCCTGCCAGTAGCGGACGCGCACCTCCGTAGGAGCATGTGGCAGACACACTACGATCGGATTGGAGACCAGATCCGTCCATCCGGGAGAGCCCAGTGCACCACAGAATACCGAAGTGATTGCTCCACTTTGCGTGACACGGCAGACCGTATGCAAACCGATAGCCTCAACGCCGCGGATCAGGAAGACGCTTCCTACGATATGGATCGAACCGCCCGTCCATCGCGCCGCCTGCTCCGGCGTCACCGCGACCGCAGCCTGCTCGCGCAACATCCGTATTGCCTCCGCCCGATAGACAGGGATCACCGGTACCGTACGATCCGCCGGAATCTCCGGGTACTCCTTCCCGGTACTTACTGGAGCCTGCGTCAGCCATTCGTGCATCCATCCGCCGCGATGTCTGCACCCGCTTACCAGGACGAGCCCCCATAACGCAGCAATAGCCGCCGTCATAGTGATGAGCCCCCACTGTCGTCTGGCGATCAGCGGAATATCCTCTGTATGGTGCTCTTCGTCCACTGCCTGAAGCTCTCGGAGCTTATCCACCACTGGCCTTGAAAATAGACCCTCTCACCATCCCAGTCCGTGTAAAGCGCAAAGAGCTCCTGCATACCCTTCGGCCCACCGCTCAGAAGTTGGATCGCCAATCGGACTTCGCGTGGCGCCCCCTCCTTGAACTCCGTGCCGGCAAGGCTATCGACAAAGCTACGCACCAGAGGCTCCTGCAGGGAGGCGTTCTTTTTGACCAGCATGTCCGTATAGTACGCCTGAACTTGATTGGGCCGGATAGCAGCCCGCGTCATAACCGATTGCCCGACATAGGTCAGGATAAACCGGTCCACGGCGCCGATGTCAAGCGAACGCCGAAGCTGCTCTACGCGGATTACCATAAGACTCCCCTTTTGCCTCAATAACTATAGCGCGCCCTTTACTGCAAATACGAAACGGGACATACGAGTCCTCTCAGCAGTCACGTAGAAACCAGAGAGTTCCCGTTTCCTGTACGTTCTCGATAGCGGATAGGGAGACAAGACGCACATAGAGAAAACGCGCTTCAAGAACTCCGCGAAATATAACGTCGACATAAAACCGTTCCCATACAAGCGTTGTCCATCTCTTCGCAATGCGCCTTCTACGGTGGGAACCAGAGAACGGAATAGAGGCTGATCGACCTCGGGTACGGGCACACAGTTGATAAAAATGGGAATAAAGGCGATCCTGCCAATCACTACTCTGAAGTAACCAAAATCAGGATGTACGTGATAAATAACCCGGTAGTACCGCTCCTGACCGAACCCTAACCGAGCCGATATCCAGGAGAACATATGCCGTCATCCGCCTTCCCATGCGTCCCACTAAGACGGTTCAAATCAATCGATCCCTATAACGAAAGAGCCTGACCGCTCCCCCTCACGATCCCCAATGACGGATGTACTCCTCATAGGTGATGATGAATTTCTCGCGCACCAGAAAATCGTAGAGAACGAACTGTCATAGCGACCATACACACAAAGCCCAATACAGAAACCGCGTCCGATTCCTCAGCAGGATCGCGAGCAGGAGCACCACCAAAGAGGCGATCAGGCTTACAAAGGAAGCCTGCTGCATCATCAAGATCTCGCTGGCGTCAACATGGTTATCATAACGCTGCCAGTGGCACTCCCTCGCGAGTATAACAAGTCGATCCTGCAGGACGAACATAATAGCTGCGTTTGCCAGAGCGACAAGCAGCCCACCCATCATCACGACAGCGCCGTTAAAGCCACTACCTCCCGCAATCGCATAGTGCTTGCTCCTCCGGTTACCAGATCAGGTCCCCGAATTCCCTTCTTTAACGCCGGCGTTGCCGGACGCCTCTGTCCGACAGCCTGCTTTAGCGGGCTTTTCCTTTGGGCAGGCGGCTCCTTCAGGGGCTGAGCCACGAATACCGCACCGCTGACGGAAAACGCGGCCCTTCATGCCGCCTCGGAAGGGCGCCAGGTACCCACAGACGCAACTCGCCCCAGGTATGGGCTTTCAGCCCATACCTATGCCATCCCGGAGGGGTGCCGGGTTACGCACTTGTGGGTGCGAAGGCCGCCTAGCCCGGGCATTCACGCCCGGGCAACGCCGACGCAAAACGCCCGCGGGTAACGATGGCCGCTATCGCTCCGGCCGCTTCCGCAGCCGGGGCGGTAGCGCAAATCTCCTATAGCTTGGGAAAGAGCTTGCGGATCTCTCGAATGAGATCGACATACTCCGGCGTGTCCGTGATGTCGTGCTGCCAGGCGAGGCCGCGCTCCACCAGGTTGTAGGTCGCCTGGACGCGGGCGCCGGGGATCAGGGTGCCGTCCTCGCGGTGGTCACGGCCCAGAAGCCAGATGGTATCGGCGATCTGAAGCGCAGCGGTGATATCGTGAGTGACCAGGATGAAGGTCTTCAGCTCATCGGTCAGCGCGACGTCCTCGATCAGGCGGATGACCTGATCGACCGCCACCAGATCGAGCCCGGAGAAGGGCTCGTCCATCAACAGGAGGTGACCACTGCACAGAAGTTGCTGCGCGATCGCGACCCGCTGGCGCTGCCCACCGGAGAGCTGCACTGGGTACTTACCGCTCTGCTCCTCCAGTCCAAAGAGTTTCAGGAGCTGCTGAGCCCGATCGTTCGCCTCTTTGCCCGAAAGGTGCGCCTGCCGCGCGGCGACGGTCAGATTCGAAAGGACCGTGCGGTTCTCGAAAAGCGGATAGTTCTGCGCGACAACGCCGACCATGCCGCGCCGGACCGGGATACACTCCTTCTCCAACAGGACGGAGCCGGAATCAGGCGCATCGAGCCCGGCCAGGATACGGAACAGGGTCGTTTTGCCGACACCCGAGGGGCCGAGCAGCGCCACGACCTGGCCCTGGGTGACGCCCGGGCGGACCAGGTTGCGGATCTCCAGGTTGACATCGCGCAGGACCAGCTTACCGCCGCGCGTCGCCGAGACATTCTCCACCTTCAGAACGACATCCTTGTACTCACAGGGGATCACGGGAAGAGCCATTTACTGCCTCTCCTGCCTTTCGAGCTTTAGATCGGCATAGGGACAGACCGTGCTGCGGATCATGCCGATGGCAAAATCGATGAACAGACCGAGGAGCAGAATGACCAGCTGGATCGCGAAGACATCGGCGATGCGGAAATGCTTCTCCTGCGCCAGCAGCAACGCACCCACGCCGCCCTCGGAGCGGACGATCCCCTCGACAAAGGTCAGCAGCGTCCAGCCCATCGCGGCGTTCTGACGCATCACCTCGAAGGCCTCGGCGAGTGTCCCCAGAATGACCACCTCCCAGACCACGCGCCACTCACTCATCCGCAACGTCCGCGCATAGTCGAACTTCTCGCGCGGGATGTTCGCGACGACGGAAGCCATCGAGGTGATGAAAAAGACGGTCATCCCGAAGACGAGCATATAGAGCTTCAGAGTATGGCCGCCACCAACCATCAGGGTGAAGATCAGAGAGAAGCCGACCAGACTCAGGAAGCGCCCCTTGGAGATCGCGGTAACGATCGGCCGGAAGAACGGCATGACCGTGAGGTAAGACAGGCCGATCGAGATTAGCGCCGTCCAGAAAAGCGCCTCCAGCGTCAGCCGGAAGCTGACCCAGAGCTCCGGCCCCAGCCCCTGCGTCATCCAAAGGTTCTTCAGGGCGTCGAGCACCTCCAGCGGGCGCGGCAGCACCGGCGAGGCCGAGACACTCCAGATCGCCAGGGCGAAGAGGACCTGCAGCAGGATAAGCCCCCGCATGACGGTGGGAGAGACGATCTGGTTCGGCAGGAAGACGGAGCCGAGCCCGTTCGCCCGATGTCCCTTTGTAGGGATGCCCGCAGGCTTGTCGGACTTAGCCGGCGTTGCCCCAGTCGTGTTCTCGGTCGCCACCGCGGTCGCGGGCAGCGTACCGCCGGTCGTGGGTTGTATTTCGCTCATAGGGGTAGTGCTCTACTTGCCCCGGGAACGGGGCGAAGGGGGATGCAAAGGCCTCCCTTCCCTCGTTCCCGCCGCCAGGCGGCGGGAACGAGGAAGAAGGCTAGCCGGCGGTGCCGATCACGACCTCGACGCGACGGTTGCGAGCGCGGCCCTCCGGCGTAGCGTTCGGTGCGACCGGGTTGGTCTGGCCATGGGAGAAGACACGGACGCGGCCTTCGGGGAAGTTCACTGGGAATTGCTTCTCCAGCCAGTGCGCCACGGCAAAGGCGCGCGCCTCGGAGAGCTCCATGTTCTTCGCCGGATCGCCCTGGTTGTCGGTATGGCCGTGCACCTCGACAACAGTGCTCTGCGCGACCAGCAGGTCGGTACGCAGTCGATTCAGGTCCTTCGCCGCGGACGGCGAGAACGAGGCGCGCCCAGATTCGAACGGGATATTCCAGGCGCGGCGGCTGACGACCCGCGAGACGGTCTGGCTCTTGACGAACGTCGGCTTCACCTTCGCGACCGCCACCGCCGTCTTCGAGGCCCCCGCACTGCGGGCGACATCCTGGACATATGAGGTGTCCAGCACCTGCGATATATCGTCGATGCTCGGCACCAGATCTTTGTACTGGGAGACGACGATATCGCCGAATACCTTGTAGGTCGCCGCGTAGAGGTTCGCGGATCCCGGGACCAGTCCGAAGGTCAGCATCGTATCGGCCAGGTTGTTCACTGAGGAGCCACCCAGGCTGACGGCGGTACCCGTTTTATCCTGCTCCGTCACGCCCTTGAAATACTTCTCCCAGTAGGGGCCGTCGGAGTTCGGCTCGTGATAGACGACCGCGCTGACAGCCGCGGCGCGATGCAATGCCTCCGGGTTCGTCTTGACGGCGTCGCTTCCCTCGGCGATCGCGCGGACCATACCGTCCACCGTCTTACGGTGGTCACGGCACCACTTGTCGATACCGATCACCACGCAGGGCATCTGCGAGCTGTACTCCTGTGTCGAGACGATCGAGACGATCCCGCCCTTCTTCTCGGCGACATTGACATCGCCCGGGGTCCAGGTAACGACCCCCTGCACCGTGATATGCTTCTTCTCACCGGTCTTCTTGCCGTTGCGAACGACGTCCCGATCCTCGGAGTAGCCGGTGATGTACTTCTCGCCCGCATCGATATAGTCGCTTGCGTTCACCCAGTTCAGGGCGTTCGGGTCGTACGTCTTCTCGTCCGGGTTGGTCCGCAGGCTATTGTCCCCGAGCCACTTCTGCGCGATGTTCCAGTCGCCGTCGCGGATCACGCCCGCCACCACACCGCCCATCGCCTGCTGCGGGTTGTCCTTCCAGGCCTGCGGCCCCATGAACTTATCTTCACCGCGCGAGTACCCGATGGCATCGACC
>Ga0105239_10010102_pt1 | contig 10581 bp, 4 predicted proteins | sample KBSC44metaG_FD_92761 | JGI IMG/M metagenome (GOLD analysis project Ga0105239, IMG submission 92761) | Corn rhizosphere microbial communities from Kellogg Biological Station, Michigan, USA - KBS C4-4 metaG | ecosystem: Host-associated > Plants > Roots > Rhizosphere > Soil | place: Michigan, USA...
CAACCGCCATAGTTTCTGGCCGGAAACAGGTCGCACATTAAGCCATAAAGTCCATTTGCTCGATGTCAACCTGATGAAGCAAATGAATATGAATGCCGTGCGCATGTCGCACTACCCGCCTGATCGAGATTTCCTGGATGTTTGCGATTCGCTGGGTTTATATGTGCTGGACGAGCTAACCGGCTGGCAGGCAAAGTACGATACGATTGTAGGCCATAAACTGGTTAAGGAATTGGTAGTTCGCGATGTAAACCATCCATCAATAGTATTTTGGGATAACGGCAATGAAGGTGGCTTTAATAGGGCATTGGACAACGACTATGCTTTGTACGACCCGCAAAAACGTACTGTAATACATCCCTGGGAAAAGTTTAACGGCACCAATACCAAACACTACCCTGATTATAACTATATCGTAAATGAAGTAGCCAACGGCCAGGAAGTTTTTTTCCCGACAGAATTTATGCACGGCCTGTACGATGGCGGTGCTGGGGCGGCGCTTGACGATTTTTGGGGCCAAATGCTTAAGAACCCGCACGGAGCAGGCGGTTTTATATGGGCGTTTTTGGACGAAGCGGTTATTCGCACCGATAAAAACGGCGCATACGATTCTGACGGCAATCACGCTCCGGATGGTATTGTAGGCCCGCATCGTGAAAAGGAGGGAAGCTTTTACACGATAAAGGAAATTTGGTCGCCTGTTTATATCGACACAAAGCCTATTGACGACAAATTTGACGGTAAAATAACCGTCGAAAACAGGTATTCCTTTACAAATTTGAACCAATGCACATTTGCATGGAAACTGGTCAACTTTCCATCGGCGAATGAAAATACCACAGCGCAAACTGTAAAGGCTTCCGGCAACGCGGCAGCTCCAAACCTTAAACCGGGAAGCGCAGGCACATTGAAACTAGCCTTGCCCGCATCATGGCGCAGTAGCAATGCGCTTTATCTAACCGCATATGGTCCCGACAAAAAGGAGATATTCACCTGGAGCTGGGCCATCAAATCTCCTGGGGCAATCCGTAAAACAATAACGCCGTCGCCAACTTCCCTGGCGATAAAAGCTGAAGAGCAAAATCAATCGCTTGTGATTAATTGCGATGGCATTAAGTATTATTTTGATAAAACCACCGGGTATATTCAACATGTAGCAACGCCCCGGAAAGATATTTCATTATCTGGCGGGCCTGTTTTGGCCGGGGTTAATACTACCTTGAAGAGCTTTGTTTATAAGGCGATTGAACGGCAATGCGTTGTGGAAGCCGATTACCAGGGCGCAGCAACACTGCATGTAAAATGGACGTTTGCGCCGGGGCAGCCGGTTAAGCTGGAATATAGCTATGCCCAACAGGGCGATGCCGATTTTATGGGTATCACTTTTAATTATCCCGAAGAAAAAATAACCGGGATGAAATGGCTGGGCCGTGGTCCGTATCGTGTTTGGAAAAACAGGATGCGTGGACAGCAATTTGGTTTATGGCACAAAGCGTATAACAACACCATTACCGGTGAAACATGGGGATATCCCGAATTTAAAGGCTACCATGCGGAAGTTAACTGGGTAACAATTGAGAACAAGGAATCTCCCTTCACTGTTTATACCGACGATAAAAATATGTTTTTGCAAATGTTACGACCGGCAAGGGAGAAGGATGCGCTGCAAAACAACAATGTTGAACCGCCCTTTCCCGACGGCAGTATCGGTTTTTTAAACGCGATTAGTCCCATTGGCACCAAGTTTCAGGCCGCCAAAGTGATGGGGCCGCAAAGCCAAACAAATCACGCTAACGGGGAACAAATAAAAGGTACCCTTTGGTTTGATTTCGCTCATTAACTAGCTGCAAGATAAAACAGATCGTCGGTCGGTTTCCAGATTTTAGTCAAAACTAAATTTCACCTGAAAAGCCAATCATCATACCCAATATAAACTATGAAAAAATGTATTCTTTTAATTACAGTATTCTTGCTGACAATTAGTTATTCCAAAGCACAAAAGTCACCTGTTAATTTCGTCAATCCTTTATTGGGCACCGCCACCTTATGGGACCCCAAGGACCTTGGTTTTGTACCCACCCGCCGGTCGTGGGGGGGCGAGGTTTTCCCGGGTTCATCACTTCCAAATGCCATGGTGCAGCTAAGCCCGGTAACCAAGTTTCATAGCGGGTCAGGTTATCAATATGAAGATACCGTGATTTATGGCTTTATCCATACCAGCAAAGGGCACTGGAATTTGTGCAATGTGCCGCTAATGCCCGCTACCGGTACTTTTACTCCCGATGATTACAAATCCGCTTTCAGCCATAAAAACGAATCGGCACATCCTGGTTATTACCAGGTTTACCTTGAACGTTATGGTATCAATGTCGAACTGACGTCAACATTAAGGTGCGCTTTTCATAAATATACTTTTAAACCAGGCGAGCATAAGAAACTGATAGCCGACCTGTCGATGGCTAATGAAAGGATAAAAAGCTGGGATATCCAAAAGGAAGGCGACCATGTTTTTACCGGTTTTCAGCAAGGCGGAGAAAAAATATACTTCTACGCCGTTAGCAATCATCAAATAAAAAATATCGATTCGCTGAAAAGTGACAAAAGTATATTGCCGGTTATCAATTTTGCCGATGCCAATAAACCGCTTGAGCTACAAATAGGTTTCTCGTTTGTGAGCGTTAAAAACGCAAAGGAGAACCTGGAGAAAGAAATGCTGGGGAAGACTTTTACGCAGGTAAGAAACGAGGCCACGCAAACCTGGGAACGTTTATTATCGAAGATTACAGTAACCGGTGGTTCTGAACGCAAAAAGGGTCTGTTTTATTCGTGCCTGTACCGTTCGTTTTTATGGCCCGCACTGCGCAGCGATATCAACGGCGATTTTACTGATATGAGCGGTAAGGTGGTAAACAAGGGTTTTAACTACTATACCGAGCCATCTTTATGGGACGATTATCGCAACAAGCTTATCCTGCTGGGGCTGCTTACGCCAAAAGTTACCAACGACGTAATTAAATCACTGATAGACAAAGGCGAAATAAAAGGATTTATGCCAACCTTTTTTCACGGTGACCACGCATCTGTGTTTATTACAGGTTCCTATCTACGTGGCTTAAGAGACTATAATGTGGATAGCGCTTATAAGCTAATGTTGAAAAATGCTACTGTTGAAGGCACCCGGCGCTATGTTGCCGAATACAACGACAAGGGATACATATCGGAACTTGACGTAGAACACCCCGTGACTACTACAGTGACAAAAGCCGCAGTGACAAAAACCTTAGAATATGCTTACGACGATTATGCCGTGGCCTTATTAGCTAAAGAATTAAAAGATACAGCCAGCTACAAAATGCTAATGACAAGGACCGGCAATTATAAAAATGTATTTGACCCGTCCACACAGTTTATGCGCGGGCGCCTGGCGAATGGCGAATGGGTAAAGAATTTCGACCCCTATTATCCGTATTTCGAATACATGTACCGCGAAGCCAATGCCTGGCAATCTACCTTTTTTGCCCCACATGATCCTTATGGTTTGGTGGCGTTATTCCCGAATAAAGCAGCCTTTGAGAAAAAGCTGGATGATATGTTCACCATACCATGGAAAGGCTATGAGGCAGAGAATTTCTCGGGTTTTATAGGGCAATACTGCCAGGGAAACCAGCCCGACCATAGCACGCCTTTTATGTATTACTTTGTTAACAAGCAGGAAAAATCGCAAAAAATACTCGATACCATCATGAATCATTATTATGGTATGGGGAAAGATAAACTGGCCTATGCAGGGATGGATGATGCAGGCGAAATGTCATCGTGGTTTGTGTTTAATGCGATGGGGTTTTATCCATTCTCCCCGGCTGATCCAAAGTATATTGTTTCGGTACCGCTTTTTGATAAAGTGAATTTTAAATTCAGCGATAACCGGGGCTTTACTATCGTCAAAAAAAACAAGGGTAAAAAAATCAGCAGCATTACTTATGGCGGTAAAAAAGTTAAGGGCTATTTTATTGCCGATGCCGATTTGAAAAAGGGTAAGGTATTGGTTATTGACACTAAGTAACGACAGCAGTTAAAATACTACCGGAACTAACTAAACCAACTGGGAATCACAGTTGGTTTTTTTCTGCAAAAAAAATGGTGTTGCAAGTGTCTAAGACAGTGCAGGATGGTCATTCAAGAGGAAAAAAATACTTTCGTTATAACCAATTATAATTATTGTAAAGCACGCAGACTTAGCCATTTGAAGCTTTTGGTTTCATGGTATTTATAAATATTATTGTTTGCGATGTCTTTGCAGGAAAAGCATCTCGATTGATGCAGATAATTGGAGCAATATAACTACCACATATGATAAATTAATTTTACTCCTTACAGGCATGACATCTTCTAATGTTTTTTCCGACCAGGAATTGATGAACCTTTTACAGGAAGGCGACCATGCGGCATTTACCGAAGTTTACAAAAGGTACTGGGAGAACATGTTGTTGATAGCATGGAATAATACCCATGATAAATACCTGGCCGAAGATATTGTTCACGAAGTTTTTATTTCACTTTGGAAAGAAAAGAACAACCTCCAAATCTTAAATGTAGGCGGTTTCCTCGCCACTAAAATTAAGTTCGCTGTATTTAAGCATTACAGGAAAGAGCAACGCAGAAGTAAATTAGCCGAAATGAATTTTAGTTTTACCGAGCTGAGTTTTGATGAAGAAAAACTAGACGCCTTATTTTTACAGGAGTATATCAACGGAATAGTTGAGGAGTTGCCCGAAAAGTGTAAGCTGGTATTTAAATACAGCCGTCAATTAGGTATGAAAAACGTGGAGATAGCCAACCAAATGGGCATTTCCGAAAAAGGGGTTGAAGCCAACCTAACCCGCGCCTTAAAAATTATCAGGAACAATCTTGAAACTGCCGGTGTTGTGCTGTTAATTTCGCACGAATTGCTAAAGTCGCTCAAATTGTAGCTGCAAATCCAGTTTGCCTCTTAAAAAATCTTAGACCATTTTCCTTTGCTTTGACGGACAGCCTTTTGCAATCCGGCGATAATTCATTTCGGTTAGCCAACTCCCATTCGGAACTGTTTTTGAGAGCTAATTTAAAATAATAAAAAATCGATATAGGGTAACCGCCTTTTCATGGTCACATGTAGTTATAAACCAATTATATCTGCATTGTGGACAAACAAAGACTTGACTATTTACTGGAGAAATATTTAGACGGCTCTATCACCGATGCTGAAAAACAGGAGCTCGGGGATTTGTATAAAGACGCAAGTTTGAAAGATACTGTGTACCCGGATGACAGGGAAAGTGTAAGCGAACGCATGCTTTCGCGCCTGAAGAATGAAATACAGCAGGAAAAACCAAGTGGAAGTTTTTTTAAGTCGTGGCGGATAGGCGTGGCTGCCGCGGCCGTTATTGCCGTATTTGGCATATATATAATTAACCGGCCGGTTGCTCCCAAAATGATGGCGAAACAATCGCCTGACAAGCAAGCTATATTGCCGGGAACCAACGTAGCAGTACTAACCCTTGGAAATGGAAAAAGTATTTTGCTGAACGGCGGTAATATTGGAAAACTGGCCGTACAAGGTGGCACAACCATAACAAAAAATGCAGCTGGCCAGATTTCCTACCAGGCAGCTGACAATAACCAAAACAATAACGAAACAGTTTTCAATACCATTACCACACCAATGGGAGGCCAATTCAGGGTTACATTGCCCGATGGTAGCAATGTGTGGCTCAACGCGGCATCCTCGCTAACATATCCCAGCAGGTTTAAAGGCAACGAACGGCATGTTGAATTACATGGGGAAGCCTATTTTGAGATATTTAAGGATAAAAATTCGCCCTTTACCGTTACGGCAGAAGATGCAAATATTAAAGTGCTGGGGACGCATTTTAACGTAATGGCTTACAAAAATGAGCCTTCCATTAATACTACTTTGCTGGAGGGATCTGTTTCCTTATCCTCCAAAAATGCCCATGCCCTTTTAGTTCCCGGGCAACAGGGCGCCGTGGACAATAAAGCCCAAAACATTACTCTTCAGGTGGTTAATGTTGAAGATGCTGTTGCCTGGAAAAACGGATACTTTTCATTCAGGAAACAGAATCTCCCGGCTGCTATGAATAAAATAGCCAGGTGGTACAACGTGGAAGTAGAATACAGCGGAAACGTAAACAACAAATTTTTAGGGGGCACAGTATCACGTTCTGAAAATATACAGGAACTATTAAATTATTTGGAATTAACAGGCATTGCGAAATTTAAAATAGACGGAAGGAGGATAAAAGTAATATGTAAATAAGACTACCCGGGAGTGTCTGATAAAACCAGGAACGTTGCACCGCCCCTGGTTCTGCAGCAATGAGAGCTGCATCAGGAAAATTGAAAAGATCGCCAAAAACAATCAATTACCAATAAACCTAACATTCAAATGTATAAAAATTTTACAAACTTTTTTTGTAGGGCTCTCTCCTGCAATAAACATAACATAATCTTAAAAATGAAACTAACGTTTGTGTTTTGTATATGTGCGTTTATGCACGTTACAGCAGCTACTTACGGGCAAAATATAACGTTGAAAATGAAGAACGTTTCATTTGAGCAGTTGCTGGAAGATTTAAGCCGCCAAAGCGGCTACCATTTTCTTTACGACGAACAATTGATACAAAAGGGCAACCCGGTAAGTATCAACGTAAAAAACAAGCCCTTAGACAAAGTGCTGGTTGAATGTTTTACAGATCAGCCTTTTACTTACGTCGTAAAAAACGATAATATAATTATTACGGGTAAAAATAAGACTACTATTGCTGGCCCACAGGTTGTCAGCCCGATTGCAATTACCGTAACGGGCCTGGTTAAAGATGAAAAGGACCTGCCATTGCCCGGTGTAAGTATCAGGGTAAAAGGGACCAGCTTAGGCACAGTTACCAATGTAGACGGGAAATATTCCATTTCGGGAATAAATAATGACGCGGTGTTGGTTTTTAGTTTTATTGGTTATGCCACTAAAGAAATACCTGTTGCCGGGCAAACCGTAATAAATTTATCGCTTTCGCCACAGGCCGGTACACTTAACGATGTGGTGGTAGTTGGTTATGGCACGCAAAAGAAAGCGACCCTTACCGGCTCTGTATCGGCTGTTAAGGGCGACGATTTGGCCCAGGCTCCCGTTACAAGTACCATAAATACACTTGCCGGAAGACTACCCGGTTTAGTGTCATTACAATCAAGCGGGCAACCTGGTGCTGACCAGGCTGCAATCAGCATCCGTGGTTTTGGCCAGGCACTGTGGATTGTGGACGGTGTTGAATCAAACTTTAATAACATCGATCCAAACCAGATAGAATCGCTAAGTATTCTTAAAGACGGTGCAGCCTCCATATATGGCGCACGCGCGGGTAACGGCGTTATATTAGTGACAACCAAACACGGCAAGGAGGGCAAACCTGACATCACTTTCAATTCATCATATACCTTACAAGGCAATACGCTAATGGCAAAACCAGTTAATTCAGCGCAGTATGCTGAGATAACCAACCTGTTTTATACCAACCAGGGGAAACCTGCTCCTTATACGCCCGAGCAAATCCAGAAATTTTCTGCAGGTGGTGACCCGGCTTATCCAAACACAGATTGGCAAAAAGTTGCAACACGCAACTGGGCCCCGCAAACGCAGCAAAATTTATCTGTACGCGGTGGAAGTGACCAGTTAAAATACTTTGGTTTTTTTGGCTACGTAAACCAGGACCCCATGTGGAAAAAAAATGGCGGCGATTACAACCGGTATAACCTCCAATCCAATTTAGATGCCAAAGTAAATAATAATTTGTCCGTTCAATTGCTGCTTTCGGCGGTAAGCGAGTCAAATTCTCAACCGGTACGCGGCCAGGGCGCAGGTATCAACACATTGTGGCAGGATTTATGGAACTCTTTACCTATCTATCCCGCTACCTTGCCCGATCCAACTAAATATTCATATGCCAACGGACAGGGAGTGGGTAGTATCGCACTCGTATCAAACGAAGACATTGCTGGTTACGACAAGGTTAATACCCAAAATGTGAAGGGGACTTTTATTGCCGTTTACAAAATACCCGGTATTGATGGCTTAAGCGCCAAGGCATTTGTAAATTATGACAAGACTTACGTTACTGATAAAAATTTCTCCAAACCTTATAGTTTTTATACCTACGACTATTCAACTAAGGCCTACACTGTTGCCGGGGCGCTTGGTTCGCAGGCTAAGTTAACTTACCAGGAATCGCAGTCGAGAAATGTAACCGGGCAATTCTCACTGAATTACGATCATGTATTTCATAACGACCATCATATTTCGGCACTTGCGCTCTACGAGGTTATCGATTACAGCTCCAACTATATACTTGCCGGGCGCGATAATTTTCTAACGCCGGCTATAGAAGAGCTATACGCAGGTTCAGTTACCACAGCTATAGCTAACAGTTCGGCAGCCGAAATGGGACGCGCCAGTTATGTTGGCCGTTTCAACTACACATACAAAGATAAATACCTGCTCGAATCAACTATCAGGGCAGATGCGTCTGCAAAGTTTCAGTCCAATAAGCGTTGGGGATACTTTCCAAGTGTTTCATTGGGCTGGCGGCTGGACCAGGAAAATTTCATCAAAAACATAAAAAGTATCGACGATTTGAAGCTTAGGGCAAGCTACGGTAGTTCAGGTATCGACAACGTGGGTGATTTCCAGTATCTTACCGGATACCAGTTCGCCGGGCAATGGCTTATAGGCAATAATACACAAGCGGGCATCGCATCGACAGGCCTGGCTAACCCAAACCTCACCTGGGAAAGAATAAATATTTATAACCTGGGTGCCGACTTCTCATTTTTTAACCGGAAGCTGTTCGGTACCGCTGAAGTGTTTTACCGGACGTTATCGGGAATACCGGCCACAAGGGTATTATCATTACCAAACACATTTGGCGCGGTGCTGCCTTCCGAAAACTTAAACAGCCAAAATAACCGAGGCTTCGATTTGAGTTTGGGTACCAGCGGCAACGTAGGTGGATTAACCTACCAGGTAAGTGCAAATGTATCGTGGACGCGCGCAAAATGGAAGCATTTTGAGCAACAGGATTTTACCGATCCCGATCAAAAGAGACTTTATCAGCAGTCGGGGCAATGGACTGACCGGACTTTTGGTTACGAAGCTACAGGGCTGTTTACCAGCCAGCAGCAAATTGATAACCTGAAGTTTACTTATCCGGGCGGCAACGCTGCATTGAGGCCAGGTGATATTGAATACGTGGATGTGAATGGCGATGGGAAGCTGGACTATCGCGATCAGAAGCAAATAGGTACAGGTACTGTGCCGGAATGGATGACCGGGGCCACCATAAACCTTAAGTACAAAAACTTCGACCTGCAATCCCTTTTACAAGGCGCCTTTAATTACTATAACACTGTTTTATTATATCACGGCGGGTTAAATTATTCAGACGCATTTTATAAAAACATGTGGACTGAAAAGAATAATTCGGCCGATGCGAGCCCAAGAATTGCCGGAGCCAGCACAAACGGCTTATTTAACAACCTGTATTTTAAGAAGGCAAGTTATATGCGATTAAAAAGCCTTGCGATTGGTTACTACTTGCCAAAGAATATGTTGAGCAAAGCAAGTATCCGCAATGCGAGGATTTATGTGGCCGGTACCAATTTATTCACCATTAATCCGCTTAGGAAATATGAAATTGATCCGGAAGCGCCGGACGGGCAGGCAGGCTATTATTATCCGCAGCAGAGAACTATTTCATTGGGATTAAATATTACATTATAAATCAAAATATTATGAAAAAGATTATTTCACTGATCGTTCTGATCAGCTTTGTTACGTGCTATTCTTGTAATAAGGAAGTTTTAAATAAAAAGCCGCTGAATATAATTTCAGATGCCGACGTTTTCAAAGATCCGGCGTTGATAAACGCATACCTTACCCAGGTGTATTACGATATGCCTGTTTTGGGAAACGATTGTAACGCAAGCGGCTCTTTTGATGGCGACGGAAGCTGGCACGCATTTGATATCAACGATGTTTCTGACGAGAGTTTTCCTCAGTTCAGAGACTGGAACCCAAGTAACGCGTTCACCTACAAGTATGGCAATTTAAATATTAATGGCGGCTTACTTGATTGGTGGGGGTACAATACAGTGCGCGAAATCAACCAGTTTCTTGAAAAACTACCTGCTTCTCCGCTTCCGGCCGATCAAATTAAAGCAAAGTTGGCCGAAGCGAGGTTCCTTAGGGCATTCTGTTATTTTTCAATGGTTAAGCGCTATGGCGGCATACCGCTGATCACTAAAGTTCAGGATATAACCGAATCCCAGTCGGCACTTTTTCCGGCAAGGGACGCCGAGCAGAAAGTTTATGACTTTATTATTTCCGAAATAGATGCCTGTGCAAATGATTTGCCAGAGGTGGCAAGCGGCGACAATTTGGGAAGGCCATCAAAGTACGCGGCTCTTGCTTTAAAAAGCCGCGCAGCGTTGTATGCAGGCAGTATAGCTCAGTTTGGTACGGTTCAGTTAAATGGA
>Ga0105239_10010105_pt1 | contig 10579 bp, 8 predicted proteins | sample KBSC44metaG_FD_92761 | JGI IMG/M metagenome (GOLD analysis project Ga0105239, IMG submission 92761) | Corn rhizosphere microbial communities from Kellogg Biological Station, Michigan, USA - KBS C4-4 metaG | ecosystem: Host-associated > Plants > Roots > Rhizosphere > Soil | place: Michigan, USA...
CGCGACGACGCTCACCGAACCGTCCGCGGCCACGCGATAGATCTTGGCGTCCTCGGCGACCCACGCCTCAACGGTGCCTGGCGCGAAGGCCGGACGGCTCAACCCTCCCTGCACGGCCACGGCCTTGACCCCGGCGACGGACGTGCCCACCACGAGTTGCGACACCCCGGGATGACCCGCCACCGGGATGGTTCCGGCCACTGCCATCGCCCCAGAGGGCGCATTGCCCGACAGCGACCTCAGGGCCACCGAGGTGAGGTTCTTGGTCGCGCTGACAGGACCGGGCACCGTGATCCCCGACTCGTCTACGAGCACGCCGTCATGCAGGTAGTAGGCGATCGGCGTGATCCCACTTCCGGCGTAGGTCTGAAACGACGAAGACGAGAAAGCGCCCGGAATCCCCGCTATTGCCACCGCGCGGCCCCGGTCGGTGACCCGGATGGACGGATCGCTCTCGATCTGGAAGGTGAACGCCAGTTGCCCCGCCAACCGCTGCAGCGTGGCGGTGTTCGATTGGCTGATGCCGGGCAGGTCGACGGTGATCAGGCGCCCGTCGAACGTCGCCTGCGCCTTGCTCGTCTGAGCGGGGACCTCGCTCGTCACCGCCGACTGCAGCCCGGACGTCGGGCCGTTGAGCAGCTGCTCGAGCAGCCACGAGACCAACGTTTGTCCGGTCAACGCGCTGTAGCGCAGATCGGGCACCACCCGACGCTGTGTCGAGTCGAGGAAATAAATCTTGCGCGCCTGATAGAAGCTCTGGAAGTCGCTCCTGGCGACAATGAGGCCGGGCGGCGGGTTGGCGATTCGCCACTGACCGTCGATCTTCTGGGTGGTGAACGTGAACGCGACCGGCGTCGCGCTGTAGCCATCCCCCGCCAGCGTCGGCGTGTAGATGCCACGGGAGTCGAGTGTTCCCAGCGGGCTCGCGTTCACCGTGACCGAGTTCGTCCGCAGGTCGGCCACGCCGATCTGCGTCGAGTCCACCACGGTCACCGTGGTGTCGGACCAGGTCTTGCGGGCGTCCGGGGTCAGAAAGGCGCGCGCCGCCGTGTGCTTGGCGTCCTCGCCGAGGTTTGCCTGGAGGAAGCCGAGGACGATGGCCCGAGGATCCGCCCCCGGCTGAGGTGTGACCGTCGCGGTGGCGCCGGGCGCCACCCGGTTGGGGATCGTGCGGACCACCTGCGGCGAGGACGACGACGGAACGCCCGAGCACCCGGCCAGCGCCAGCACGGCGACAGCCATCACAACGGCGAGCCAGCGCGCCCTCACGCGCTCGACACCTCCAATGGCTCCAATGGCAGCGGCGAGGACTCCAGCTCGCCTCCGGGCTTGCAGGGCAGGGTCAGGCGGAACTGCGCTCCGCTCCCCCGCTCGCCCCACGCCTGCAGCCAACCGCCGTGCAATCGCGCGTCTTCGAGGCTGATCGCCAAGCCCAGACCAGTGCCACCGGTCAGCCGGCTCCGCGACGGATCTCCGCGCCAGAACCGGTTGAACACAAGCCCGGCCTCACCTGGGCGCAGGCCCACGCCGTGATCGCGGACGGTCACAGCCACCGCCTGCTGGCCGGCGCGCACGGTAACCCGAATCGGGCGTCCCTCACCGTGATCGAGCGCGTTGCCGAGGAGATTGCGCAGAATCCGCTCCACCCGACGCGGGTCGATCTCGATGACGACAGGGTCGGCCGGAAGGTCCACTTCGATCTCCGAACCGTGCCGCAACGCCAACATCCGGCTGGCGTCCACCGAGTTGTTGACGACGGCGCGCACGTCCGTCGGCTCCGTCTCCAGCCGGGCGACGCCCGAGTCATAGCGGCTGATCTCGAGCAGGTCGACCAACAGCGCCTCGAAACGATCGAGCTCCGCGGTGAGCAACTCCGCCGACCGGGCCAGCTCCGGCGGGAAATCGGCGCGGCTGGCGTGCAGCACCTCAGCGGCCATCCGGATGGTGGTCAGCGGCGTCCGCAACTCGTGGGAGACGTCGCTGGTGAAGCGGCGTTGCAGGCGTGAGAGCTCCTCGAGCCGACGGATCTGGCGCTGCAGGCTGGTCGCCATGTCGTTGAACGATTTCCCAAGCCGGCCGATGTCGTCGTCACCCTGCACCTTGATCCGTTGCCGTAGATCGCCGGCGGCCAAGCGCTCCGCGGTCTGCGCAACGACCCGAACCGGGCGCACGACCTGCCGGGTGACGAGCAGAGTGATCAGTGCGACGAAGAGCACCAACACGAGCCCGGAGATCAGGACGGTCCGCTGGACGATGGCCACTGTCGCCTGCTCGGCCGTCAAGGGAAACAGGTAGTACAGCTCGAACTCGCCGGCCCGCACCGTTACCGGCGCTCCCACGATCAGCCCGTCGACCTGCCCCGGGCCGCCGGGACGATCGATGCGTCCGTACTGAACGGCCAGGTTGCCCCGGCTGACGGTTCCCTGCAGCTCCGCCGGGATGGGCGGCTGCTGTCCGAGCTGCGCCGCGACGGCCGGGTTCGCGGTGCCGATGCTGATTGTGAACAGGCCCGCCTTCGTCCCCGTCTCGGTCAGGTCGGAGGTGACCTGGGTGAGCGCGGTGCTGATTCCGTTGATGTCGCCCGAATCGACCTGGCTGAGCGCGTTCACGGCGGTCTGCCGCCCCACTTCGACCTGGGCGACAGCGGCCGTGCGCTTCGTCCGCAGCACCCCGCTGCTGATCTCGTTGACGAGAAACAGGCCGATGATGAGCACCACGGCGCTCGTCACGACGACCGTCGTCATTCCGACGCGCGCCTGCAGCGAGTTCCGCCACGTCGCTGACGCCCATCGCCCCCATTCGCGAGCGACACTGACTACGACGGCACGTGCCCGGGTCGAGCGAGAGTTCACGGCGGGCCGGCTTTGTACCCCACGCCCCGGACGGTCAGCACCACTTCGGGCCTCTCGGGATCCCGTTCCACCTTCGACCGGAGCCGCTGAACGTGGACGTTCACGAGCCGCGTGTCAGCCGCGTGCCGGTAGCCCCAGACCTGTTCCAGCAGCACCTCGCGGGTGAAGACCTGACGCGGTTTGCGGGCCAGCGCGACGAGCAGGTCGAACTCGAGGGGCGTAAGCCCGATCGCCTCGCCGTTGCGGGTCACCTGGTGCGCGGAGACATCGATCGACACGACCGACTCCGGCGGCCCGATCAACAGCGTCTCGGCCGAGAGGTCCTCGTGGTGGCGCAATCGCGCGCGCATGCGAGCCAGCAGCTCTTTGGGCTTGAACGGCTTCACGACGTAGTCGTCGGCGCCGGACTCCAGACCGAGCACCACGTCGACCGTGTCGCTCTTGGCGGTCAGCATGATGATCGGGGTTCCGCTCTCGGCGCGGATCGAGCGGCAGACGTCGATGCCGGATTGCCCGGGCAGCATCAGGTCGAGCAGCACGATGTCCGGCTTAGCCTGCCGGAACGCGCTGACAGCCGCGCTTCCGTCGGCGACGAAAGCCGGCTCGAATCCCTCGGAGCGCAAGACGATGCCTAGCATCTCGGCCAGCGCCGAGTCGTCGTCCACGACGAGAACCCGCGGTTTCATGTGCACATGGTGACATCTCGCGCAAAGTTTGGCTGCCGGGGCGCACTCGCACCGGGCCAGACCCTCAGGTTGCCGCGCGGGCCCGTCCTCGCTCACGCTGCTCGACGAACCGGCTCGCCTGGTTGTCGAGGCCGGCGACGAACTCGGCCAGCTCTGCGCGCGCCACTTCCCCCGAGGCGCCCACATCGTCGCGTTCGAACACCCGCCAGTACTTCAGAACCGGCATGATGACCTCGTCGTGGTGCAGGCGCAGGTCGTAGATACCGGCCTTGGCGATGGCGACGGAGTTACGCATGAAGCCCGGCATTCCCACGCCGGGCATGGTGAAGCCGACGACCTCGTCACGCACCGCCCCCATCATCTCGTCCGGGGCCAGCTCGAACGCCGCCGCGACCAGATTCCGGTAGAAGACCATATGAAGGTTCTCATCGGTCGAGATCCGCGCCAACAGCGCCTCGGCCAGCGGGTCGCCCGCGGCCCGGCCGGTGTTGCGGTGCGACACACGGGTCGCAAGCTCCTGGAAGGACACGTACGCGATTGCTTGCAGCGCGCTCTTGTCGCCGGAGTCGTAGCCCGCGACCATGTGATCCATCCGCAGCCGCTCGAGCGCTACCGGATCGACCCCGCGGGTCACCACGAGGTAGTCGCGCAGCGCGATGCCGTGCCGGGCCTCTTCGGCGGTCCAGCGTCCGACCCACTCGCCCCACGCCCCGTCGCGGCTGAACCTGGTCGCGATTTCCCGGTGATATGAGGGGAGGTTGTCCTCGGTGAGGAGGTTGACGGTCATGGCCGTCTGCGCGACCGGATCGAGCGGCGAGTCCTGCGGAGTCCAGTCCTCGCCGCCGAGCGCGGCAAAGTCGCGGCCGCGACTCCACGGGACGTAATCGTGCGGCATCCATTCCTTGGCCGCCGCGAGGTGGCGTTCGAGGTTCGCCTCGACCACCGGCTCCAGGTCGTGCAGGAGCCGGGTCTGCAGCTCGAGTCGCAGGGGCATCTGACCATCGTAGCCAGGACGCCGTCGCTTCCCGAGCACCTCGCGGCGAACGTGAGACTATGCGCGCAGGGGTCCCAGAGCGGAGAGATTCAGTGACCTACCAGCCGCCAGGCAGCCCGCCGCCCTGGCAACCCGTCCATGCGCCGTACGGCGGCTGGACGCCGGCACCACCGCGACCGGGTTGCGTGCCGTTGCGCCCCCTTGGCGTCAGTGACATTCTCGACGGCAGCTTCCAGGTCATCCGCCGCAACCCGCGGACGATCCTCAGCTTCTCGGTCGCGCTCAGCGCGGTCGCGGTAATCCTCACGACGATCACTCAGGTCATCGCGGTCAACCAGCTCGGCGGCCAAAGCGTGACGTCGAACGGCACGTCCTCTCCCGATCTGTCTTCGCTGGCCGGCGGCGAGCTGGCCGCGGTCGCCGGCCTGCTCATCCGCGGCGTCGTCGGCAGCATCCTGACCGGCCTGCTGGTCGTCGCGATCACCCAGGACGTGCTCGGCGTCCGTATCAGCCCGGCTCAGGCGTGGGCGCGTGTCCGGCCGCGGGTCGGCGCGTTGATCGCCTTGTCCCTCGCCACCTCACTGCTCGAGTTCCTCGGCCTCATTCCGTTGTTCGTCCTCGGAGTGTGGCTCTGGGGCATCTGGGCCGTCGCCATTCCCGCCTTCATAGTCGAACAGACGACGATCCGCGGCGCGTGGCGCCGCTCCACCCAGCTGGTCCGCGGGACGTTCTGGCGGGTATGGGGTATCCGCGCGCTCGGCTACCTGCTGGTGCTCGTCGTCAGCTCGGTGGTCACGGTTCCGTTCGAGGCCATCGGCCTAGTCGTGAGCGGGAGCAGTTTCGGCGATCTCACCCACGGGCATCAGCCAATCGCCCTGCTGCTGTTCACGGCGATCGGCTCGTTGGTCGCAAGCACGTTCACCGCGCCATTGCTCGCCGGCATCGAGTCGCTCCTCTACGTCGACCTGCGCATGCGCAGGGAAGGACTGGACATCGTGCTCCAGCAGCGGGCCTACGGAACCGGTCGCTGATCGTGGCGCTGATCACGATCACGGCGCCGGCCGGACCGATCAGCGGCGATGACGCGCAGCGCGCCGCCCGCCAGGAGCTCCAACATGCCGTGTACCACCGTGACGATCAGAGCTGGCTCGATCGGGCCGGTGGTTGGCTCGGCGACCAGGCCACTCACCTGGTCAACGCGAGCCCATCGGGGTCCCTGCTGCTGGTGGTGGTCGGCATGCTCGTCGTCGGAGTGAGCCTTGCCGTCGTGCGGGCGGGCCGACCGCGCCGTGCCGCCCGGGCCCGCGCCGACGCCGGCGCCGATCCGCTGCGGCCCGCGACCGGGACGGACCACAGGCGACTCGCGGAACAGCTCGCCGCCTCCGGGAAACGGGCCGACGCGCTACGGGAATGGGTGCGCTCGGCCGTCTCGACGATCGAGGAGCGCGGCATTCTGGAGGTCCGTCCGGGACGGACCGGAGCCGAAGTCGCGCGCGCGGCTGGCGCTGCCCTCCCCGACGCCCGCGATCAGCTGCTCGGCGTGATCGAGGCCTTCGACGAGGTGTGGTTCGGTGGCCGTTGCGCCACGGACGCCGACGTCGCGCTCGGACGCGAGGCGGCTGACGCCGTCGTGGCCGCCCGCGTCGCGCCCGTCGCCACTTCGCCGACGCCCTACGCGGTTCCACGTTGACGACCTCCGAAGAGGTCGCCGCCGCTTCGCTGCGGCCGGCGTTGCGATCGCTGCGGCTCTGGGTGGTCCTCGCTCTCGTGATCGTCGCAGTCGCCCTCGGCGTCGCGCTGAGCGAGCCGTCGTCCGGGCGCCCGCTCGATCCGACATCGGCGAGGGGCGACGGCAGCCGGGCGCTGAGCGTCCTGCTGGCTGCACGTGGCACGTCCTCGCGCGCGGTGACGGCGGTGGATCAGGCCGCCGACGCGCCCGGGGACTCCACGGTGCTCGTGACGTCTCCGGACGACTTCGCCGACGCCCAGCTCCGTCAGCTCGTCCGCTCCCGGCACCGTCTGGTGTTCCTCGACCCGAGCCCGCAGGCGTTGGCCGTCGTCGCCGCTGGGCGAACCGCCCGGCACGTCGGCCCCGATTACGCGCCCCCGGATTGCGCATGGCCGGGCGCGGCCGCCGCCGGCCCGGCTGATTTCTCCTCCGAATCGGCTGCCTACTCAGGTGAGGGAGCCTGTTACGGCGGGCGGGTCGTCGTCACCGCGGATCTCGTCCTGCTCGGCACGAGGGACCTGCTCGTGAACGATCGACTTGCCCATGACCATCTCGCCGCCGTCGCGATGAACGCCCTCACCGCCGACGGCACGGTCAGCTCGATCGTGTGGCTCCTGCCGGGTCCGGACGCCGCAGGCCCGGGAGCGCCGTCGGTCTGGTCGTTGTTCCCGCCGTGGGCCGCTCGGGCGCTCTGGCAGCTGCTGCTCGTCGCCCTGCTCGTCGCTGTGTGGCGCGGGCGCCGACTCGGACCGGTGGTGCGCGAGCCGTTACCCGTCATCGTGCGGGCGAGCGAAGTGGTCGAGGGCCACGGCCGCCTATACCTGCGAGCTCGGGCACGCGATCGGGCGGCGGCGGCGTTGCGAGCTGGAACGACGCGGCGCCTGGCCACCCGCTTGGGACTGCGATCCGGCGCGGCTGCGAGCGAGGTGGCCACGCTGGTCGCCGACCACGACCGCCGGGTCCTGCTCGATACTGACGTGCCGCCCGATGACCGCGAGCTGGTGCGCCTGGCCGTCGACCTGCGGCGACTGGAACGAGACAACCGAGCGAACGGAGCGACACAGTGACCCAGCCCGATCCCAGGGCCGCCCTCGCCAGGATCCGCGCCGAGGTCGCCAAAGCGGTCATCGGCCAGGACGCCGCGGTGACCGGAGTCCTCATCGGGTTGCTGTGCCGGGGGCATGTGCTGCTCGAGGGCGTTCCCGGAGTGGCCAAGACGTTGCTGGTCCGCAGTCTGGCGCAGGCGCTCGAGTTGCGCAGCACCCGGCTTCAGTTCACCGCCGATCTCATGCCCGGCGACGTGACCGGCTCCTTGGTCTACGATGCGTCGACGTCTCGGTTCTCCTTCCGGGAAGGGCCCGTCTTCACCAACCTGCTCCTCGCCGACGAGATCAACCGCACCCCGCCGAAGACGCAGTCGGCGCTGCTGGAGTCCATGGAGGAACGTCAGGTATCCGCCGACGGCACGTCCCGCCCGCTTCCCGACCCGTTCTGCGTCATCGCGACCCAGAATCCGGTCGAGCACGAGGGAACGTATCCGCTTCCCGAGGCCCAGCTGGACCGCTTTCTGCTCAAGCTGACCATGCCGTTGCCCGAACGCGAGACCGAGTTACGGGTGCTCGCCGCCCACGCGGCCGGTTTCGATCCACGCGATCTCGCAGGCGCCGGACTCCGCCCGGTCGCCGGCGCCGCCGATCTGCACGCCGCGTCCGCCGCGGTCCGCCGCGTTCACATCGCGCCCGAGCTGCTCGCCTACATCGTCGAACTGGTGCGGGCCACCCGATCGGCGCCGTCGACCGCGCTCGGCGTCTCACCCCGTGGCGCGACTGCGCTGGTCGCGGCCGCGCGCGCGTGGGGCTGGTTGTCAGGGCGAGACTTCGTCACGCCGGACGACATCCAGGCGCTCGCACGCCCCACCTTCCGCCATCGCGTCCAACTTCGCCCGGAGGCCGAACTCGAGGGCGCGACGGTCGACGCGGTGCTCGAATCGATCCTCGCGTCGGTCCCCGCTCCGCGCTGAGCTGATGGCGATCACCGGACGGCTTGCGCTACTGGCCGCGCTCGGCCTCGCGTTGGCGCCCCTGTCGGCGCGCTGGCTGTTCGGCTACGCCGTCGCGTTGGTCCTGCTCGTCGCCGTCGACCTGCTCCTGGCTGGCGCCATCGGCGACCTGCGGCTGGGCCGAGATGCGAGCGCGGCGGTCCGGCTCGGCGAGTCGAGTTCGACCGCTCTGCGGATCCGCAACACCGGGTCGCGAACGGTGCGGGGAGTCGTTCGCGACGCGTGGACGCCGTCGGCCGGGGTGCGTCCGGGCGTTCAGCGCGTGGCCATATCCCCGGGCGCGACACGGCGCGTCCAGTCCGAGCTGCGACCGACCCGCCGCGGGGAGCGACGCGCCGTCACCGTCGCGGTTCGATCACTCGGGCCACTGGGCCTCGCGGGGCGCCAGCGGCGCCTCGTCTGCGAAGGATCGGTTCGGGTGCTACCGCCGTTCACCTCGCGCCGCCTCCTGCCGGAGAAGCTTGGCCGGCTGCGGCTGGTCGACGGCGCCGTCGTCGTACGCCGACGTGGCCAGGGCAGCGAGTTCGACTCGTTGCGCGAGTACGTGCTGGGCGACGACGTCCGCTCGATCGACTGGCGGGCCAGTGCCCGCTCCGCCGATTGGCGGGCCAGTGCCCGCTCCGCCGATTGGCGGGCCAGTGCCCGCTCCGCCGACCTCATGGTCCGCACCTGGCGCCCAGAACGTGACCGCCAGATCGTCCTAGCCATCGACACCGGACGGGCCGCGGCGGCGCGTGTCGGCGATGAAACCCGCCTCGACGCGGTCATCGACGCGGCGCTGCTGCTCGCGGCCGTGGCCACCCGGGCGGGTGATCGCGTGTCGATGGTGGCCGCCGACGTCCTCGTCCGCGCCCGGATGGGGGCCGCTACGGCCAGCACTGTCCTGCCGCGCCTGGTGGACGCCCTCACCCCTCTCGAGCCGGCGCTCGTCGAGTCAGACCCGACGTTGATGGTGGCCGAAGTCGCCCGCGCGGTACGCCGGCGGTCGCTGGTGGTGCTCTTCACGGGGTTGGACGCCGACGAGGGACTGCTGCCGGCCGCACGCGCCCTGTCATCGAAGAACCAGTTGCTCGTCGCTGGGGTCGCCGATCCGCGGCTCGCCGAGCTCATCGACTCGGTCGGGGACGCGGCTGAGGTCTACACGGCGGCCGCGGCGGAGCTGGCCGTCCGTCGGCGCCTGGCCGTCAGCGATCACCTCAGCCGAGTGGGCGCGCGGGTCGTGGACGCCCCGCCGACGTCGTTCGCGTCGGCGGTCACCGACGCCTATCTCGATCTCAAAGCCGCCGGCCGGCTCTAGACGCTCGGCAACAGCGATTCGCGCTCGTCGGCATCGAGGTCGCCGGTCGCGCCCATGCGGACGCCCCGCCGTCCGAGCACGATCACGTACGTCAAGAACGCGACCTCGGCGACGACCCCGACTCCGACTCGCGCGTAGGTCGGTAATCCGGACGGCGTGACGAACGCCTCGATGACGCCGGACACGAGCAGCACGCCCACCAGCCCGATCGAGGCGACGACGGCCGCCCGCCCGGCGCTCGCCAACGCCTCAGACCGCGCTCGCGCGCCCGGCGCAATCCAGGCCCAACCGACGCGCAGCCCGACGCCGGCCGAGACGAATACGGCGGTCAGCTCGAGCAGCCCGTGCGGCAGGATCAAGCCCCAGAAGACCCCTGCCTTGCCGGCGCCCAGCATGAGACCACCGACGACGCCGACGTTGAGCACGTTCTGCACGAGCAGGTAGACGGTTCCGACGATGGTCACCCCGAGGATCATGCACATCGCCGCGACCAAGGCGTTGTTCGTCCATACCTGGGCGGCGAACGAACGAGCCGGATGAGCGCGGTAGTAGTCGCTGAAATCGTGGTCGACGAGCTGGCGGACGTCCTGCGCGTCGACCACCTTCGACACGCGGCGCGGGTGGTCTGCGATGTAGAGCATCATCGCCAGCGAAACGATCACGCTGCTCACCGCGATGGCCGACCACCAGCGCCACGCGCGGTAAACCACCACCGGGAAGTCCACCACCACCCCATGCCCGAGCGCGGCCCACCCGCCGCGCCGCGACCCGCCGACCACCGCGGAGCGCCCGCGCGCCAGCACGCCCGAGAGCCGTGCGACAACGACGGGATCTGGAGCGCGGGACTGCAGCTGGGCGAGCGACCCGGCCGCGCGCCTGTAAAGGGCGACCAGCTCGTCGGCCTCTTCACCGGTGAGCCGACGGCGAGCGGCGAGCTCGTCAAGGCGCCGCCACTCGCCGGC
>Ga0105239_10010107_pt1 | contig 10577 bp, 12 predicted proteins | sample KBSC44metaG_FD_92761 | JGI IMG/M metagenome (GOLD analysis project Ga0105239, IMG submission 92761) | Corn rhizosphere microbial communities from Kellogg Biological Station, Michigan, USA - KBS C4-4 metaG | ecosystem: Host-associated > Plants > Roots > Rhizosphere > Soil | place: Michigan, USA...
CCGCCTCCCGCCTACGCTTTTAGCTTCGGCGGGCAAGTTTGACGCTCACTCGGCCGCCGTAGCTTTTTGCGAAGGCGGCAAGGGCGGCCATGACGCTCAGAATTGATTCCGGGACGATCTAAATCACTCTAGCCGAGCGCCATGTTCACCGCGGCCAGCGCGTGCAGCGTGGTGGTGTCGAAGGTCGGAACGCCGGCGTCCTCCGGCTGCACGATCATCGGCAGCTCCGTGCAGCCGAGGATGATGCCCTCCGCGCCGTGGGCAACCAGCCGCGCCATCACCGCGCCAAGCGCAGCGCGCGACGATTCCAGAAATTGTCCCCGGCTCAACTCGTCAAAGATGATCCGATGGACCTCCGCGCGGTCGTCGGCTTCGGGCACGACGATCTCGATGCCGAATTTCTCCGTCAGCCGGTCGGCAATGACGCCGCCCTTTTCCATCGTGTAGCGCGTACCGATCAGGCCGGCGCGTCGGATGCCTTTTGCCGCAATGGCCTCGCCCAACGGATCGGCGATGTGCAGGAGCGGCAAAGGGACCGCGCGTTCGATCTCCCCGGCCACCAGATGCTGCGTGTTGCAGCAGATCATCAGGAAATCGGCGCCGGCCTGTGCCAGGCCCGTCGCGGCGATGATCAGCCGGTCGCCAATCTCGTCCCATTTGTCAGCCGTCTGCAGCACGGCGATCTCGCCGAAATCGAACGAATGCATCAGCATCTTCGCGGAATGCAGGCCGCCCCTACGCTCCACCACCGCGCGGTTCATGAGCCGGTAGTAGACGGCCGTCGATTCCCAGCTCATCCCGCCGAGCATCCCGATGGTCTTCATCAGAGCGTCTCTTTCGCGACCGCGGTCGCCACATCGCCGGTGTTGGGCGTGCCGCGCGGCTCGATGAGAAGAAGATGCGTTTCCTCTTCGGCGACCGGACGGTGCTCGACGCCTTTGGGAACGACATAAAGATCGCCCGGACCGAGATGCACGTCGCCATCGCGCAGTTGAATGGTCAGTGCGCCCTTCAGCACCAGGAAGAAATCGTCGGTGTCGGGATGGGAATGCCAGACGAACTCGCCCTTCACTTTCACGACCATGACGTCATGACCGTTGAACTGGCCGACGATCTTCGGCGACCAGTGATCGGAAAAAAGCGCGAGCTTGTCAGCGAGGCGGATAGGTGTGGTCATTCTTGAGACCCTATCCGGCCAGCAGACTCGCGAGCAGCGCTGCGCATTCGGCGTCGGCCATGCCGCCCGCGCATGACCGGCGCAACAACCTCAACCATCGTGGACTATCTCCGGTTGAAGGTGTAGGCTCTCGTAGCGGCTGGAGGGCGTTTTATGCGCAGAAAATGTTTGACATGGGCAGCGCTGGCGTTTGCGACACAGGTAGCCGGCGCATCCGCGGAAACCACGACGCTCACATTCGACGGCGCGTGCAACACGGTGACCATCACAACCTCCGGAACAAGCGTCGACGCCGTTCTGGGCGGCACGGGTTGCGAAGCCGGCTTGGGCACCGGCCTGAACGGGAAAATCCATGGCGACAGCCTCTCGGGATTGGGGATCCTCTTCAACGGTGACCCCGCGAGCTACTATCTCGTGCTCACCAGACCCTATGTGACTGGCGGTAATTGGTGGCTCTACAAGACGACGAACGGCATAAACGGGAGCTGGTCCAGCGGCCTCTATTCGGTCGGCGGCACGGCGGAACACCATCCGCAAGGAAGCCAATCGATCACGGCGCACATGCACTGAGGGCCTTCGCCACCATCGTAGCGGTCATATCGCCGAGAAATTTCCGGAGGATCAAATGGACAAGACTCTGCTGGCGCTGGGCATTGCGGCCGTTGCCGCGGTTTCGGCCCTTCCCTCAGCCGCAAATGCCAGGACCAAGACCGTCAGCATCGACGGCTATTGCAACGTGGAGATCATCACACTTAATCATGTCGGGGATCCGAGTTCGATCCGTGAGACCGGCGATGGCTGCGACGAAAACATCGGCGTCGGCGGTTTCAAAGTGAGGGTCAAAGACCAGGGAAAGACCGCCGGCTTCAGCTGGAACAGCTCAGGCTCGGCGGGCACGACAATCGACCTCGTGTTCTCAAACCCGTACACGACGGGCAGCACGGTCACGCTCTATTACACGGTGGACGGCGTGACCCAGCAATCCGTGCAGGCCACATACACCGTGCTCGACGGCGCAACCCAACGATCTCCGAAAGCGGGAACGCGGTCGATCACATCGCAGATCCGCCGTCCCTAGGGACATCCGCGAAACTCGGTCTACGAAATGAGCAGGGATGCGAGCAGCTCCGCGCATTCGGCGTCGGCTATGCCGTCGACGCTTGCCGGACGGAAGTGGCGCTGTAACGCCGTGATGACCTGTTCGGGCAAGACATCCACCGTGGGAGGCACGCCGTAACCGAAGCGGGCGAGATCGGTCATGAAATCGCCGGAGCTCTGGATCTGACTGGAAGGCCACGCGCCGATGCCTTCCTGCGCAAGGCGCCACCACGGAAATAGCTCGCCCGGATCCTTCTTGCGCGCGGGCGCCACGTCGGAATGGCCGACGACGCGGTGCGGCGGGATCGGATGACGGCTGAGGATGCCGTGCGAAAGCGCGATCAGGGCGCCGAGCTGATCGTCCGTGAACGGAATATATCCGAATTCGTGCCCGGGATTGACGAGTTCGATCCCGATGGAACGGCCGTTCACGTTGCGCTCGCCTGCCCAGTACGACTCACCCGCATGCCAGGCGCGGTCAGGCTCGGGCACCAGGGTGTAGATCGTTCCGTCGCGGTCGATCATGTAATGCGCGCTGACCGCCGCGTCGTAGTCGCAGAGCCGCGCGAGCGCCTCTTCCGCCGTCTTCATGCCGGTATAATGCAGCACGAGGATGTCGATCTCGGCCCCGTCCGGCCGGGCATCGAAATTGGGGGAAAGACGCTCGACGAGATTCATGGCGCGGCAGTCAACTTTCGCGACGGCACCGGCGCCAGACAGATGTCGAGAACCGGCGGCGGCTGGCGGATGTAGAATCCGGGGGCCGGGTTCTTCTTCTTCGCTTTCCACGCCGCGAACGCTTTCGTGTCCGTCCGCATGACCTCATAGGCCGGGCGCTGAGCTTCCGGAATGTCGGTCGCGAACTTGATGCTCACGATCCCGTCCTGCTTGGCTTTGTCGGCGATCACGCCATTGTCGACGGACGGATCGCCGCGCTGAAGCTTCTGCAGATACTCCATGCCGCCGATTACCCGGCCGAACGCGGTGAGGTTGCGGTCGAGGCGGCGCGGCGCCTCGCCGATCACGACATAGAACTCGGTCGTCGCCGTGTCGGCCTTGTCGTCGCGCGCGAACGCGAACGTGCCGGGACAGTGAATCATCCATTCCGTCTTGGTTTTGGGATCGCGTCCCACCGGAAAGCCGTCGACATGGCCCGTCTGTTTCGCAAACAGGTCGGGTGAGCCGAGCGGCGTGAATTTCCTTTCGGGCCCCCAAGGCCGCTCGAACTCGGCCTTCAGGGCCGGCCATTTCCTTTCAATCTCGGGATCGCGGAGCTTGTTCTTCGTAGACGCCGTGTCCTCGCCCACACCGCCCTGCGCCACGAACCCCTCGATCACGCGATAAAAGGTCGTACCGTCATAGAAGTGCGCGGCCGCCAGCGCGTGCATGCGCGCGACATGATTGGGCGCGAAGGCCGGCGCCAATTCCACCGCCGTCGTGCCGTATTTCGTCTCGATCAGCAGGAGGTTGGCAGGATCGACTTTGCGCCAGTCCCCGGGCGCATCGGCGGCGTGAACGACGCCAGCCACCAGAACCAGTCCAACCGTGCCCAGCCAAATTCCTCGCATCGCCGTCCCGCCTCATCGCAGCGCCGCATTGTCGCCGTTTCCCGCGCCGCCATCAAACGGCAAACGCCGGCCCCGGAATTCCGGGACCGGCGTTGCAGGGGACGTTAGGGGGTGGAAGGTCTTAGTTGTGAGTGAGCTCGTAGACCTTGTTGTCGCCGTGCTGCTCGGTGAAGAAGCCGCGCGCGCCGATCAGATTGGACTTGGTTCCGTATTGACCCGGTTTGAGCGCGCCGCCGTTTGATACGAACATGCCGGTCGGCTCGTTGTCTTCCTGGCCGTCGCCTGACGCGCTGGCGTCACGGCCGAGGGCCACGACGCGCAGCGGTGCGTTCAGGGCATCGAGCGGATAGGCCCAGATCGAGTCGAGCGTGTTGAGCTGGTCGTGCAGCGTGTCGCCGCGGTCCTCAGCGGTGACGATCGTGTTGCTGTCGCCGAAGGTGACGTTGTCGAACGAGTTGTGGGTGGAATCGCCCAGCGCGATCACCTTCACGGTACCCGCCTGCTGGTTGCGGTCCAGGGACAACTGGAACAGGGCGCCCCAAGCACCGCGCTGCGCGAGACCCGCGACCGAGCCCGACAGATTGTTGGTGTCGCCGGTGGTCGCGAACACGAAGTTGCGGAAGGTGCTATCCGGCTTGAACACGCCGTTCTCCGGGCGCTTGAACGGCGTCGCCCCGGCCGCGCGCGCTGCCAGATTGCAGTCGAAATCGGCCATGCCGTCTGTCGCGGTGTCATGCACCGTGACCCAGGTGGTGGGGAACGACGCGCCGCTGTGGAGCTCGACCTGCTTGGGCGACCACACATCGTCGAACGCCTGCTGATCGGTCGTGCCGCCGAACACCAGTGCCGCGCCATCCACCCAGACCTGAAGGGCTTCAAGGCGGCCCGCGCTCAAATCGTTGGTGTGGGTAGGGATGAAGCGGAAGACGTAGGAATTGGGCTGCTTCGCGACCTTGTTGGGGCCGTTGATGTCGTTCTGATCATTGCTGACGCCTTTTCCGCCCGTGTCTTCCACGAGATAGATGCGGCCCTTGTTGTCGGTGTTGACGCCTTCAAGGCCGCAGCGCCCGATGCTGCCATAATGCGTGGTCACCTTCGCCGGCCAGTCCATGGAGACTTCGACGAGACCGCCCGCCGTGCCGCTCGATTCCTGCGTGAAGATCAGCGACTTGGAGAACGGATCGTAGGCGGAGCCATCGACGCTGTTGAAATGGGTGAGGCCGTCGCCGCCAACCGGCGTCAGCAGCGTGATGCGGTGCGCAGGATCCTTCACGTCCAGATTGATGCGCGTGACATAGCCCATGTCCGAGCCGTTCTCGTGGCCCTGGATGAGGAAGTGATGGCCGTAATCGTACTTCTTCGCCGGTCCTTTTATCTTGCGGTCGAGGTCCAGATAGAGGTTCTGGTCCGGTTCGGTACGCGTGCCGTCCACCAGATAGCCGAACTGCGTGATGCCGCCCGACGGATTCTCCAGCGGATCGGTGCCCGTCACCACGACGGTCGCGCTGAAATCGGAGCTGAAGACATTGGCGGGAGCGCCGACGGCCTGGTTCGCTGCGGCCACGCCGTTGGTGAATGGACCGATGCCGTCGGCCGAAGCCGCGGCCGGTGCGCAGATCAGCAGCGCCGCTACAAGATTGGACTTTCGCAGAATTGTCATCGTGTCTCTTTCCTTCATTGGAATACAAGGCACGCATGACGCCGCGTTCGTGCAGCATCGCTGCGCAGTTCTCCTCGAGGCGGTACCCGCCCGACGGCCTTGTAGGAGAGCGAGATGACACAGAGGCAAAGGAACGGTCACGGATTGGCAACAAGATCCGCTTGCGCGGTTGCCACGTGCGATGCGGGGCCTATAGTGCTGAGAAAATATCAGCCAACCGAAAGAGGCGTGTCACTGCGCGGGGCTCGCGCGCCGGCGCAGGGACGTTTTGCATGAGATGACAGACGAAAGTGGGGGATCGCGGGCGCTGCCGACGCTGCTCGCGGTGATGTTCGTGAATATGGTCGGCTTCGGCATCGTCGTGCCGCTCTTGCCGTTCTATGCGCGCTCGTTTCAGGCGCCGGCCTGGCAGATGGCGCTGATCTTTTCGGCTTACGCAGCGGGAGCCTTCTTCGGCGAGCCGTTTTGGGGGCGCATCTCCGACCGCATCGGCCGCAAACCGATCCTGATCAGCACGGTATGCGGCAACTGTCTTTGCTATCTGGCGCTGGCCTTTGCGCCCAACATCTACGTCGCGTTTCTGGTTCGGCTGATCGGCGGGATGGCGAGCGGCAACGCTTCCGTCATCCAGGGCTACATCGCCGACGTGACGCCGGCGGACGCGCGCACAGGACGCATGTCGATGCTGGGCGCGGCCTACAATCTCGGCTTCATCGTCGGCCCCGCGCTGGGAGGCTTGCTGGCCAACCCATCCGCAGGCCATGCGGGCTTTCGCCTACCGCTCATCGTGGCGTCCAGTCTCGCCGGTGCCTGCGCCATTGGCCTCACGCTGTTCGTGAAAGAGAGCCGGGTTCACCCGCATTACGAATTCGAGGATGCGCCGCGCTGGGCGATCGCCGGACGCGCTTTCGCGCATCCCGTCGTCGGGCGGCTGATGCTGGTGATGTTCCTCGCGGGCTCGGCGTTCATGGGAATCGAATTCGTGTTCGCGCTGTGGAGCGCGGCGCGGTTCGACTGGGGCACGCGCGAAGTCGGTCTCGCGTTCGCGGTGACCGGCGTGATCGCGACAGCCTGCCAGCTTCTGATCACCGGCCGCGCATCGCGCCGCTTCGGCGAGGCCAATGTGCTCGCCTGGGGCATGGCGCTCACCACCTTCGCCATCGCGTTGCAGCCCTTGGCCCAAGGCGGGTGGATGGTTGTGACGCTGCTCGTGCTCTCGGCTTTCGGCCAGTCCATCGCCGGACCGAACATCTCCGCACTGATCTCGCGCCACGCCGATCCCGAGAACCAAGGACAATATCTGGGACTCAACAATGCCGCCGGCGCATTGGCACGATTGACCGGCCCGTTCGTCGCGGGCCTCGCCTTCTCCAATCTCAGCGTCGACGCGCCGTTCTATCTCGCGGGCCTGCTCGTCCTGCCAGCAATCTTCCTGGCGCTGCAGGCACGGCGGTAGCACAAACCGAAATGCGAGCGGCGCGTTTCTCTGGGGTGATGACAACAAGGAGCCTAGTGTGCGGCAAGCAACCCACAAGCTGAGTATCAAAACGTCGACCCGCGGCCTGAAAGAGATCACGGCCGACGTCGCGGATTGGCTGTCGGGGCAATCCATGAAGACCGGCCTCCTCACGCTCTTCTGCCGTCACACGTCGGCTTCGCTGCTGATCCAAGAAAATGCCGATCCGAATGTGCGCGCCGACCTCGAAGCCTATTTCGCGCGCATCGCGCCGGAAGCGCCCGGCCGCTATTTGCATGAGGACGAAGGTCCGGACGACATGCCGAGCCATCTGCGCACCGCGCTGACGCAGACGCATCTCTCCATTCCGGTCGTCTCGGGCAAGATGGCGCTCGGCACCTGGCAGGGCATCTATCTGTTCGAACATCGCGCACGGCCGCATACGCGCGAGATCGTGCTGCATCTCATCGGCGACTGATTTGCGCCTCGCGGCGAATTGCTTTCTCATGCGCGGCATCGCTATTTCCAGGAGCCTCCATGTCCCTTCCCGCCGTGCTGCGCGAGCGCTTGCGGCTTCCCGTCATCGCCTCGCCGCTGTTCATCATTTCGTGTCCAGAGCTCGTCATCGCCCAGTGCAAGGCCGGCGTGGTCGGTTCGTTTCCGGCGCTGAATGCGCGCCCCGCCAGCCAGCTCGACGAATGGCAGGCGCAGATCACCGAAGAACTCGCCGCGTATGACCGCGCGCATCCCGATGCGCCATCCGCGCCGTGCGCGGTCAACCAGATCGTGCACAAGACCAATGACCGCCTCGAGCACGATGTCGAGATGGCGACCAAATACAAGGCGCCGATCATCATCACGTCCCTTGGCGCACGGGAGGACGTGAACGCCGCGGCCCATGCCTATGGCGGCATCGTGCTTCATGACGTCATCAACGACCGTTTTGCGCACAAGGCCATCGAGAAAGGCGCCGACGGTCTGATCCCGGTCGCGGCCGGCGCCGGCGGCCATGCCGGGCAGCTTTCGCCCTTCGCCTTCGTGCAGGAGCTGCGCCGCTGGTTCGACGGACCGATCGCACTTTCCGGCGCGATCGCGAACGGCGCCGCGATCCTGAGTGCGCAGGCAATGGGAGCCGACCTCGCCTATATCGGATCCGCATTCATCGCGACGAAGGAGGCCAACGCCGCGCAGGCCTACAAGGACATGATCGTCGCGAGTGGCGGCGAGGATATCGTCTACACCAATTTGTTCACCGGGGTTCACGGCAATTATCTGCGCCCCTCGGTAAAGCTCGCGGGAATGGACCCGGACAATCTCCCCGTCGCCGATCCGTCGAAGATGAATTTTCATTCCGGCGGAAATCAGAAAGCAAAAGCCTGGCGCGACATCTGGGGCTGCGGCCAGGGCATCGGCGCGGTTGAGGGCGTGGTCTCTGTCGTCGAACTCGTGGCCCGCCTGACTCGGGAATACGAAGAGGCGCGCGCCGCGCTGCAGGGGAAGTCGCGAAACTACGGTACCCGATAAAAGTTCGAACAGTGTTGGAACAATTTGGGGTTGTCCGGCGACCCATGTTCGGCCATGCTTCGCCTCGAGATCACCGGGGGGCGCTGCGATGGGGAAATTTCTCGTCGGACAGATCATCAAGGGTCAGCGGGATTCGGGCGGCGTCGAGGTCGATACTGTTTTTACGAAGGTCGACCCGGTCTACGCTGTCTACGGCACCTGCGAGCGCGTGGTCGTCCAGTTCGCTGACGACGACACGCTCGGCACAGAACAGCGCCGCGCGCTCGCGCCCCTCAATCCCGTGCGCGGCGAGATCAACGGACTGGTCGATGGCTGGCGCAGCAGCAAGTACGATCACGAAAAGAGCAAAGCCCGGATATTCGACCGCCGCGTCGCCGACGCGCTGGTTGTCGCTCTTCAGGGCGATCAGGCCAGCGCCGCCACGCTGCTCGCTGCAATCAAGACCGACATTCTGGCGGAGCGGACCTCGATTGCCAGGCGTCAGTACATGCTGGCGTCCGCTGCGGCGGTTCTGGTGGTGTGCCTGATCACGAGCGTTCTGGCGAGTTCGGCAACGACCATGGACGCCATGTTCAAATCTGTCTGGGCCACGGCCGGATTTGGCGCGCTGGGTGCGTTCTTCTCCACCGCACTCGCGATCCGCAACCGTTCGATCGGCACCGACCTGCAGAAGGGGGACAATCTCGTCGACGCCATGCTGCGCATTCTCATCGGCGCGATCTCGGGCGCGATTCTCTATTGCCTGCTCAGGACCGATCTCGTCCAGCTTAAGCTCGGCGGCTCCTCGCTTCTTCCCATCCAGAACTGCGTCACCGACGCGAAGACTCACATCAAAAGCTGCAGCCCGGCATCCGACGTGATGGAGTATTTTGTCATCCTGCTTGCGTTCATCGCGGGCTTCTCGGAACGGATGGTCGGTGATCTTTTGAGCCAGGCGGCCGCATCGGTGGGCGGAGCGAGCAATCCGCTGGCCGGCAGCACGACGCCCCCGTCCCCACCCGCGCCGCCGGCGGGCGCAAACGAACAGAACCCACGCGGCGGCAACCCGGCGGCCACAGCCGGGACGGGAACAGCGGCGGCACAGCCGGCCGCTGCCGCTTCGCCGGCAGACGACGACGCCGAGGGCTGCGTCACCGATCATCCGCCTGACGAAAGCGAGCAGACATCCGACGTCGAGCTGCCTGAAGCGACGGGCGGCGTCGAAACGAAGCAAGGCTGAGGAGCGCGCCATGACCTATCGTTTGACGTGGCTGCCGGGCGTCCTTCGTAGCGCTGGGCTGAAAGTCGCGGAAGTTCCGGGCTGGGCCGATCGCGGCCATGGCGACATGGGAACGCCGGTCGGCATCGTCTGCCATCATACCGGCACCCCCGGCGCGCTCGACAAGAACATGCCGACGCTCGACGTGCTCATCAACGGCCGCAGCGATCTTTCGGGCCCACTCTCGCAGCTCGGTCTCGGGCGCGACGGCACGTTCTATGTCGTAGCCGCAGGGCTTTGCTATCACGCGGGCAAGGGCGGGTGGAAAGGCGTCACCGGCAATTCGCGCCTTATCGGCATCGAAGGCGAAAACGGCGGCAGGGTCAGCGACGCCTGGCCCGACGTGCAGATGGACGCTTATCGCCGTGGTGTCGCCGCGATCCTGAAAGAGATCGGCGCCGACGTCTCGATGTGCTGCGGTCACAAGGAATTCGCGCCGGGACGCAAGGACGATCCGCTGTTCGACATGGACAAGTTCCGCGCCGACGTGCAGGCCATCATGAGGGGTACGGGCCAGATTCAGCCGTTGATTCCCGCAGCCGACCCCGCCGGCAAGCAAACCCTGAAGCGCGGCAGCCGCGGCGACGCGGTCAAAACGGTGCAGACAAAAATCGGCGTGACGGCGGATGGCATCTTCGGCCCGGGCACCGAGGCCGCGGTGCGCGCGTTCCAGCGCAGCAAAAACGCAGTCGCAGATGGCATTGTGGGGCCCGAGACCTGGGCATTGATGAGCGCGTAACGAGTTCGTCGCTCTAGATACCCAACAGCGGCAGCAGCCAGTCCGGCCAGCTCGTCGAACAGCCTGCCACGGTGTGATCGGCGTTGAGCACGAGGAC
>Ga0105239_10010110_pt1 | contig 10577 bp, 11 predicted proteins | sample KBSC44metaG_FD_92761 | JGI IMG/M metagenome (GOLD analysis project Ga0105239, IMG submission 92761) | Corn rhizosphere microbial communities from Kellogg Biological Station, Michigan, USA - KBS C4-4 metaG | ecosystem: Host-associated > Plants > Roots > Rhizosphere > Soil | place: Michigan, USA...
GGGATGGAGCAGTTGGTAGCTCGTCGGGCTCATAACCCGAAGGTCGTAGGTTCGAGTCCTGCTCCCGCTACAACGTAAGTTAAAAGTCTTTAGTCGTAAGTCTAAAGACTTTTTTCGTTTGGTGTAGTCTTCAGACTACCGGCATAGCCATTTAATTTTTTAAATCGGACAGCCGGGGCTTCCAATCGTTGCATCCGGACATGCTATAATTTCTTTTTCGGACTCTTTCTATTTTTTCGCCTTAGTATGCTTTAATGTCCTATAAATGAGCTACTATTGTAATTATATTTAAACTAAACCGATAAAACCCTTAATATGAAATTAAATTTTACGCGCCCATTGTTTGTACTGGCAGGCGTCGTGTTCTTCTATACGTCGTGTAAAAAGGCAGATGTTCCTTCAGTAAGTAACACCACAACATCTGTTGATTTCAAGACACTAAGCAGCCAGCTTGGTACGGAATTTTACAAGTCAATTACCGGACAATACGGTGGAACAGATGTAAACAAAGGCATAACCACACCTGATGTAGCTGTTGCCGCAAACAAAAAGTTTTCACTTAACAGCGTAGTTCCTTTATGTGGTACCGTTATCGACACAACGTATAATACGACAACCGGAATAAACACGAATACCATTAAAACGCATTTTGAGAACTTCCATTTTATCTACACCTGCGATGCCGGTCGGGTTGACGGTTATCTCGTTCGCGACAGCCTGGTAAATGTGGCATACAGTGGAGGTTTGTTGTTTTCTGACACCTACGCAATCACGCAAAATTATGCTGTTAAGGCGCTTGATCAAACCTATAAGTATGTTTCTATGGACGGCTCACTAAGCTCGCTGGTGGCAACCGGGAATGCTGACGCGCTCTCTTTAAATTCAACCGCATCTATTTATTATTTAGTTGGCCTTAGAGTAAACTTTGCTTCTGGCCCGGCTGACATTACTGCCGGCACCACAAGTTTTAAAACCACTATAACGGCATATAACCTGACCATAAGTCCTGTCAAACACATTACAACCTATTATGGCACTATCCAATATTTAGGCAATCACAAGGCAAAGGTTACCTTTATCCCGGGAGCGGCCTACATAGTTGATTTGATAACTGGTGTTGCTACGCCTGCTTAACAATTTATTGGTCAGGGTCAAAAAAAACGTTAAATTTCAGTCAGCATCTCAAAGAATTTCTTCACGGCTTTCTTTTCATAAGCTTCTCTCTGAGAGATAATCATAATGGTCCGCCTCATGTTTTTTCCATCAATCGGGATAGCAACTACATCGGGGTCGCTTACAATAGTATCACTCAATAAGGTATGCCAAAGCCCTGTTTTTACAATTTCAAACAGCGTAGGTATGTCGTTTATTTCCATACAAATATTCGGGGTCAGATTTTTTTTGCTGAACGACTCCTCAATAAACTGTATGGTACTGTACCCACTAAATGGTAAGGCCAATGGCAACTCCGCCACTTCATTAAGTGATATATTTGTTTTTTGGGCCAGCGATGATTTTTTAGCCGTTACCAGTACCATATTTGCTTTTAAAAGGGTTTGATATTTCAGATGAGGATCTTTGGATTCTTCATTGAATGCCAAAATGAAGTCGAATTGATGCAAATTAAGCTTTTCGAGAAGGTCCTTTGTGGTGCCAAATACAACCTGGGTTTTGATACCTGGATACCGGCTTGCAAATTGTATCAATGTTTTGGCAAATAAAATTCGCATGGAGTAAATTACACCGATAGTTATTTTTCCCGTATTCAAATTTTTCAGATCCTGTAAAAGCATTAGTCCTTCATCAGCTCTGCTTATACTCTGTAAAGCATATTCGCTAAACAGGTTACCAGCTTCGGTAAGTGTAATCCTTTTTCCAATACGGTTAAATAAAGGAACATTTAACTCATTTTCCAGTTGCTTAATTTGCTGTGATAAAGTACTTTGACTGATATTTAAAGCTCTTGCAGCTTCTGTAAAATTTAATAAATCCCTGGCTTTCAAAAAATATTTGAGCTGTCTTAATTCCATATTTCTAAATCGGTTTTTCCGATTGTTTTCATAGAAAAATAACGTTTTACAAATAAAGGCAATATTTTAATATTTGTGCAGGGGTTCAAAATTTTGAACCCCTGCTTAACCAGGAAAAACATGAAAAGACTATCTGCAACAGCAATCATTTCATTATTTGCACTTGCTGTTTTTGGACAAATTGAATCACAGAAAGACAGCATTCCGCCTGGTGGGCCTGTTATAAAAGTCACATTGCTTGGCACTGGTACCCCTCAACCAATTATGGAGCGTTTTGGACCGAGTATTCTTGTACAGGCTGGTAACCAATCTTTGTTATTTGACGCCGGTCGCGGATGTCTTCAACGTTTGCGTCAAATAAACCTGTCTTATGATAAAATTGATGCACTTTTTCTTACTCACCTTCATTCTGATCATATTGTAGGTTTACCCGATCTGTGGCTTACGGGATGGCTTCTCTCAAACAGGGCCGCCCCGTTAAAGGTTTTTGGCCCTGTCGGCACAAGCGATATGGTGACGTATTTGCAAAAGGCATTTTCGTTTGATATTAAAATCCGGATAGAGGATGATAAGGCCAATGCAGATGGAAGTAAATTAAATGTAACTGAAATACAGCAAGGGGTTATTTACGAAAAGGATGGCGTTAAGGTAACTGCTTTTGAGGTAGACCATGCCCCTGTTAAGCCTGCATTCGGTTTTAGGATAGACTATAAAGGGCATTCGGTGGTATTATCCGGAGATACAAAGTATTCAAATAACCTGGTAAGGTTTGCCAGGGGAACGGATCTATTGATACATGAAGTTGTGGTTGCTCCCGATACTTTGCGTAAAACTGACCCCAAATATTCGATACTGGCACATCATCCTACCCCGGAACAAACGGCTAAAGTTTTTAATGAAGTAAAGCCGAAACTTGCTGTGTACGCTCATGTCGTAAAACTTTATGGTCGGGGTGAGCAGGAGTTGTTAAAACGTACAGAGGCGAATTATCCGGGCCGATTTGTTATAGGCGAGGACTTGATGAGTTTTTCAATTGGTGATACTGTTTCCGTTATGAATAAGCAGTAGTGTTATTACCTGCACACCTGGAACCAAAAAGGCCATGTTCAAATCGTTGGTAGCCAGTGGGGGAAAGCCTTTCGAATCTTTTTTGCGCGATTTGAGGTTATTGGCCTTCTGATGAATTTGGTTGGCTCCTTTCCCGAGGAACTAATCTGTGCATCAAAAATGAACGGTCAATGTATCAGTTTCGATCAGTTTAGATCTTAATTTGACGCAAATAATTGATATTCAATTATATACCACTTTGGCATTTCCTTTGTCAAAATCTAAACGAGTGGCGAACGCCAACCTTCAGCTTAAACAAAAACTATCATGAGAAAAGCGACAACCCGTTTTTTAGCATTTGTACTCGCATCTTCTGTTATGCTCAGCTGCCATTCGCATTATCGCTCCACAGCGTATTCATACATGATACCCAAACAGCTCCCTGACGGGCTGCCTGTAGATGCGATGTACAATGTCGGGATAGATACAGATAAAATTGTGAAGCTTACCAAACTGATACTGGCTGACACTTTTCCAAATATCCACAGTATGCTCCTCCTCCGGCATGGCAAACTGGTGTACGAAAATTATTTTGCAGGCGAAGATGGACGTGCAGGTTATGTCAATCACACGATTGATGATTTGCACGATTGCAGGAGCGTTACGAAAAGTTTCACCTCGGCGTGCATTGGTATCGCTGTAAAACAAGGCTATATCAAAAGCATTGACGAACCAATATTTCCGTACTTCAAAGACTATGCAAAATATTTCGATGCGGCTAAAAGAAAAATAACGATCCGGCATTTGCTGACCATGACCAGCGGGTTTGAATGGGACGAAAAGATCACCTACCTCGATCCTAAAAACAGCGAAATACAAATGGACAAAAGCGAGGACCCTGTGGCATTTATATTAAGCCGCAAGCTTACTTCCGCTCCGGGCACAACCTGGAATTATTGCGCCGGCAGCGCGCAACTTTTAGAAGAAATACTATGGAAAGCTACAGGCGAAAGACTGAACAAATATGCGGAGAAGAATTTGTTTGCTCCGTTGGGCATCAAGCAGTATACATGGGACTCCATGATTGATAAGAAGATGATTGCGGGTGCGTGGGGCCTCAGGCTAAAGCCGAGGGATATGGCCAAATTCGGGCTTTTGTATATGAACTATGGCAAATGGGGCAACAAGCAGATATTAGATACTGCCTGGGTGAAACACTCATTAAACAGTGAGGTTTCCAAGCCAATAATAAGATCCAACACACCTCGTGGTTACGGCTTTCAATTTTGGGTGGGACTGATGGTACAGCACCAGTACAAAACCCCCATTTCTTATGCTAATGGTAACGGCGGCCAGATGATATATTTTTGGAGGGATATGGATATAGTACTTGTATTCACAGGCGGCAATTACGATCGACGCGATATAAAAAATAATACTGATTCAGCATTTGGCTATATCGTCCCCTCAGTTAAAGAGATGAAACCTTACATAAAGTGATCCCACTCGTCAGTGCCTTGTTGGAAGAGCCTGCGCGGACATAAGATAATTCCCAAAGAAAACTTCACACAAAGCTAAAATGGCTAAAGTAACAATCGTTTTTTTTAGCATTTGTACCGGCATCTTCTGTTGTGCCCAGCTGTCATTCGCATTCAGCTTTTGGTCGGTGTTTTCACCGCACCATTTGTATAGACTTACCTCCACAAAAAAAGCCGCGCTACCTTTGTAAAGCGACTTCATAGCCTGTAGGGGAATCGAACCTGAGAAAATTCAGTCAAATGTTTGCTAACAGAGGTAAGTCATCTATAAATTGGTTCGAGTTTAGTCCGATGGGGCTACCTTTTAAAAGTCAAAAGCCTTAAGTCGAAGGATTTGAGGCTTTTGACTTTGAGATTTTTGTGCATTAGTTTTACCATATCTCACAAATCAATACCCGGTTTTGATTATTCCTTTTCGGCCGACCACCGACCCGGATTTTCAATCGAGCCATCGCTTGATCCTGTCCAGATGCCGTTCATTGTTCTGCCGCCGATTGATATATTCATGGTATATACAACCGGTTCAATGTTGCCGCTTATCACCACAGATCGCATGATGAGGACCCTGGTCCTTACATCGTAGTTACCGGCAATACTGTCCGTACCTGTTGATAACCCGTCAACTGCATCCCATAAAAAAAGTCCGCTGTAGTCAATACCTTTCTGTTTCAGGGTAAAGGAGCCGGTCCAATGCCTGCCATCGTTACCAACAGCGCTGGTAATTTTCCATTTTCCCGCCAGGGACGGTTCGGGCTGTGATTTTGACTGGCATGATACAATAAATTGCACCAGTAATACAGCTAACAGAATTTTTATTATACGCATAACGGTGAAATAAAAAGATTGGTTAACAATAAAGATAAACAAACATGTCGTTCCTTTCATTTTCGGGTAATATATTTTGCAAACTTTTCCGAGTGGTGAACAATTACAGATGGTATGTTAAAGTCCCAAAAACTAAATGCCCGTAAAGTGTGGAAACCCGCAATTATTTTTCGTTTAAGCGTCCATACTTAACTGATCGCGGCAATAGCTGCTCCATTGCGGAATCGAATAGTACACTGCTTTGACCTGCAGTTAACGAAGTTTAACTATTTTTGACAGCCCGAATCAACTGATCCGGGCCAATAATACATATAAAATGTCAATCACATCGGGCGAAGAACTAACGGGGATGAAAGCAGTAAGCGAACTTGTTGCGCTTACATTGCGGCAAATGATCGATCATGCAAAGCCGGGGATGACGGCTAAAGATCTGGATGACTTTGGCGGCTTAATACTGGAAAAACATGGGGCGAATTCCGCTCCCTTAAAAACATACAATTTTCCGGGCAATACCTGTATCAGCATTAATCAACAGATTGCCCATGGTATACCAAAAGCGGAAACAATATTAAAAGAAGGCGACCTGGTTAACATCGATGTCTCGGCTGAACTAAACGGTTATTGGGCCGATAATGGCTGCTCTTTCGTCCTTGGTGGAGATATACATGGCCATCAAGCGTTGGTTAATGCTTCAAAAGAAATATTGCGGAAAGCGATCAGCAATATCAAAGGCGGCGTGCGAGTGGCCGACATTGGCCTGATCATAGAAACTGAGGCGAAAAAGCGAGGATATAAAGTAATAAAAAATTTAACGGGACATGGCGTTGGCCGGAGTTTACATGAGGAACCCCACGAAATTGCCAATTATCGCGATCGTTTCAACTTGCAACGCTTCAAGAAAAACTCTGTGGTAGCTGTGGAAACGTTTATCTCAACTGCCTCTACTATTGCAGAGACCCAGTCAGATGGATGGACGCTTGTCGGGGACAAAGGCGGCTATGTAGCACAGCATGAACACACTATCCTGATAACAGGTGGCGAACCGGTTATCCTGACTGAAAATAACGGCGTTTGGTAATAGCGCCCTGTAATTGATAGTTATTTTATTAGAGGAAACACTCACAATATGAGTGTTTCCTTTTTTATGTATTCAATTGCCTTATTTATGCTTGCACAAATGCGGCATTTTGGCGCTCCATCGCTTTTACTGAACCGTTGCGCCAGCTGTCTGCCATAGATGCCGACATCGGTTCAGGAAATATTTCCTCTTCTCCCCGTTCCACGCCATCAAAAATGGCCGCTGCAGCCGATTCGGGCGAAGCCTTTGGAATATCAAACCCGCGGTTCATATCGGTATCAACGGGCCCTGTTAAAACGGCGTGCACATTTACGCCTTTCCCGGTCATGTAAGCGCGCAGGGATTGGGTCATGGAGAACAAAGCTGCCTTAGAGATCGAGTAAGAAGCAATTGGCGGCAAGGGGGCGAGAGACACAATAGATAATATATTGACGATGGCCCCGCCCGAGCCGATGAGCAAAGGTAAAAATGCCTGCGTCAGGTCGTAAGTTCCGAAAAGGTTAACGTCCAAATGCTTCGTAATAGCTTCCCGCTCGCTCAGATCGTCAAATGACGCGATACCGGCATTATTAATAAGCATATCAAGCGAAGCAATCTCTTGCACAGCTCTCCGGATCTGCTCCGGGTCGGTAATATCAAGGGTTAATGGTATAACCCGTGTATCAGGATGCTTTAGCGGGACACGTGTTCCGGCATATATACGCTTTGCGCCCCTGTTAAGGGCCTCTGTTACCAGTGCCTGGCCAATGCCACGGTTTGCACCGGTGATTAGTATTGTTTTATTTGCAATGTTCATGATTTAAAAATTTATTTAGTTAGCAATTCTTCTTTGGTTGTCGGGTTTCCTACACCCGTAGTTACGAGGTTTTTCAGACTGTTATTGATATAGCCGCTCCACGCATTGGAACAGTCGTTATAGCACTCGCCTTGCGGCACCAGGCCTATGTGTGTAAAACGCACCTCCGTCTGCTCTCCTTTTTTAGTGATGTCAAAAACTACCCGGGTGCCGGTCCACTCGCTTTCATCATCAATAAAAGTGAGCTTACTCTCTGTGATTAACCAAACTATTTTGCTGTAGGGCACTACCTCGATGAGCCTTTGTTTGGAATAGTGCACATTCCAGAACTGCACCGAAAATTCATCGTTCAACTTTTCGGTATTGCCTTCTACACCTTCTGTCCACCAGGCGCGAACGTTGTTGATCGCTTCAAAAGCCTCTTTTGGGCTTTGATCAACCAGGAAACTGGTTGTGAAATTTTGACTATTCATGCTGTCCTCCTTTCATGGCCTCTGCATTGTTGATGGCCCGTTCGTATGGATTTGGGTTGCCTTTGCCTGTTTCGATAAGGCTTTTCAGGCTGCCGCCAACATAATTGCCCCAGGCATCGGCGCATATCTGATAACATTCATAAGCCGGCACTAAACCGATGTGTGTAAAAACTAACTGCGTTTTTCCATACTTCTGCGAGCTATCGAACCTAATTTTGGTGCCGGTCCACTCGGCTTTGTCCTTAGTGAAATCAAAACGATTCTCTAAAACCAGCCAAACGACTTTTTTATTTGGAATAAATTCGACGATTTTCAATTTGCAGCGGTGTACATCTTTATAATGATAATTGAATTCTGCATTCAATTGATCAGTCGGGCCGTCTATTTGCTCCGACCACCAGCCCCGAACATTGTTGATAGCCTTAAATACTTGTTCCGGGCTTTGATTTACCTGGAACGTAGTGGTGTAATCTTGCTTTTGCATAGTTTTTAAATTTGATAGGCTTACTATCGTAGTAAAACAAATAATTAAAAGTTTCATATTATCATCCCCGCCGTTAAGTTCATAATTGTACCGGTTATCGCGCTTCCTTCGTCCGAAGCCACGAACACAGCGGCGTTAGTAAGTTCGGCCAGGGAGGTCAAGCGCCCGCGATGGGTCATGTCTTCCATAATACCGTGGAATTGCTCAAAAGTTATCCCGTGCGATTTCCCGTGTATTTCCCATACCTCATCAATTAACGGCGTTTCGGGAATACCAGTGGTCTGCAGGCATACTGCCCTAACCCCTTGAGGTCCGCATTCTACAGAAAGCGACCGGCAAAGTGCTTCCAATGCCGACCAGGCAGGTACCATGCCTCCAACGAAGGGCGGACTGATCCGGCTGGCATTTGGGGTATGCATCAATATTATACCATTACCTTGTTTACTCATTACCCGGGCCGCAGCCCTGGCTGTTATAAAATGCGACTGGGTGTAAGTGCTGATGGGGAGAAGAAAAGCATCGGTGGCAAGCTCCGTCAGCGCGATGCCCTGGATACCGTTTTGCGGAATACCTATCGCATTGAACGAAATATCTATTTTGCCGGCTTGCTTCAACAACATTTCCATATGAGCACTCACTGCCTCCTCGTCCAATGCGTCGACTTGTGTTGCAACAACAACGCCTCCCAGGCTTCTGATTTCATCAGCTATGGCATCACGCTTCGAAGCGGTGCGTCCCGTTAAAAAAACCTGCGCCCCCTCCCGGGCAAAGGCCTTGGCGATAGCGCCTCCTATCGCGCCGTCGCCATAAACAACGGCGACTTTGTTTTCTAATCGTTTCATATTGTCAAAGGTATTGTCCAAAATTGTTTGTTAAAGGGTGGTAAATAGACATTATGATGGGTTGATTTGGACATCAACAATAACTAACTTTGATAAAAATTCAAGCAGATGAAGCATCTCTCAGTTATATTCCCCGGTGAACAAAGTAATTTTAGTACGGTGGCCTGTATTGCCGGCACCTTCGAGATAATCGCGGCAGCTAATAGTTACCGTCGCAAAACCGGAAAAACGGACCTGTTTACAGTTCAGCTAGCGGGAGTTGGCGAAAAGAAAGAAATGTATGGGGGCATGTTTACTGTAAAACCCCAGGCCGACATTTCCGCGATTGAGAAAACCGACCTCATTGTTATTCCTTCATCAGTTCCTTTCTATCAACAGGCCGGAAAGGAAAACACGGGGCTGATCGATTGGATCAAAAAGCAATACAGGGACGGAGCAGAAGTGGCCAGCATCTGTTCAGGTGCGTTTATGCTGGCTTCCTCGGGCCTGCTGGATGGCAGGAACTGTTCTACCCATTGGGCCCATGCAGATGCATTCAGGCAGCAGTTTCCGAAGGTAAATTTAAAAGAGGACCAACTGATTACCGACGAAAAAGGTATTTATACAAATGGGGGAGCTTATTCCTTCCTGAACCTGATGATTTTTTTAGTAGAGAAATATTACGACAGGCAAACGGCCATTTATTGTTCCAAGATTTTCCAGATAGAGATGGACAGGAACAAGCAATCCGCCTTTGCTATTTTCACCGGACAAAAACTCCATGGGGATGCAATGGTGGAGCAGGCGCAGATCTACATTGAAAACCAGTTGGACGAAAAAATCTCGGTAGAAGAGCTGTCCGCCAAATTTTCCATCGGGAGGCGGAATTTTGACCGGCGGTTCATCAAAGCTACCGGCAATACCCCTATTGAATATGCACAAAGGGTAAAAATCGAATCTGCCAAAAAAGCGTTGGAAAGTAGTCGCAAGACGGTTAACGAAGTAATGTATGAGGTGGGCTATTCAGATGTAAAGGCATTCCGCGAGGTTTTCCGCAAAATTACGGGCATTTCGCCACTGGAGTACAGGAGCAAATACAATAAGGACGCAGTGCAATAAACGTATTCCTATAAAATATCAGATGATCGACAAACTTGCATGGATCGAAATAAAAGATGCCTAAGCTCCACGGCTATTATTTATTGCGCGCCTATTTCGTTTGTAAAAATCCCTTCCGTAATCAAAACTCCCCGCTCGCTATTACCGGTGTCAATTGTGTGCACATACTTAAAGCTCCGGCTTAGCTGGTCGTAACCCTGGTCAATGATGTTTATGTTCACATCGGTAACTTTAAAATCGATATTATTTTGCACGCACAGTAAATGCTGATTGCCCGATAGCAGGAAATCATAGTCATATCCTCTGCTGTGCAGCTCAATAACCCTTTTGGTTAACAAGCTATTTAGTTTTCGGGTGTTTTTTTCA
>Ga0105239_10010112_pt1 | contig 10575 bp, 8 predicted proteins | sample KBSC44metaG_FD_92761 | JGI IMG/M metagenome (GOLD analysis project Ga0105239, IMG submission 92761) | Corn rhizosphere microbial communities from Kellogg Biological Station, Michigan, USA - KBS C4-4 metaG | ecosystem: Host-associated > Plants > Roots > Rhizosphere > Soil | place: Michigan, USA...
TAGCGAGATGAACCGCCAGTCGATGCTGTAGTCCCGTTGTTCGGCCACCATGCGCACCCACTTGCTGGTCATCCATGCGAACGGGCAGACGGGGTCGAAGTAGAAGTCCAGGTCGGCTCGGGCTAGGCGAGCGGGCTGCGTGGATGCTTCGGTGTTCACGGTATGGCTCCTCTTTGGCGATGGATCGAGCAGGTGATGTCAATCTGCGGTGGTCTTGCCGCGGGTTCTGTCGAGGAAGTAGTGGATCGCCTCGAAGGCGTGATCCTGAGTCACCGTGTCGGCGAAGTCGGCCACGATTGCCGACTGATCGACCAGCGGGCCGGTGAGTGTCTTGGCGCGGCTGGCATAGAAGCCGCCGCTCCGCAACGGGCCGCCGACGACTGCGTCGACAAGGCGCTTCGCTCCGACTTCCAGCGGATGGGAAAATCCCAACACCGGTGCGACATAGGGCATCAGGACACGCTGCGCGATCACCCGGGTCACCGTGGCCACGTCCCTGAGCCCGTCGGTTCCCCACGTGTTGCCGGGGCTCACAGTCAGCAACCGGCGATCGGGATGTCGACGGGCCAGCGCCGACATCCCCAGCGCCCCGAGGTATTTCACCTGCCCGTAGGCCAGCATGGGGTCGACCCTGTGACCGCCGAAGAACGTGCCGTCGATCACCGAGGCGAACTCGTCGACCGACCGGGTGGCAAACCTTGGCCGCCTCAACCTCAGTGCAGTCACCCCACGCGCCACCTCGCTGCCGACGAGCACCGCCGTCGAAGCCAGCATCTGCGCGTCGAGCAGACCTTCCAGAAGCACCACGTGCCCCAGAACGTTCGAGGCGAAGATTGTCGTCACTCCGTCGGCCGTGTGGGCCATCGGTGTGCGACCGCCGGCGCCACCAGCGTTGAGCAACACCCCCTGCAGCGGCGTGTCGATCGAGGACAGTGCGGCACGCACCGATCTGAGTTCGGCGGTATCGAGGATCAGGATATCGAAGACCCTTCGACCGGTGATGGCCTCCAGGTCGGCCTTCGCCGCCGCGGCCCTGCCCGCGTCGCGGCACGCCAAATAGATGCGAGTGACCTCGGGACGCAGCGCCAACTGTCGCGCGGCGTCCTTGCCGAGTCCGGTGTTGGCGCCGGTGACGAGAAACGCGTTGTCGGACAACGGAGTCAGCTCACCGCGTCGACGGCGGCGATTATGTCGGCGACTTCTGTGCGGGTGGCGTAGTTGGGGTGCACGTCGATCCACCGGATGATGCCCGCGGCGTCGAAGACGACGACCGTGGGCATCGGCAGGGTAGCGCCTGCGTCGACGTTGACTCCGGTGACGTCCAATCCCAACGTGTGCTGAGCCGCCACCGAATCAGGCGACGGGTGCGTCACGATCCCCAACGCGGCCGCGATCTGATTGCCTGGATCCGTCGAATCCGCCTGTAGCAATGTCCATTCCGCGGCGGCGGAGCCTACGTCGGCGTGTACCACGGCCAACTTGTTCGGCGACCGAGCTGCCCGAGCGATTCGCGCGCCGGGCTGCGCCGCCCCGGCTATGTATTGCGCCGTGAGCCTGCCGACGAGCCCAGTCGCCTCAGACGGTACAAGATCGAATTCCCGGTCGGGCATTGGCTCTTCCCCTCGCAAATGGGCTGCGCTGCCTCGCGTCGCCGGATCCGCACCACCGATGTAGGCATCGCCAACATTAGGTCGTCATGGCGACATCGTCAACATCTGCGGGCGCGATGGGCGTGGCTGCCAGCCTGCGGGTTCCGGGGAATGCCATCGTCGTCGCCCGCGTCACGAGGGCCAGGGGCATTGGGTGGCATCGTGGACACGCTGAGGTCGTATCGCTGCGGTCGGGGACGATGGGCGGCCTTGACGCTCACGCTGTCTGGAGATGAACGTTGCTCGGTTGGCGACGTGACGGTGTCGGAACGGTGAGTGGCTACGGACAGTCGGCACACCGTCCCGTCTGACCGTCGTTCTCAGTATTTTGACAGCGAAGCTGGCACGACTTGGCCTTGACGCGTAGCACGTTTCGAGTATGTTTGGGTTGCTCGGCCCATTATGCGACGCCGAGTGTGACGCTAATTCTCGCGTCACCGACACCGAAGGAGTGGCCTCTGACCAGAGTCGACAGGGGCCAGGATCCGGTCGTCGTGCGGGGTGCTGATCAGAACCGAGCGGCATGGATCCGCACGACAGCTGCTTGAGACTCGCTGCCATCGGCTCTCGTCGGTGACTCGGGCCAGCGTAGGCGTTGGTCACCGCGAAGATCGCTGTCTGGCCTAAGTTCCCGGTGGCTGCGGTGTCTCGAGCGTCGATGGACCGGGGAGAGACAGATCCTTGTTTCTGGTCGCGAGTTCGAGGTGTCGGCGTGCGGTGCGGTCGTTGGCAGCGGAGCGGGCGATCGTCTGGCGATGGCAGTGAAAGGGGTTGTCGTGGAGGATGGTAAGTCCGGACTGACCGCCGTCCTCGTCCACGGTGCGTGGGCCGACGGTTCGAGCTGGCAACGGGTCATTGCGTCCCTTCGTCGATTGGGCGTCGCCGTCACGGCGGCACCGATACCGCTGACGTCGCTTGGCGACGACGTCGCCGCGCTCGATCGCGCCATCGATCGCGCCATCGATCGCGTGGGCGGTCCCGTGGTGCTGGTCGCTCATGCCTACGCCGGCGCGGTCATCGGGTCCTCCACACACCCTCGGGTTGCAGCGTTGGTCTTCGTTGCCGCGTTGGCCCCGGACAAAGGGGAGACGGTAGCAGATGTCTTCTATCGCAATCCATCACATGAGACAGCCCCCAACCTTTCTCCTGATCGTGACGGCTACATCTGGCTCCCGTCGACGTCGTTTGCGTCGGCGTTCGCTCAGCATGCACGTGCTGAGGACCACGCATGGTTGGCTGCGGTGCAACGGCCCATCCACGTGGACTGCATTCAGCACCCGGTACCCGCACCGCGGTGGAGGGACCTGCCCACGTGGTTCCTGCACGCCGAGGAGGACCGCATGATCGCCTCTGTCACACAGGCTTTCATGGCTGACCGGATGGACGCGACGACACACGTGCACCGCACCGACCATGCACCGATGATCAGTCGGCCAGACGCCGTCGTCGACGTCATCACCGCCGCGATGGGCGGCGTTCGCGCCACCGCACGCCCGCGGTGAGGGGCTGAGCGACCGCCGCCAGAGCATCGAATTACGTTGGGGCACAGTACTGTTGACTTGTGACCTCTCTATTCGCGGCCTGAACGTGTGTAGTGCACCAGTCGCCAAAATCAGGCCCGACTGGCATGGCACTCGGTGACATGGGCGGACGTAACCGAGGTCAGCATGCCAGTTGGGATCAAAGACTTCCTCGCATAGCAACATCGGCGCTACATCGTGGCCGTTTCGTTGCCGGTTCGAGCAACGTCGTACTGGAAGCACCCACGAACGTGACCTCGTTCTGGCTGTCGTGGAGCAATGCGATGACGACCCGCAATGGCCCGGTTGGCTCTACCCGGCTGCACCCGAACTGGCCGCCAGCATCATCGAAGATGGACTCGCAGCCAACAAACTCCGCTACGTGAATCGCCTCATCGAGGTAGCGCTTCGCATCGTCGATGGCCCGATGCCGACCGAACCCAAGAACCTTGCCCGCGATCTATCGGCTGCCGCCCCGGTAGGCCGACCACCGCGGGGTCATTCGTGACAAACTGCGCCGCGCACCGGTCGGTGATCCCGTGCACCGCAGCATTGCAAGTGCCCTAACTACGGCACTTTGGAACGCGCATTCCAGGCGCGATCGACCGCTACCGCTACATCGAGACGGGAGCGTCCCGCCAAGAGAGCGGCCAGCGCGTAACAGTTGCGAACTTGCTCTCGTCATCACGCGCTGTCAGTGACATCTCGCCAACTCCACGGCTCAAGTCCGCCATCGACGCTTGCGACGACCTTGTGCTGTATCGCGCCGACGACGGCCGGATGGTGCCGCTGGAGACAGACGAGCGCGGGTTCGATCACCGATCCGTGCTCGCGGCCCTCGCAGACCAGGACGATGCCAACCTGCTTCAGCTGTGCGTGCGACAGCTCCCCGACGATGCGTGGCGGGCCAAATCGCTGCTGGCACGGGCCTGTTGGCCGGCTCTGGTCCGGACCGAAATCGCAGCAACTCTGCGCACCTTCCGATACGCCCAAGAAGACTAAACGAGTACCTGGCGCCGCCCGAAGATGAGACGCGGCGGCCGGGTAGACCGTGTCATCGGAGCCGCTCATGGAATCAAGCCGCTTTCCGACGACCGTACGGTTCTAGGATCCGCCACGAAAAGTGGAAAACACCATCCGCCATTTCGGCTGGAATCTTGAAAACGCCCTGGTAGAGAGATCGCCATCCGCCAAGCAGTCTCGGAACCTACAGGTTGTGGGTTCTGTTTTTGCGTGGCGGGATTCCGCACTTCGTGGCGGAGAGATGGCGGATCCGCCATGAACTCTGGAATCTGTCGGCGACCCGGCTGATTCAAGCGGCGGTTGGAACCACCTGCATCCGGGTGTGTGCACTTCGTATTCGTCTGGCCTTGGAGGAGGTGCTGGAATCTGCCGGACATGAGGACGGCGTAGTAGTCGTGTGCGTGGATGTGCGGTGTGGCGGTGACGTGATGTCGGCGGCGTTGGCGAAACCGCCCGGAGACGTGGCCGCACAGCTAACATGCAAGATTGGATCAACTCGGGGGAGGTGATCGTGGTGGGGCGAATTGTATTCACCGCGGGGGTCGTCGGTGTCGCGTGGGTGGTGGGCCTAGCGCCGACAGCGAGCGCGGATCCGTATCAGCCGCCACCCCCGCCGATCGACCCGGGAAGCATTGCAGGACAACAACCGTGGACACCCGGGATGCCGGGGTTGCCCGACGGCGGTGGAGTCACAGCGCCATTGTGCGACCCCGGCGACATCACGGGTGGTGGTCCACCCGAACCCAATGGGCCGCAAGGTGGCGCTGGAGGTCGCACTACCCGCGGGGGCGGTCCTGGCGACTCATCGAGCTGCGCCCCAGCGGACGCCGCGCAACCGGTCGGGCCAACTGATCTCCCACCCCAGCCGCCCTACCCGTACCCGCAGCCGTATGAGTGCTACCTGCCCTACCCGTGCGACCCGACGTATCAATACCCGCCTGAGCCCTACTCGCCATACCCGTACGGCCAACCTCAGCCATAGCGACACCGCGACGATGCTCAGCACGGACCGAGGCTGCTGCGGCGACGTGATAGGTGGGCGCGCGCCATGACGCCGGTGGATCCGAGCGCCGCCACTGCCGACCCGAGCGACGCCGCCCCGGCGTCGAACGAGGAACACGTGCCCGCGGACAAGAACGAGCGAACCCGTCCGCCACCGCCGAGCGGGAGGCAGCTGACCGCGCTGCTCGTCACTCTGGTCGCGGAGTCGCTGGCCCTTCTCTGGCTGGGGTTCGCCAACCTTCCCTACGCCCGCGGGGTGGCCGGTCTGACCGGCACCGCCATCTGGGTCATGTTCGGCTTGGTCGCCGCAGCCGCCGCGCTGGCCTTCGCGCCTCGTCGTCGCGATCCCGGGTCCTGGTGGGTGCCCACGACATACCTCGCGCAGTTCTCGACGATTGCCGTAGCGGTGTACGTCGCAACGGCCGAAGTGCAGAGCCAGGTGATCCAACGGTGCGTGGTTGCCGGTGCCGCGATCGTCATGGCGGTCGCAGCGGGATGGATGTTCGTGCTGCGACACCATGTTTCGGGCATCGAGTTGACGTGGCTGCAGAAGACCGGCGCGACACTCATCACGTTGGCCAGCGTCATCGTCGGCCTCGGACAGGCCTGGTATCAGCACGACTATCTGCCGAAAGCCTCACTGCCGAAGGTCGACATGTCCACCGAGCTCACCGAGATGAGCCGCAGCGGCAACATCGCTCACGTCGCCGCGAAGATCACCTTGAAGAACCAGGGGACATTGACCGTTCAGTCCCTCGGCAGCGTCATGCGCGTCGTGGGCTATCCGTCGGACGCCGTCGCCACCGAACCAAGCGATGCCAACCACCTCGCCGACTCCCTGGACTTCGGCTTCCTGCCGCCCTCGCGTGAGTTTCGCAGCAACGGCACCGACTGGACGAAGCGAAGACTGCTCTACAGCGACGACTTCATGAGTTTCCACGCCGTGCTCACCCCCGGCATGGAGGTGTCCTATCAGCGGGTCGTCGACGTCGACATCACCCAGACGCCCCGGGTCCGGCTCAGCGTCCAAGTCGGCCTGTTCAACAGCCAATATCTCGATAGGTCGGAGACATGCTCGACGCCAACGTCGGTGTCTGAGGGCGATCCACGGTTCGAGCCCACGGCTATGACACCGGGCACCGAGGACCACTACACCGCGCTGTGCATCGACACCTTCGTCAGACCCCGCAACATCGTGGACCAGCTCGTCGGGGACCATCCCAGCGTCCGATTGGTCTACGTAGTGGCCCCGCCAGCGTGCGGGGACACTGACCCGCCGTGCCCACCCGCCGAGACGCCGTTCTACTACTTCAAGTGGCACACCGACGGATTCGATGGCTGGCAACCACATCCGCGGCCGAACAAACTCGAGGACGCCTACCCCAACATCGATCTACTGCGGTCCAGCGAAATCGCCTTCGGTGACAAGCCGCCACAGCAGTAGACCCCGATCCGCCGTGGGCTCATCCACCTGGCCAAATCCGATGGCCTGCCCGGTGATGGGCGAGCCCGACGATGCACCGAGCGCCGTCGGCGACGACCGGGTGGCACGGGCACTGGCCGGCGCGACCACGACTCAGATCGGCGCCTTGGGTGAGGAAACCGCCGCGGTACTGCTCGAAGAAGTATGGGATGGGATCGTCGTCACGATGGGCGACGCGCGGATGCCGCGCGAAGGTGCCACTCAGGATCTGGACTTGCTCGGCTTCATCGACGGTGAACTCATCGCCTTCGAGGTGAAGACGCGGTACCGGTCCAACCGTGCCGGTAGGCTCACCCGCACGGGAAACCTGCTGCGGCCACGGCTCAATCGCGCCCGTTCGTTGGAGGCGGGCCGCCAGGGCAGCCAGTCGTACGTCAGTCAACGCGTCGATGCGTCCGTCGACACCGGTGAGGGCTATGGCGGGATCGATGTGCGGGTGATCGCGGTCGACTTCGTCGCGATGCTCGCCCAGCAGTTCGCCGTCGACGACGCCGGAACCCGCTTGACACCGCTCGAGGAACCGGTCGGCTGCGCCCACGCTGCGGCGGCGGCCCTGCAGCGGATCGTCGAGCACCAGCTCGCGCCCGACGTCGCCATCGCTGAAGACTCCGGCGCCTAGATACGGTGACCGACTCGACGTTGTCGGGATTGCGCGGATCTCGGCGGAGTCAGCCCACCCGTCCCGTCGCTACAGCAAAGCACTCGACGAACCTGTCAACAGACTGCAGTAAAACTGTCAAACAACTGTATCCCCGTGTTGAACGTGCTTATCGTTGCGTTGTCGCTACCGCGTTGAGCCGAGGGGGCAACCATGATGGCGAAGCGTCTGTTCATCACAGCGGTGGCGATGGTCGTGTGCGGGGGAACCGCGCTGTCGACCGGCTCGGGTAGGGCGGCTGCCTTTCCGCTGAAGCAGATCGTCGAGGCGGTCGAGGAGGTCGCGCCCGCTCTCGCCAACAAGTTGGGTGTCAGCGAGCAAGAGGTCGAACCGCTGTTGGTGCGACAAGCCTCGAGGTTGACGCCGGTGAATGACGCAGCTGAACTGGAGAAGTTTCAGCAGGAGTGGGCCGACTTCGAGCCGAGGATCCCGGCCCGCGACGAGGTGATCGCGGCGCGTGGAGACATACCAAGTCCGTACAAGACGGCGAACAACATGCTGTGCGAAACCACGGTCGACCTCTTGGCCGCCGACGATGTCTTTAGCTGGGACTACGCGATGAAGCGGGTCGACGGCCAGATTCAGCAGTCGTCTCCGATCGGCAAGAGGCTCGCCTTGTACAACGACCTCAACGAGATCACCAACAGCTTCGAGAGCGGTTGCATCTGCAAGGCGGCGGCCGAGCTTGCTGTCTTCATGGCGAAGAAGAGATTTTGCGAGTGATTCCTGCGCCCTGTGGCCCACCCGGAAGAGCGAAGCGGCAGCGTGCGACGAGCGTCAGTCGGCACAAGCCAGCAAGCGTCCGGGGAATGTGCTGCTAGGAAAGCGGTTTGGGCCGCAGCGGTAGTCACGGCTGCGGCCGCGGTGCGCCCTCGGCGGCGATGGTCGGCCGATCTGGGTCGTAGGAAGGTCGGTCGGCCGAGATGGGGTCTTGCAGCCGCACCTCGGCGGGGCGAGGCCATCGCTAGAGGGCACCAAGACCCAACTACAGAACGCGGTGAAGGAAATCACCACCGCGGCAACCCAACTGCTGCTCGGGCTGACATGGGACAACGTGCACGGCGACATCACCGGCAACTGCGAGGCACCCTACGGAACAGAGCGACGGACAACGGTATTTCCTGCCCGACGCCGTCGCCTCAGGCGCGACAGTTTCTGAATCCGATTGGCAGACAATCTTTGCCGCCGCGACGACGTCGGCCGCCAAAGTCGGGGCCACCGACGAAAAAGTCATCCAAGACCAGCCAGGAAACCACGACGTCTGGTTCTCCGGGCCCGCAGCATCTTCATCAAAATCGGCTCCAAAAACGAACTCGTCATATCCACCTACACGGGATGTCGAGTGCCGCAAGACAAGAAGTAAATCTGGCCGCCACTGCGATCTAGTTCGCCCACCTTTCTGCCGGGATCGCGTTGCCGACTGCTCCGTGCGTAGGTCCACGACCCGTGGGGACGTGGGCACGAGCGTAGTGGCAATCAGATCACCACATGAGCCGCTTTTGTTGACCTAGGGTGTCAATATCGGTGAGTAGACCTAGGCTGGAGCGAGGACTCGATGGCGACACCCAGAGTCGCCAGTAGCGCTAATGCGTCCTCGGTAAGGCCGTCACGGTACCTAGTGCTCGCGCTGCGTTCCGTCGCCTTCAAACCTGGTCGAGGCTGCCGAGGCGGCAATCATCAAGCAGGGGAGGGAGCGTCGTCGCCCCGGTGGCGCCATCCGTCAGGACTGACGGCCACTTCGGGTCAGTGCGTGACGGTCCATGGTTCGCGGGCGAAGATCTGTTCGACCATCGGGCGGAAGAACTCGAGCGGACGGTGTTCGAACTGCGCGTCGAAACAGTTTTGGTCGTACTTCTCGCAGAACTCCACGCAGTCGCCGAACCACTGGTGGCCGCGATACTTCTCCCGGGCGTCCCGCACGCCACCCATGTGAGGGGCGTAGTAGTACTGCTGGAATTCGGGGTGGACCTTGACGATCCAGGCCATTCGTTCCGACACGTAGGGCGCGATGACCGCCGATGCGAACGCGCCATGTGCATGTGGCGCGTACGTGTCACCGATGTCATGCAGGAGCGCCGCGACGACGTACTCGACCGGTCGTTGATCGTCGAAGGCCCGGGTTGCCGACTGCAGGGAGTGATCGAGTCGGCTGACCGGATACGCCTGCTGCCCATCCGCGAGAGCTTCCACCAGTTCGAGGACGCGGGGCACCAGCCCAGCGTTGTTTGCCTCCTCCGCGCGAACGATGAGGTCATAGTCTTCCGCGGTGCCCTCGACCATCGTGCGGTAGGTGGCACGTGTTTGCATGCTCATGGCCGGCTCCTCTCGACGCGCTGTTCAAGCCTAGCCATGACTTGTTTCGGCCGCGCGTCGTCCGAGGTCGGCTACCGTTCAACCGTCAGACCGGATCGAGAGAGATGGCATCCACATCGGCCGCGTCGAGCACGACGGCGATGATGGCTGCTCCCAACGCAAATGCCGCGCAGGCGCCGATCGCGACGGTGAAACCGTCACTGAACGCCGTCGCCGAGACGTAGCTGCCGACGGTCGTGAACAGCGCGACCAGAATGGCGACTCCGAAAACCCCGCCGAGTTCCTGGCTGAGGCCGTTGACTCCGGATGCCTTGCCGATGTCGTCGGACGCGACGGCACCCAGCATGGCGCTCTGCACTACGGGGATCGCCATCGATGTCCCAATTCCCTCGACGATCAACGGAATCAGCAGCGCGGTGTAGGAGGTGTCGGAGGTCGCCACCGCCGCGATCCAGCCGAGGCCGGCCGCCTTGAGCAGCAACCCGATGATCAGCACCGGGCGGTTGCCGAAGCGATCGGCAAGCGCGCCCGCCGACGGCGCCACCACCAACAACGTGGCCGTCCACGGGATGAGTCGCAGCCCGGCGTCCAGCGCCGAATAGCCGAGCCCGACCTGCATGTACTGGGACAGGAAGAAGACCGTGCCGTACAGCGAGGCATACAGAAGAAAGCTCGCGGCCGTGGACGCGGTGAACGGGCGACGCCCGAAGAGTCCGAGCGGCAACATCGGTTCGGTGGCGCGCCGTTGCCACAAGACGAACAGGACGATCAGGACCGCGCCGGCGGTCAGCGGCACGACGACTTCTGCACTGCTCCAACCGGATTCGTTGCCGCGCACCAACCCCCAGACCAAGCCCAGGCAACCGGCGGTGACCAGCGCCATTCCGCGCAGGTCGAGTGCGGTGTCCGGTCCGCCGCTCTCGTCGA
>Ga0105239_10010113_pt1 | contig 10574 bp, 6 predicted proteins | sample KBSC44metaG_FD_92761 | JGI IMG/M metagenome (GOLD analysis project Ga0105239, IMG submission 92761) | Corn rhizosphere microbial communities from Kellogg Biological Station, Michigan, USA - KBS C4-4 metaG | ecosystem: Host-associated > Plants > Roots > Rhizosphere > Soil | place: Michigan, USA...
GAAAAAAGACGCCTCCGCCGCCCCACGTCAAGCCCCCGGTCAAACGACCCGAGCCGCACCGCCAGGGGCACGTAGCAGCGCGCTCGCCGCAACAGGCGCTGAACACCCTGCTGTGGTCCGTCTTCTGGCTCTTTATCATCAATCTCATCGCAACCCTGCTATGGCGGCTGGCGGAGAACACCAATACGCGTCTCTCCTGTCTGATCGAGCAGCGTTTTATCCAGGGAACGTTCTCGCACGTCCTGCATCTCCCCCTCTCCTTCTTCGGCAAACGCAGCAGCGCCGCCATCGCCAAACAGATCGATCAGTCCGAAGAGGTCACCGGCATCGTCAATGGATTTTCCCAGCAGATACTTCCCGAGCTGATCAGCCTTGCCGGTATTCTTGCCATCATGTTCTGGCAGAACCTGGACCTGACCTCCGTGGCGCTGATCACGATACCTTTTTATATCCTCATCGCATGGCGCAGCGCCGGCAGGCTGGAGTCGGGACTCTCCAATTATTATTCGCGCTGGGAAGAGGTCTCTTCGCGCATCCAGGACGGCCTCACCGGCATCAAGACCGTCAAGCTGTCGGGAGCCGAGGACAGAGAAACAGCCGGTCTCCGGAACGTCGCCGACAAAGCCTACCAGGACTATATCCAGCGTACGCGGCTGTCCAATAAATACGTATTCTGGGAGACCATGCTCTCTCACCTGTCGACGGCGCTGGTCCTGGGCTATGGCGGTTATCTGACCCTGGAGAACAAGCTTACGCCGGGAGACGTGGTCATGTTCGTCGCCTATCTCGACCGGCTCTATGGTCCCATTGACACGCTGGCCAGCCTCTGGGTCGAGCTGCAGCAGAACGTGGCGTCCATCGCGAGGGCCTTTCGCCTCCTGGACAATGGTGCCGAAGAGAAAAAGGGAAGAGATCTCGTCATGCGGGAAGGCAGGGTCGAATTCCGCGACGTCCGTTTCAGCTACGACCCGAGTCGCGAAGTATTGCGCGGGCTTTCCTTTACCCTTGAGCCGGGCCGGGCCACTGCGCTGGTAGGGCCTTCGGGAGCGGGGAAGACGACAACCATCGACCTGCTGCTCAAGCTGTACGAACCCTCCGGCGGACATATCCTCATCGACGGTCAGGAACTGAAGGACCTTGACGCCGCCAGCATCCGCAGCCAGATCGGCGTCGTATCCACTGATGGCGCCATCTTTCGGGGCACGCTGCTGGACAATATCCGGTACAAACGTCAGTCGGCCACCGACGAGGAAGCCCTGGAGGCGGCGATGGCCGCCGGCTTGCACAGCACGCTGCAGCGGCTGCCGCAGGGACTCCATACTCCGGTGGGGGAAAGCGGGCTGGGTCTGTCGGTCGGAGAAAGACAGCGGATACAGATCGCAAGAGTGCTCGTGGCTAAACCCCGGATACTCGTGCTGGACGAAGCAACGGCCAACCTGGACTATTCTACCGAGGCGGAGGTAAGGCGGTCGATCGAAGCCGCCCGGGCTTCCACCACCATCGTCATCATCGCCCACCGCTATTCCATGGTGCGGGATGCCGACCAGGTCATCGTGCTGGCCGAAGGACAGGTCCAGGAGTCCGGCAGCCCCGACCAGCTGCTGGCAGACGACGGCTGGTTCAGCGAATGGGCCCGGTCCGCGGGGGAGGAAGACGAGGAGGAGCCGGAAGAAGAAGGGGAGGAGACCGAAGAGGAAGAAGGCGAGGACGAGGAAGAGGAATAAATTTTATGGAATTCCCGGCAGCCCGCATCTATTTCAGTTTAATAAACAAGACCGAGCATGCGTCAACCGATATTTCTGTCCCTGCTGCTTCTTTCGTTTGTGTCCGGCTTTGCCCAGACCCCTCCCATCCGGAACAGCGCAAGCCTGCCCTGCCGGCAAAAAGCCGAACGCCTGCTGGACGAGACCCTGGGTTTTATGGAGAAAAACTATTACCGGCGTAGCGAGGTATCCTGGCCGGTGCTGGCTGCGGAAGCCAAAGCCCGGCTCCGCGAAGCTATCAGCTGTGAGGATGCTTACTCGACCATCAGCTGGTGCTTTCGTCAGCTGAATGAGCCACACAGCTTCATCATGCCTCCGGATAAAGCAAGCCGTTATGCCGGCGAGACCGAGGGCCCCGACCAGCCGATGCCTGATCTTTCCACGCTGGTAGGCGAGATCAGGGGGGAATGGCTGCAGGATAGCATCGCCTATCTCACCATCCCCTGGGTGAGCACTACCGATAGCCTCGTCTGCCTGCGCATTGCCGACAGCCTCCAGACGATCATAGCGCATCTGGACACCCGCAATGTCTCCCGGTGGATCATTGACCTTCGCGGAAATTCCGGCGGCAACTGCTGGCCGATGCTGGCGGGCATCGGTCCGTTGCTGGGAGATGGAGTCTATGGTTATTTTGTAAGGGGGGACCAGCGGGTCCCGATCTCTTACAGGGACGGCTCCGCCTTTGAGGGCCGACACGTATTGTGCAGGGTGAGTAACCGCGGTTACAGGACGAGGAACGATCATAAGTCGATCGTGGTGCTCACCGGCCGCAGGACCGTCAGCGCGGGAGAGCTCGTAGCACTGGCTTTCAAAGGCCGTGCGCAGACTTGTCTGATCGGCGAACCCACGGCCGGCCTGACCACGGCGAACGCGACCTATGAACTTTCCGACAAGAGCCTTCTCGTGCTCTCGGTCTGCCAGGAAGCTGATCATATGGGCAATATCTGTACAGGCAGCATCCAGCCGGACAGGCTGGTGACAGTGGTGCCCACGGCCCCCGAAGATGCCGCCCGGAATGCGGCGCTGGCCTGGCTGCAGGGGCAGTAAGGATTTTGGTGTATATTACACCCTATGCATCATCCTAACCTACACTACACGCTGATCGCTGTTCTGGCAGGGGGTATCATGGCCTGCAACCAAAACAGCAACAGCGGTCCTGCTGACAACAGCGGAACGCCTTTTATAAAAGACAGTCTCATAGCGGATATCCGGACACTGGCTTCCGACTCTTTCCAGGGACGCCGACCGTTCACCATCGGTGAGAAAAGAACGATCGACTATCTCGTCAGATCTTATACCGCACTTGGTCTGGAGCCGGGCAACGGCAACAGCTATACCCAGGACGTGCCGCTGGTAGAGATCAGCCCCGCTGCGCCGTCCACAATGAGCATCTCGTCGCCGAAGACGCAGCTGGCACTTCAAAACCTGAACGACTTTGTCCTCTGGACCGAAAAGCCGGATTCCATCAATACCCTCGACAAAAATGACGTTGTCTTTGCGGGCTTCGGGGTCGTTGCGCCGGAATATAACTGGAATGACTATGCGGGATTGGACGTGAAAGGGAAAACAGTGGTTGTCATGGTTAACGACCCGGGATTCTACGACTCCACCCTGTTCAAGGGACATACCATGACCTATTACGGACGCTGGACCTACAAGTATGAAGAGGCCGCAAGACAGGGCGCGAAAGCCTGCCTGATCATCCACAGCACGGCGCCTGCCTCCTACCCTTTCCAGGTCGTACAGACCAGCAACGGCGGCGTTAAGCTGCACCTCGATACGCGGAACAGCCCCGCCAGCCAGCTGACCGTCCAGGGATGGATCACCAGCGGGACGGCTCAAAAGATGTTCGCCGCAGCGGGTAAGGACAGCAGCCTGCTCGAGAGCGCCAAAAAAAGGGGCTTCAGGGCGACTCCATTGAACCTGAAAGTTTCCGCGTCTGTAACGGCGAAACACGTCTATGACCTTTCCCACAATGTCGTAGCGAAAATTACAGGGACAAAACATCCCGACGAATATATCATCTACTCCGCGCACTGGGATCACCTGGGTATCGGAAAGCCTGATGCAAAAGGCGATTCCATCTACAATGGAGCGGCCGACAACGCCAGCGGCACAGCGGCGATACTGGAGATCGCCCGCGCTTTCATGAAGGGCCCGAAGCCGGAGCGCACCGTTATCTTCCTCTCTGTTACGGCTGAGGAGCAGGGATTGCTTGGCTCTGCCTGGTATGCGCAGCACCCGATATATCCGCTGGCGACAACAGTAGCAAACCTGAACATCGATGTGCTGAACACTTATGGACCAACGAAGGATATCACCTACAGCGGCAAGGGACAGTCCCAGCTGGAAGACTATCTGGGGGAAGAAGCAAAACGACACGGACGCTATGTAGCTCCTGAAGATCATCCGGAAGCAGGTCATTATTTCCGTAGCGACCATTTCAATTTCGCCCGGGCCGGCGTGCCCTCGCTGACGGCAGATGGCGGCGTGGACGACAAGACCCAGGGACCTGCATTCGGGAAGAAGAAGCACGACGAATACACCGACCAGCGCTATCACCAGCCGGCAGACGAATACGACGCCGCTACCTGGAACCTGGATGGCGCGCTGGAGGACATGCACCTGGTATATAATATAGGACAGCGCCTGGCCAATAGCCGCGAATGGCCGGCATGGAAGACTGGTTCTGAGTTTAAGACGATCCGCGACCAGTCAACGGGTGAAAGGAAATAAAAAATTTGTTTGCTGTTTTGCTAAACCATTAAATTTACCTTTTTCACCTTTGGGCCCCGGATCCATTGACGAACGAGATTCCCGAGTGTTCCCGAGCATAGCCAAGGTCCGACGGTCCAACAAGTTCAAACGAAGTACAAAAACCATCAATCAGTATGGGAGACCTCCATATCAAGAAACAGCCTAAAAAATACGATGCAGTTATTGTGGGATCAGGTGCGGGCGGAGGCATGGCAGCCTATGTGCTGGCTAATGCCGGACTGAAAGTATGTCTGATCGAAGCGGGGCCGATGTTCGACCCCAAGACCGACAGCAATCAATTGAGAAGCGCATGGGAGTCGCCGCGCAGAGGCGCCTCCACAAAATTTCGTCCTTTCGGTGATTTCGACGGATGCTACTGGGGCTGGGAAGTAGACGGCGAACCTTACACACAGACCGGCAATCCCGGCACGACCTCGTGGGAATGGTGGCGCGCCCGTATGCTGGGCGGCCGTACGAATCACTGGGGTCGCATCTCTCTGCGTTTTGGCCCCAGGGATTTCAAACGGAAGAGCATCGACGGACTTGGCGACGACTGGCCCATCGGCTACGAGGACGTCAAACCTTATTATGATAAAGTGGATAAGCTCATCGGCGTATTTGGAACCAACGAAGGACTGGAGAACGACCCCGACGGCTTTTTCCTTCCTCCTCCAAGACCGAGGCTGCACGAGCTGATGATCAAGAAGGCGGCAGGCAGTGTCGGCGTTCCCGTCATCCCCTCCCGGCTGTCCATCCTGACCAAACAGATCAACAACGAACGCGGACAGTGTTTCTTCTGTTCGCAGTGCGGCCGCAGCTGTAAGGTCTATGGCGATTTCTCCTCCTCATCGGTGCTGGTGATACCCGCGCTGAAGACGGGTAATGTTGATCTGGTGACCAATGCCATGGCCCGCGAAGTGCTCACCGATAAAGAAGGACTGGCCACCGGCGTGTCTTATATAAATAAAGAAGACATGCAGGAATACCAGGTCAGCGGAAGGACGGTCATCCTCGCCGCCAGCGCCTGCGAAAGCGCAAGACTGCTGCTGAACAGCAAGTCGCCCAGACATCCCAATGGCCTCGCCAACAGCAGCGACGTCGTCGGCAAATACCTCCACGATTCCACGGGCGCAGATATGGGCGGTATCCTGCCCCACCTGCTCGACCGTAAAAGATACAACGAAGACGGTGTCGGCGGCATGCACGTGTATGCTCCCTGGTGGCTGGACAATAAGAAGCTGGACTTCCCCCGCGGCTACCACATCGAGTTTGGCGGCGGCATGGGCATGCCGATCTATGGCTTCCAGTGGGGTATCGAGCAGCTCAACGGCAACTCACAGGTAATGGGCGTAAAAAAAGAAGCGGGTGGCTATGGCGCGGCGCTGAAAAAAGACTACCGCGCACTCTACGGCGCCTCCGTGCATATGGCGGGCCGCGGTGAGGCCGTTGCCAGAAGAGAGAACTATTGCGAGATCGATCCCAAGGTCGTGGACAGATATGGTATCCCGGTGCTGCGCTTCAACGTTAGCCATTCCGAATACGAGATCAAACAGGCAAAACACATGAAGGAAACCTTCGCGCAGATACTGCACGCCATGGGCGCCGTCGTCACGCATGGACACAAGGATGGCGACCACAACAACTGGGGCCTGCACGCACCCGGCAATATCATCCACGAAGCCGGCAGCGTGCGGATGGGTAACGACCCCAAAACGTCGCCGCTGAATAAATGGAACCAGGCGCACGAGGTGAAGAACCTCTTCTGTATGGACGGCGGTCCCTTCGTCTCCCAGGCAGACAAGAACATCACCTGGACAATTCTTGCGCTGTCGATGCGCGCCAGCGAACATTTGGTTGATGAAATGAAAAAAAATAATATCTAGACAGACCCACAACACTTATATCATGGATAGAAGAAAATCGATCAAAGCCCTGCTCGTCGGCGGCGTTAGCACAGGTGTGCTGGTCGAAGCCTGTAATAATGCGGAAGAGAAGAAGCCGGAACAGAAGGCTGATGCCAGTGCCGCTGAAAAAGACCTGAATCCCAGCGGTTACAACCGGATGAAGGAAGAGCTGGCGAACGAAAAAGTCGTAAGGGCCGAGCCCACATTCTTTACTCCGGAAGAGATGGCAACGATCACCTTACTGGGCGATATCATCATTCCGAAAGACGATATCAGCGGTAGCGCTTCGGACGCCAGGGTCCCCGAGTTCATCGAATATATCGTCAAGGATATGCCCGAACACCAGACACCCATGCGCGGAGGACTGCGCTGGCTGGATATGCAATGTCTTAACCGGTTCGACAAGGCCTTCAAGGACTGCAGCAAAGACCAGCAGATGCAAGTGGTCGACGACATTGCGTGGCCGGAAAGAGCAAAGGACAAACCCTGGCTGACACAAGGTGTCGCCTTTTTCAACCTGATGCGGAACCTGACAGCCACCGGCTTTTATACCACCCAGGTCGGCTATAAGGATATCGGCTATGTCGGCAACGTGCCCAACCAGTGGAACGGCGTGCCCAAGGACGTACTGCAACAGTATGGGCTGGCCTATACCGAAAAAGAATTGAAGGAATGCGTAAGCTTCGACAAGGCCTAACCTTATCAGGGCTTAAAATAAAAAAGCGCCTCTATGGGCGCTTTTTTTATTGAGTAAGTAGTTAGTTAGTTCGATAGTGGTTTATAATAATAGCCTTCCTCGCTAAGCACAAAACTGTTGGGTACAAAACTCAAAAGGGACTTTTTTACCATGTCGGTAGCCTCCTGCTGATAGTGCTCGCCCACTTCGGGGGTCTTCATTGCAAACTGCCAGCTCTGGATCTTCAGCAGGGCAATCCTGCTTTCCTGGAGAAGATAGTTGTCAAAACGCCTGAATTCCTCAGCCAGATGATCCTGGTTATTACGGATATAAGGGGTCATAGGGACTGTATTAGATTTTAAAAAGATATTGGATATATCTGAAAACGCCTGATCAGGCTTAAAATTGTGTGCTTTTCCATTTTTTCCTCTGACCGGAATCTTTTTCCCAGTCAGGGAAGGACGATCGGCCCCAAAAAATACAAATAATTAGATTACAATACCTTACGTTTTGGCACTTCTTTCGTATCCTATATAGCAGATCACGACAAACAAGTTCTTCTCAAGATATTACCTTATAACATGTTGACGGCCATCACATCGTACAAAAGGTTTTTCTGGTTTTTTCAGGCTTACAGGTTCTTCTACAAAAATTGAAAATTGCAAAAAGGGCCCCACGATCAAAAGTGGGGCCTTTTGCATTTATCGGATAAGTATCGAGGTCCCCCTGCTCAGAAAGGATTTTTTACTATCACGGTCTATATACTGGAGGAACCATACATAGGTGCCTGCGGCCGCGTCGCTGCCGTGGATCCTTCCATCCCAGCGATCGGTCCAGCTGTGGGTCTCGAACACCATTTGTCCCTCGCGGTTGAAGACTTTGAATACCAGGTTATCCGCCTTGAACGCATTCAGGGGATAGAGATAGTCGTTCAGACCGTCCCCGTTGGGCGTAAAAGCCGTCGGCACGGCGATATAACAGGACTTGAGTACGTCGATCTTCTGTGTGGCCGTATCCCGGCAGCCAATGGTGGTATTGCCGGCGATCAGCCGGACCGTATAGCTGGTCTCTACACCTGTGATCGGATAAAGATGATCGGCAGGCGCCTGGAGATTGCTCGTCGTACCATCCCCCAGGTCCCAGTCCCAGTAGTCTATCGTACCGGTGCTGTTGTTCTTATACTGGGCGTAGTCCCTCGGGCAAATGATATTGGGGGCTTCGAAGGCAGCTTTCACTTCGTTGTGGAGCACGATCGACGTCTTTAGCGTATCGCTGCAGACGCCGTTGCTGACGATCACCAGCAGAGGATGCGTCCCGCTGGCTGGGTAGATATGACGTGGCGGGTTCTGCGCGCGGCTGGTATCGGTATTGTCAAAGACCCACAGCCACTGGTTGACCCCGTCCCCGGAGGGATAGGAAATGTCGACCGTATCTGTCTTGCACCCTTCCAGAACCGATGCCTTAAAGGCTGCGGCATCGACGGTATCGCTGGTCGTAAAATCAAGATGGGAAGTGGGGGTCGGGAGGCCGCACTGGTCGTAGAACGTATTGCCGTCGTCCCCCTGCTTCAGCGTGATCCGGAAATTGCCGCTGGTCTGTATCGGCGCCGAGAGATTGACCCGGATGATGCTGGTATAGCCTGAAGCGTCGCAGTTCATGCTGACACCCGAGACCGTGACGGGGATGGGACCGGTCACACTAAAGTCCGATCCATTGGCCGCAACGGACGAACAGAGGATGCCTTTCTTAAAGATCAGCTGCAGCTGGTTGGGAGCGCAGCCAATTGGGACCATGCTGTCCATCGGCGTTGGGAGTGGCGCCACCAGCGTAAACGAAAGGGACTGTCCTACGGGTATCGGGTTGCTGCAATTGTCGAGCAGGGTATTGCCGTCGCTGCCGTTGGCGGTAGCGACAGTGTAGGTGTTGCCGGGGATCAGCGAGCCATTCAGGGTCAGCTGCAAGGTGTCCAGGTCAAACCCACTGCTGCAGCTATTGGCGGACGCGCCCGTGACGCTTACCCCGGAAGGCAGCGGGGAGACCGTGAAATCGCTGCCATCCGCCGCAAGACTGCTGCACTTCATCTTTTTATTTAGCGTGACCTTGATGGTGCCGCCAAAGCAGACCGGAGATACGGCTTTCAGCGCCCCAGGTATGGTGTCGGTGATATTGGCCGTACCACCCGAAAAGACCAGCGAATAGCCGCTCTGGTTAATATCGGTGAAATGGCTGACGAGCAGCAGGTAGTTATGCCCCTGTATCAGCGTAGGCATCGTATTCGTATTGGGAAAGGTCGGTCCGGCACAGTTGATCGAACCGTTGTTGTTGTTCGCGGTTCCTGTTTTATCCGAATTGGAAGACCAGTTGCCGCTGACGAACAGGTTTGACTGCGTATATACGTCACTGGGGTCATGGCCGGTGACGTCGAACAGCTGCCAGTCGTAGTCGTCCGTTGACGTCTTCGGAGTAATGGTAAAACCCAGCGTGCCGCCGGCAAAGCAGGTGAACTTGTACCAGAATGGGTTGATGTCTGTATAGGGAGCGCCGTCATTACAGGGTACCGGGATCCGGGCCCCGGGGCAGGACGGCACCGATTTCTGGTCAAAGGCGGCAGTGCCACAGACCGGGAAGGCCGTAGCAGGGGTCTGCCCCAGTGTAGAGCAGCCGTTATTTTGCCCCCTCGTCTCAAGGGTAGTCGTAAACAGAACGATCAATAGAATAAGCAGCTGTCGGAATACCATGTGAAACAGTAAAGTTAGTTACCAGGACGAAGCCGAAGGCCCCCTGGTTGTGTTTTGATTGTTAAATCGTTGCGAACGTTGCAAGTTTCGGTCCGAAAAGACCGGAAAATATAAAAAAAGTCAATCGCTCCATTTTTGGATAAAAATTCCGGGAATGGGAAAAATTGGATGCCACAATATTACTAAAATCCGTGATTATTAATGATTTAAATGAATGGCATGCAATTCGTTTTACCGGATTACAGCAGTGAATAACAAGACCCCTTAGTAGTATCTGGCTCTTGACCCTTACAACCTGAGTCCGGAGACCCTAAACCTGAGAGAGTTTTTTTGGTTCAGAGGCCCAAAAAAAGTTCTCGTTCAAGTTCCGGTTTTTTTTTGAGTAAATGAGAGGCGCAAAAGCGTCTCTCATTTTTTTATCTTATTCATTTTTCCCCTATTTTCGCCATCTTTTGACTATCTGCTGATAAGCAACGATTGTTAGAATGCAAAATCTTTATTAGAACTGCACACTTATGGACAAATTGATCTATTTAGTTCCCGTTCTTGGGGCCATCGGTCTTCTCTACACATTTTTCAAATACTCCTGGGTTGCCAAGCAGGATCCCGGTAATCAGCGGATGCAGGACATCAGCAAACATATTGCAGAAGGCGCCATGGCCTTCTTAAAAGCAGAATGGAAGATCCTCTCCTATTTTGTAATCTTAGCAGCCATTCTACTGGCTGTGATGGGCTA
>Ga0105239_10010115_pt1 | contig 10573 bp, 3 predicted proteins | sample KBSC44metaG_FD_92761 | JGI IMG/M metagenome (GOLD analysis project Ga0105239, IMG submission 92761) | Corn rhizosphere microbial communities from Kellogg Biological Station, Michigan, USA - KBS C4-4 metaG | ecosystem: Host-associated > Plants > Roots > Rhizosphere > Soil | place: Michigan, USA...
CAGGCCAGGAAAGCCGAACGCTATTTCCAGATCAAAAACGAGTACAAAGAAGTTAGCGTAGAACTGGCAAAAGCTTCGCTCGAAGAATTTAACGATAAGTATCAGGACCTGAATACATCGCACGATGTGGAGCATGATAAGAAACTGAGAATTGAAACCGAGATTGCCGGCGACGAGGCAGAGATCGAAAGCAATAAAGTAAAACTGGTTCAGAAAGAGCAGGAGTTGAATGGTCTTCAAAAACAATTCAACGAATTGGTAAATCGTATCCGTTCGTTGGAAAGCGAAAAGAAGCTTGCAGCGCAACGTCTGGACCATTTGCAGGACCGGGAAAAAAGCTTGAACCTCTTTCTTACCAATGCCGATCATCAATTAAAACAATTGAAAGAGTCGATTGCATTTGCGCAACAGCAGATACAAACCGAGCAAGACGCCACAGAAGACCTGCGAGATGCATTGGAAACATTGCGCAATACATTGGATGAAAAAAGAGAAGCCTTCGATTCGAAGAAGCAAGCACTGGAACATCAACGTGGCAATCTTCAACAATTCCAACGCAAGCAATTTGATGCAGAGAAAAAAGTAGCCGTAGCAGATACTTCGGTAATGAACCTGCAGCGTTCCATGCAACAGATACAGGATGAAAAGGCGCAACGCACTTCGCAAATAAGCAGCCTTCATCTTGAAAAACAAGAAACAGAAGCACAGGCACAAGATAAACAGGAAGAGCTTCAAAACTTAATTACCACACAAGAAGAAACCAAAGCAAAGATTCTTGAAGGGCAGGAACAACTTGAAATTTTACGTGCACAATCAGTAGAACAAAACAGGAAACTGGATGCGCGCCGCAATGAGCACGATTTGCTGAAATCGTTAGTAGACAGCCTTGAGGGCTATCCTGACAGTATTAAATTCCTGAAGAAAAATAAAGAATGGAACAGCAATGCTCCTTTGCTTTCTGATGTATTTGTGGTGCAGGACGAATATCGTACCGCATTGGAAAACGTATTGGATAACTACCTGAATTATTACGTTGTTGAAAATGTGGAAGAAGCCGCGCAAGCCGTGCGCCTGTTGGATAACAACAAAAAAGGTAAGGCAAACTTTTTTCTGCTGAATCAGTTTAGTGATAATTCAAAATTCAAAAATCAAAATGCAAAATCAGATAACGAGCAATTGATTTCGGCTTTGAGTGTTATTAAAGTTGATAAACAATATGAGCCGTTAGCGGCGCATCTGTTGGGTCATGTTTATATTGCCAATGATCTTGAAACGGTAAGCTCAGCAAAGGTTTCGGAAGATGACGTGTTGGTGGAGAAAAGCGGTAAATCGGTAAAAGGTAAATATACTTTAGGCGGTGGCAGCATTGGTTTGTTTGAAGGCAATAAAATTGGCCGCGCTAAAAATCTGGAAAGACTGGCCACCGAAATTGCAGAACTGACCACTTCTACAGCCGAATTAAAACAGCAGATCGCAGAAACGCAAACCCGCATCACTGGCCATAACCAGGCGTTGAATGATAGAGCTATCGAGCAAAGCAGAAATGAAATCAATCGCTTGAACAATCAAGTAATCAACCTGAGTCATCGTATCGAAAACTTTGAACATCTGAATCAAACCGCAGAAAAACGTTTGCAGGATTTAGAAGAACAATTGGCCGATACGCAAGACAACATCAGCGGTACGCGCGGTGAACTGGATGAAATTACAACAGAATTACAATCGCTGCAAGCCAATATACAAAAGGCTTCCGAAGATTTTGCTATGGTGGAGCAGGACTTCAATATGGCGCAACAGCAATACAACAATCAGAACATACAATACACACGCCAGCAAAGCAAAATTGAAAACCTGAAACAGGAATTGAATTTCAGAAACAATCAATTGGCCGATCTGGAACAACAAATTGCCAATAACAAAGAGCAACTGAAAGAAACCGCTTTGCAAATAAGCGAAACCAGCGGCAAGCTTCACTTTGGCGATAATGAGTTATATGAGTTACTACAAAAGAAAGAAACCGACGAGAAAGGTTTAAGCGAAAAAGATCGCGTGTACTATGAGTTGCGTAACGCTATCAGCGAGCACGAAAGCAAGATCAGCCGCCAGCGGAGAGAGAAGGAGCAGGCCGAAACGTTGTTAAATTCCATCAAGGAAAAACTCAATGAAATGAAGCTGCAAGTGGCCGGTATGAAGGAGAGATTGAGCGTAGAATTTAAAGTAGATCTCGATGCGATTCTTGAAGAAGAACGCAAGAATGATATGACTGTAGATGAATTAAATGCCGAAGCCGACCGCATGAAAAAGCGTTTGGATAATATGGGCGAAGTGAATCCTACAGCGATTGAAGCTTATGGTGAAATTAAAGTAAGACATGATTTCATCGTAGAACAAAAGAACGATTTGATGGAAGCACACGATATGTTGATGTCGACCATCGAGGAAGTAGAGAACACGGCCAACGCTAAGTTTAAAGAAACTTTTGATGCCGTACGTACCAACTTCCAGCAAGTGTTTAAAGCGTTATTCACTGAAGAAGATACAGCCGATTTGAAATTGACAGATCCTGATAATGTTGCTGACAGCGGCATTGAGATCTATGCGCAACCAAAAGGTAAACGTCCGAGCACATTGACGCAATTGTCGGGTGGAGAAAAAACGTTGACTTCAACTGCATTTTTGTTCGCCATTTATCTGATCAAACCCGCGCCATTCTGTATTCTGGATGAGGTAGATGCACCTTTGGATGACGCCAACGTGGGCAAGTTCACGCAAATGATCCGTAGATTTAGTGATAACTCGCAGTTTATTATTGTAACGCACAATAAGCAAACAATGGCGGCTGTGGATGTTATTTACGGCGTTACGATGCAGGAGGCCGGCGTAAGTAAATTAGTACCGGTAGATTTCAGAAGCCTGAATTAAAATCATAAAGATACATTTGCCCGAAAGCCTGTACCAACAAGAGGTACAGGCTTTTTCTCACTTTGAGAAGCGCTGAAAGGGCGCGATAAAACAGTTATGTGCGCAAGCATATAGCAACAAGTTAAAATTCAATTCGAACCTGATACTTTAATAATTTATTCATTTAAATTTGATGCAAAGATTCATGCTCACCATTTTTGAATCCTTTAAATGTATACTCATGTCTGCTGCAAAAAGAATTTTACGATACACCTTGTGCGTATTGATGGCGCTGCTTCCATTCCTTCAGGCTTCAGCTCAAAAAAGCAAAATAAATCAGGAAAAACTCGATTCTATTGCCGACGCAAAGGCCATGGTGAAAGATACTATTGTGCCGTTTCTGGTAAACAGAGTGCAGACTTATTCCTTTGTAATAAGGCGCGATAATAATCTGGTACAACGCGCTATTGATCTGGGCAATATACCCGATGCATTGGCAAGTATTCAGAAAAGGCTTACCAATTTTACGAAGCGCATGAACCAAAAGGGCCGGAAGATGAATCTCCGCAATCTGAATAGCAGCACTATTATGATGAAGGAATCGTTGAAGCAACTGAATGGCTATGAAACGTCGCTGACAAGCCTGCATAACGATCTTATGAAGAGTAATATGGATCTGGATAAGATTCAAAAAGACCCTTTATTACAAACCGTAACGCCCGATTCTTCTTTGAATGCATTGATTGTTGAATTGAAGGAAGATGCCATGGATCTTGATTCCACACAAAAATTTACCATTGCAAAAATTGCATTGATCAGAAATAAAGTGTCGCTGTTAACCTTGCAGGCTACCGATCTCATATCGGAATTAGGCTATAAAACAACTACGCTAAAACGCGAAATGTGGGATCGGGAAGATGAAACTTTTTTTAATGACCGACCTAACGAATACGACCAATCGCTGTTCGACATTATTAGTAAGGCTATGAAACGTAGCGGCAAAAACACATTGGTTTTCCTGAGTAATAAATGGAATGTAATAACGCTTGCGCTGCTCATTTTTACATTGCTTACCGTATGGAGCCTCTCCAATATGCGACGCGTAAAAAAAATGGAAGATGCGCCTTCTATATTATCTGAAACGCCCTTTCTTAAAAGGTCGGTGATATTGAGTAGCGTTTTGTCGATGTTTATAAGCTTGCCGTTTTTCTTTGCTACACCTCAGATGTCGTTTTTACACATTACCGAATTGTTACGGCTGATTGCTTTATCCGTTTTAATTTTCCCGTTTCTTACACAGCGCTCAAAGCCTTTGTGGTTGCTGCTTTTCGTGGTTTGGCTTTACTATGCTATCGACGATCTGTTATTGGAATCGGCCTACGGCGAAAGAGTTTTGTTATTGGTGATGGGCATCGCATTGTCATTCATTTGTATCCGGACACTTCTCAACAAACAAGGTAATTTTAAAGTGATCGGTGAATCGGTTGGTACGAAAGCCATCGCTGTTTTTAGTTTGATGTTAGCGATGCTTTCCATAGCTTTTAATCTTACCGGGCGCATTACATTGGCTAAGATTGCAGGTATAAGTGCCGTACAAAGTTTTGTATTGGGCATTACGCTGAAAGTCTTTTCTACCATAGTTATCGAAGCTATCTTCCTGCAAACCGAAGCTTATCGTGAAAGCCGTTTTTCTGATTTTATCAACTTTAAAGAATTTCAACATCGGCTTAGAAAAACACTCTGGATCATTTGTGGTTTGGTGTGGTTCATATCTGTATTGCGGAGTTTCACATTGTACGAATGGGGTTTACGCTTAATGGAAGAATTTTTTACCGCGAATCGCGCCATTGGAAAAATAACTTTTACCTATAAAAGTGTTGCCATTTTTATTGGTGTCATTTGGCTTTCGTCTGTTATTTCAGGTTTCATCAACTTCTTTTTCGGGCATGAAAAAGCAGTAGCCGGTAAAAAGAAAATCGGGTCTATGATGTTATTGATCCGGTTGGCAATATGGTCGTTTGGCTTTTTGCTGGCATTTGCTGCAGCGGGTATTCCGTTAGATAAAATTTCGATTATGCTGGGTGCATTGGGCGTGGGTATTGGTTTTGGTTTGCAGAATATTGCCAACAACCTTGTATCGGGCATCATACTTGCCTTTGAAAGGCCTATTCAGGTGGGCGATCAGATAGAGATCGGGAATAAGGCCGGAACTGTGAAAGAAATTGGCGTAAGATCCAGCAAAATAAAAAGCAGCGATGGTTCCGATATCATCATACCCAATGGCGACCTTCTTTCGCAGCACCTCATCAACTGGACCATGAAGGACACCAGCAAACGTATTGAATTTAGCATTGGCGTATCTTACAAAGCCGACATCCTTCATGTAAAGAAAATAATATTGCAAACATTGGAAAGCAACGAAAATATATTACAAATACCCGCTCCGGCCATATTGCTTCAAACCTTTGCCGATAGCGCGTTGGAAGTAAAAGTTTCGTTTTGGGTGCCCGATCTTTCCAAAGCCGGAAGCATCAGAAGCGAAGTGATGATCACCGTTTATAATGCATTGGAAGATGATGGCATTGAATTGCCTTATCCTATTAAGAAGGATTAATGTTTGAGTAAACGTAATGTTCATTTAATAAAAAAATCTGCAACCGTTTTCGTTGCAGATTTTTTTTATTGCTGAATTATTTTCAAATGGAATTATTAGAAACCCGTTACCGTAGAGTATTTACGTTTGGTAAGTTTCAAATCCTGAAGGATGGATGATTTAACCTGCAACATAAAATTGAAGCTTCGGTAGAACCCAAATGGAATAAGGTTCAGGCTCATTTGCCAGCAATGCAAATCTCTTGAAATGTTGATATTGGTACCTGCACCAATGTCAACCTTCTGAAATTGCTGAAACAGGAAAGGCACGTCGGCCGTAAGTTTCCAGCGTTCGGTTAAATTGAATCCGCCGCGTACAATAAGGCTTGGCACAGGTGTAACGGTGCTTCCTCCGGTGGTGTTGTAAATACGATTGATGGTTAAGCCGCCGGTAATAGCAATGTTCCATGGAATGTTGAAATCATTGTAATCGTCAATGCCTCCGTTCTTCAATATATTTTTTACACCTTCGTTATTGTTGATGGCATCATCCCTGTCTTTATCAGTTTTCTTCTTGCCTTCAAAAGTCATACTCAAACCAATATTACCCGATCTTAATTGCGCCAAACCCTTTCCTGCATTGATCAGATATTCGTGTGTAATGTAGCCGTTCTTATAAACGTATGGCGTGAAAACCGCGCCGGCAGTAAGGTTCACCTTATTTACGATATTGGTACTAAAGTTTGTGGATATATCCGAAAGGTTACACGAATCAGCAAACATGTTGTAAGATCCGTTGATCGAAAAGTTATCGATCAGGCTTATATTTTTGGTAGATGCGCTGCCGGTAGAATCTTTATTACGCACCTTCATCTGTAAGGTATTGGCAAGCCCGAATGTAATAGAACCCGCAGGCTGTCCTGCATTAATCCCCGATGGCGGATAACCTAAAGGGCTATTGATGTAAGGAGATGAATACGTAGGTCTTCCCAAAATATCGGTAGTGCGATAAGAACTGTTCCAGGGCGAATTGGCATACGAAGGCGTAAAGGAAAAACCTATACTTGGCGTCAGCACATGTCGGATACCCGCAATCTTTCCTTTCTTAAACAACAACATACCATAAACCCTCGTAGAAATTGACGAAGAAATACTGGCCGATCTGGAAGTAAAGAAACCATGCCTTACAGTACTGTCATTCACTTCTCTTACCGTGTCGGGATATAAAAGGATTTGTTTGGTATACCAATACTCGGTGTATGGAATGGAGAAGTTCCAGTTAAAAAAACGGAATATATTGTACGTTGCCTGAACGTTTACAGTATGCTTAATGGCATTGTCCATATCATTAAACGCAATGTTCTTCAGGCTGAATAATGAATCGTAAGTATTATAGTTATTGGTGGCTGCTACAGCATAGCTGAAACTGATCTTCTCATACCATCTGGGGGTGCCGATCATAACTTTTCTTTGGAAGGGCGAGAACTGGCCTAAGTTAAAGTTCAACTCGGGCAATGTGATGGATAAAGCACCGGAACTGGTGTTCTGGCTATGCCTCAACGCTGCCGTAAATGAATAAGGTTTATTCTGCCATGTTTTTCCGTAAGAAATGGAAGACGAATAGTTGTTATTGATCTTGTTCAAAAGGTCTACCTGATTGATACCGTTGTACGAGCTGGTACCAAAGTTTACAGAAGCACTGAACGTAGAATTAGGTGTAGCCTTCGGATCTACCTGATGCGACCAGGTAACGTTAAAATCTTTCCGGTCGAGCTGTGTATTGTCACTGGCCTGGCCTGTTCTGGTAAAGCTGTAATTGATGCCTAAATTGCCGTTGTAATGATACCTGTTTGCATATTGAAGATAGTTGCGCGAAGCCCAGCTGCCTTTACTATAAAAGTCAAACATGCTCGTTAGCCCGAAATGATTGTTGATGGCAAAATAATAACCTCCGTTTTGTAAACCCAGGCCACGCGTAGGATCGAGCGAATATGCCGGTATGATAAAGCCCGAATGTTGCTTCATGCCATCGTTGATAGGGAACATGCCAAACGGAAGATACAACGGAGTGGGTATATCCATTATTTCAAGATTGGCAGGCCCCGATGCAATAACCCTTCCGGGAATCACTTTAATTTTTTGTGCCTTGATACCAAAGTGCGGATGATCCAGATCGCAGGTAGTATAAATGCTATGATAGCCATAAATAGACTGATCCGGATTTTTCTTGATCTGCTCACTGATCACAAAGCCTTCGCCATATTGCGAGTGTGCGTTGCGCACCAATGCACGTTTACTTTTGAAGTTATATTTCAAGGTATCGTAAGTAACAGTCTGGTCGCCTTGTTTAAATTCCTGCGTGGAAATTTTCTTGCCTGCGGTATCGAGTATCGGAAGGGCCTGTAACAAATTGCTTTGCTGATGATATACCAATACGCCCGATTTAATCTCCAGATCTTCGTAATTGGCCTGCGCATCTCCATACAGGTAAAAAACTTTTTCCTTGATATTAAGTACTGCAGAGTCTTTGGCCTTCGTTGTAACTACCGATGGCAATCCATCTTTTGAAATGCGGATGCCCAGCTTTTTTTCCTTCGCTTCAACAGATGCCGTATCATTTTGGCTAACACTGTCGGCAGTCATTACAATTGTAGAGTCGTTGGCGGCAGCGGCACTTACTGCTTTTGTAGAATCTGAAAGGGTATTTTGTGGTTTGGCCTGTGCAAATACAGATGTACTTATCCATAGTATTATTACGGATAACGACAAAAGGCGGATGCTCTTAAAAATATATATATTATAAACTTTGGGTGGCCTGCTCATTTAATTGTGCAAAAGTATTGATAGTTTTTTTAGCTAACAGCGTAATTTCTGATGATTTTTTTGATAAAAAATTTAATTTGCAACATTTCCGATATTAAACCGATAATTGAAAGAATTATTTCATTGATAGAAATAGATTTTTAAAATTGATTCTTTAAACAAAAATAGATAATGGTATTTGCGAAATTGAAAGGCATTTCATCCAAACTCAATATATTAAACTTACTGGCGTTTCCCTTCTTATTGTTTGCCGTACCTGCGAAGGCACAATCTCCCAAAATATTAAAGACGATAGTTTTGGATGCCGGCCATGGTGGAAAAGATCCGGGGGCACATGGAACTTATTCTAATGAAAAAGATATTACGCTGGCCGTAGTACTTAAATTAGGAAAAATTTTAAGGGATAGCATGCCCAAATTAAATGTAGTGTACACCCGCAAAACGGACGATTTTATAGATCTTAAAGAAAGAGGTCCTATTGGCAACCGCGCATCGGGCGATTTCTTTCTGGCGGTTCACGTAAACTCTACCGCCGGCCGACGCGAACAAATTCAGGTGGGCACCAAGAAAGTTGGAAAGGGCAGGCATAAACACACGGTGCCCGTTTATAAAACCATCGTACATCACGAAACGGCTACCAGCGGCTGCGAAACCTATGTATTAGGATTGAAACGCAACGACGAAAAAGAAAAGGCCATTGGCGAATACGGCGAAAATGTATCGGACGAACCGGGCTTACTGGACAAGAACGATCCGATGACATCTGTTTTGATTGCACAATATTCACAAGCATTTTTAGGTAAAAGCGTAACCTTTGCCGGAAAATTGCAAAGCCAATATGCCAGCATAGGCCGCAACGATTTGGGTGTAAAACAAATGAGCCTTCAGGTATTGGCAAACAGTACTATGCCAGGCGTTCTAACCGAAATTGGTTTCATCAACAATAAAGAAGAAGAAGATTATTTAAACTCGGAAAAAGGTCAGATGGAAATTGCCACTTGTTTATACCGGGCCATTGTAGCTTATAAAGAATCGATGGAATCTAAGATCAGATAATTTTTTCGATTACGATAAACAAAAATGGAGCGAATCATCTCGCTCCATTTTTTATTGAATGATATCACCTCACATTTCATCTCTCTGAAAATAGCCTGATCATAAACGCTATATCTTCGAGCTTTTGCGCCTCTGTGAGAAACTAAAAACGATTCGACATTAGCGTTTCACCATTTTGTTTTTCCAGATATTACCTTTCGCATCCTGGATCAACAATATATAGTTGCCGGCATTCATCTCAGGAATGTTGAATGAGTTATTACCCTTAACCAATGTTTGGCTGATGGAATAAACTGTTTGTCCCAAAACATTTACCAGCGCTATTTTTACGTCGTTAGCCGTAGCTCCTTTCCATTCGATATTTATTTTATTGCTGAATGGATTCGGGTAAAGATTGAAGTCTTTATTCTGTTTGATATTGTTGACGGAAGTAACGCCATCATCATACAACTCATAATAGAAATTGAACCTGCCTGCAAGCAAACCATCAGCATCAAAGCCAATAAGAGAATCAGGATTGTTATAACTGTTGTAATAATAAACGGCAGTAGTTTCTGTAGTCCAGCTATTATTATCGGCAGATTGATAAAGCGCTGTATCTGGCAGGTTATTGGTGCCGATATGTTTTACAATCCTGAATGAATCTACAGTGGTGCCGCCATTCATATCGATGTAAGTATTCTGGTAAAAGGTAAAGAATGGAAGCGTACCCGTATAACCAAACGAATCTACATTTATGGTTAAAACGTTATTGTTCTCGATATACATATCGGTAACCTTCTGAACTTTTCCGGTAGATGTATATTGGATAGCCGTAATGTTGTTTACATCATAACCCGCCGTGCTGTTGGAGTAAGTGATAATACTATCCAAAAGATTTTGTGTGTTATAATGATATTTGTCTGCGTAATAAGGAGCCAAACCATTTACTTCCTGCATAAAAATGGTATCCGTTAAAAGCATTGTGTTGGCTGTATTGTAGAAAAATTGCTTCATCTGTGTTGAATCAAATGTAGTGCCGCCACTATTGTAGTTGTCCAAATTGATTACCTTGGTCAGATAGCCGGCGCTATTGAACGAATGCAGCGTTTTGGTAGTATAGTCTGTTCCATTATCATGATAAACATCCATAAACGAATCGGTGGTATTATCAGACCTATAGTATGCAAAAGCATTATCTTCCACTTCGTCGTTATAATAA
>Ga0105239_10010120_pt1 | contig 10570 bp, 10 predicted proteins | sample KBSC44metaG_FD_92761 | JGI IMG/M metagenome (GOLD analysis project Ga0105239, IMG submission 92761) | Corn rhizosphere microbial communities from Kellogg Biological Station, Michigan, USA - KBS C4-4 metaG | ecosystem: Host-associated > Plants > Roots > Rhizosphere > Soil | place: Michigan, USA...
GATGCCGCGGTCGCTTACTCGAACATCGACCTACGGTTTCGCAATCCGTACGACTATCCCGTCCGGATCGACGGGCGAATCGAGGGTGGCCGACTGATGATCTCGCTGATCGGGCAGGCGCCCTTGAAGGTTCGGCCGGAGGTCGTCTCGGACGTCCAATCGATCGAGGATCCCACCACTTTCGAAGTGGGCGCGCCAAATGGTCGACGCCGGGTTCGAAATACGGGAAAACTCGGCTGCAATGTAGCCGTGTATCGGATCACCGGCAAGGTGCGTGAACTGATCTCAGAGGATAACTATCCGGCCATGAATCGCGTCGTGGAGGTCCGAGCGGAACCCTAGACTTGTGAGTCCGGTATCTATGAGCGCCTGCTTTGAACCGAACGGATCATGCGGAAGAGGTATGTGAGCCCGCGTAGTTTTGTGTTCGCTCTTATCGGAGGCATCCTCGGGATCGCTTCGATTGGAAGCTGCATTCTCTCGGAGAAGATTGAGGATCCGCATACCTCGGCTCCCGTCAACCCATCATTCCTGATCTTGGCAGGAGTGTTGTTTCTTGCCAGTATTTGTTCGTTCGTCGCGGCGGCCCTGACCAAGCGCCGCCCGACGTAAGAAACGGCATCGTCTTTCTTGCGATGGTCTTGAGTGAGGGATACGTGGGAATATAGAGGCACAACCGAAATGAGTACCGTCGTTGCAACTCATCCTTGGCTCGATATTGAGCCGTATCGCGTCTCGGTCGAGGAGTATCGGACTTTCCGCGCCACTGGCTACCTCGTGGCCAGTGGGGTGGTCCTCCCAGAGCATGTCGCCGAGCTCTCGCGCCACTGCGATGATCTGCTCTCCGGGCGGATCGATGTCAGCGAGTTTGTCCACATGCCCCCGGGCAAGCCGAAGGCGATCCACGAACTCCTTCACCGGATCCACATGGGGCACCAGAACCTGGAGCTATGGGAGCGGTACCTCCTCTATCCCCGCGTGCTTGATATCGTGGCTGCCCTCACGGGGCCGGATGTGGCCGCGATGCAGACCATGCTGTTCACAAAGGCGCCGGGATCGAACGGTCAGGGATTCCACCAGGACTCCTACTACATTCCCACCTTCCCGGATAGTCTGATCGGCGCCTGGATCGCGATCGATCCTGCTGACGAAGAGAATGGCTGCCTGCGCATGTCGTCGGGTAGCAATGCGGAGCCGATTTATCCGCCGGAGCAAGGCTACGGGTACGGCGACGTCGCTTTGTCCGACATTCCCTCGGTGAGCAATGTTGGTGGGCACAGCAACGACGATGACGACCCGTTGAATACGCTTAAGCCGATCGCGGCCAAGTACGCTGAGTCGGAGGTGGCGGCGATCATGCAGCCAGGGGACGTGGCCTTCTTCGGGGGGCACATCCTTCACCGGTCCTTAAAAAACCGGTCAGCGACGAGGTTCCGCCGCAGTTTTGTGAATCACTACTGCAACGCCCGCAGCTTCACCTCGTGGGGAGGCGGCAACAAGGGGCACATCCTGGCGCGGGGCAACACCCACTTGGAATTTGCTCAGCCGAGGTTCGGCACTCCGTGTGCGGCGACGAATCCCGATCGAGAGTCAGTAAGTGACTCCGGTGCGGTACCCACGATGATGATGGCGACGCCGGACGGGGATATGATGGCGCAGACGCCATCCATGGAAGATCACGAGGACTAGCTCTCGTCTTCGCTGAGCAGCCAACCGAGGGAGTCCTGGTCGATGAAAAGTGATCGGGACTCGGCGCCTTGCTTGAATCCAAAGAGGAATCCGATTTGGGCGCTGAAGCCATTCGAAATCACTCGGTATTGGACGCTTAGGTCCTCGGCGATTTCCATGGCTCTGCCCGTAAACCGAGCCTTGTTCAGTTCGCGTCGGTCCACTTCTCCGCAGACCATCTGACCCTTACCGGCGGCCGGCTCAATCGCGAGGGCGATCAAACCGGGCTGAGACGAGCCCCGGCGCGATACTTCAAATCGCTGTCCGTTTTCCGTCGCTGAGTAGATGTGCGAAACCATGACTGCACTCTCTCCCATATCCGCCGCCGCGACAAGGTCCTAGTGCGATAACGGACCAAAGGTCGTAGGACCACCTAGGCCATTAGCCTAGATCGGGCATCGACCCCGTCTCGGCGGTGATGACGCTGGCGATTCCACCGCGCACGTTAAAGTGCCCCGTAACCCGCATCCATCGCGGTTGACAGCAATCCACAAGCTCGTCCAGCAGGCGATTTGTAACCGCTTCGTAAAAGATCCCCTCGTTGCGAAACGAGTAGTAGTAGAGCTTCAGCGCCTTCAATTCGATGCAGCTTTGATCCGCGATGTACTCAAGGTCGATCGTGGCGAAGTCCGGCTGGCCCGTCTTCGGGCAGACGCTGGTGAACTCCGGGCACGTGTGCTTGATCAGGTAGTTGCGTTGAGGCGCCGGGTTCGGGAAGGTTTCAAGGATGGCGGGCATAGCTAATCCCACCAGTTTACTGGAACCCCTAGCCCGAAACTGGCACGGTGTAAACCACCGCCGCTCGCGGGTTAAGCCCGAACAGCATTTGAACGCCGCCCGCGACAATGCCATCCGGCTGCGCGGTCCGGCTGACGGCACCTCCGGTCAGCAAGAATCCGAGCTGACTTGCGACGGCGGGAGCTTCGGCATTCGGAACACCGGGGCCGACCAGAGAGCCTGCCGTCGGATTGTCGAGCGCGTTCATGAACAGCGCTTGCGAGGAGCTTCCAAGTCGGGTGAATCCGACCGGGGTACCCGCCAGAGCAGCGGCCCGCTCACCAGAGTCGAGCGAGCCGTAGAAGCGTAACGCCGCCATCGCTTTTCGCAATGGCTCTGGATTCACCTTCAAAAGAGATGCCTGCGGAATCCGGAACGGTAAAGCCTGGGCGTCCGTCAGGTTCGTGGCAAATGCCGAGTAGCCGTCGAGTCCCGGGGTCTGCGTCTTTTCGAGGGCCGCGTATACGTCTTCGGGAGCCTCGAACTGGCGAAGGCGCCAGAAGCCGCCATGCCGGATCATAACGAAGCCATCTTGGGTCCGGACAAAGCAGTTAGCCCCTTGCTGAAGGCCGCCGAGCCATTCCGCAATCGCTCCGCCCTTCTTAGGGGCCGCGACCGGGACTCGGAATGCATCGGCGACGATCGGCACTCCGGTCTGATCGTGGAGGTATTCCAACACGTCCGCCATGCTCGTCTTGTTACCGAAATAGGCGCCCGTTAAAGGCGAAGCGCCGACGACGGTGTTCAGACCCTGGTTATCTGTTTCGATCCGGTTCCAGGCGAGGACGTCCTTGCCGAACGGGGTTTGGGCGAGGTTGCCTGTCGGATAGGGCCGGTCGATAAGCTTGCCGTTCTCCGTGCCCACCGGGTTCCGCGCCCCGGCGCCCATAAAGAGATGTCCCGTCAGGCTGTCGTAGTAGGCGGTAACCCGAATCGTTTGGCCCTGCGGCATGGGCTGAGGTCGCCGCCGCCGCCGGTTGGTAGGAGCCCCGGTTTGGTCGGGCATTTCACCCGTGCTCGTCGCTTGTCCGGCGGGAATGGCCTCGGCGTAGTGGAAGACTTTTCCACCCCAGAAGGCGTCCATGTCGCTATCGCTCATCTGATGAAACATGTAGCCGAGCAGATACTGGTCCGGTGAACTTACGCGCTCAAGTGCCTCCCGATCCTGGGGAGAAAGCTGGCTGCTCTTGTTGCTGGCTAGCTCAGCGATAACTTCGCGATAGGGAATAGAGGCAGACTTTGCGAGCGCGCCAACGGTAGCCTCCGCTTCTTTACGCCGCTCTTTGTCCTCGGCCGCGATGTATCGGCGCGTCGCGGTCGCCCAGTCCGGCGACACCGCCAACCGGTAGGTGGGGCCTACCATTTCCCAGGAGCCGTGGAAGGTGTCGGCGATTCTTGCCATCACCATGCTGAGGGGCGTGTCCTTAACCAGAACGGTGACCTTCAGATCTTTGATAGACGTGTAGGTATCGAGGCTTACTCCACCCGCATCCCCGAGCGCCTTAAACGCGTCCCGGATGGGCATTGCCTTCAGCTTCACCGTGATCGGCTTGGTTAGCTCCTTAAGTGAGGCCGCCGGTTCGGTTTGGGCTTGCGCCAGCGAGGCCAAGCCCAACATCAAGCCGAAGGCACGCAGAGGAAGAGAGCGAACCATCATAAGAGCTTAGACGCACAAAACGCAGCCGGGGGTCTTTCTTTTGGATGGAGTCGGTTAGGCCTTCGCTTTTTGGGCGCCCTTAGGTTCGGAACCCTTTGCCGCCGGAGTCGAATCCTCCGCCGCTCCCGCGGGCGCAGCCTCTTTCGCCAAAGCTGACTCGGTGTAGTGATTGCCGGCGTTCCAAAGCAGGAACTCCGTGTATCCGCACTCCCGCGCCGCTTTCAATTCCGCCTTTACCTGCTCGGGGCCGTAGTGGAAGCCGAGCGAGAAGTCCTGAAGCCACGGCCGCACATTCTTATCGGGGAGCCGTTTCTTGAAGTCCGCGAGCGACTTCTTCAAGATATCGTAAGGCTGCCGGTTCGGGTCCTTAACGCCGTATTCGCCCTTTGCGAAATGCGAAGGATAAACCATCGGTGAGATGAGATCGAACGGTTGGGCAATCTTCTCAAGCTCCTGCCCGATGCCCTCATCGCCCTTCGTGGAGGAGATGATTCCGAAGATATCGGCGGAGAAGACCGCTCCGCGAGCCCGGACCTTGTCGCCGATGTACTTTGCAAAGGCCGCGATCACGTCTTCCGGCTTTGCTTTCGGGTCTACGTAACCCTTGCGACCTGGGAATACTTGAGTTGCCCGCTTACCCTCGCTGGGAAAGCGGACGTAGTCGAGCTGGATTTCCGGGAAGCCGATATTCAGAGCGTAGTCGACCGTCGCGGCGATGTACTCCCAGTTCTTTTTGTTATAGGGATCCAGCCAGGTGTGCTTCGAGTGGTCGTGCCAAACCCCTCCATTCGGGAAATTAACCGCCCGATCAGGGTGAACCTTGGGTACCCAGCTATCTCGGAAACATGCGATACGGGCGATGGGCCAGACCTTGTGCTTCTCAAGCCGCTTGAGGAGGACGTCTGGTTTGGCCACGGCGACCATCGTCGCATGCACTTCATCGGCGAGGGGGATTCCCGTCTTGAAATACATGTCCCCGGTGTCTCGGATGTCGATCACTACCGCGTTCAGCTCCGTGCGATCAAGGAGTCCAAGCATCTGGGTCATCTTCCGGTTACTACCGGCGGACCATGCCGTCAGGTAGATGCCCTTGACCTCCTTCGGACGCTCGAATGCGTAGTGGACGGGAGTGCCGGGGGCGGTTGGGATGGGCTTTGCCGGGTCCGGCTTCTTCGTCGCGGCGTCGCCGGTCGTTGCCGTTTTTTTGCCCGTGGTCGGGGCGGGAGCCGGATAGCCTTTGTCGACCACATCGGTATTGGAACCCTTCGATGCGCAAGAATAAACCGTCACCAGCAAGAGTGCCGGGATGGCAGCGAGAAAGGGTTCACGATGGAAGCGAAACTTCGGCATAGTCCAACCGCAATTGTACTTGTGATAGCACTCCTTTCCGTCGGTTGCGGGCGTTCTGCCGATACCGCCGCAGGAAGTCCTACACCTGATTCGCCGAGTGCGGGGGCTCCACCCGCAAAGACCGACTCCTTGGCGACCAAGACCCCGAACGTTGTCAAGATGACCGGTGCAAACCCGTCGGCCGCTGCTCCCCCGGCAGCATCGGGAAAGCGCGTTTCCGATCGCCCGGGCAACAAGAAAGGCAAAGTCTTTATCGTCGAATATCACCATATCCGAGACGGCAAGAACGACATGTACCGTTCCGCCGCCGAATTCAAGTCGGACCTCGAGCGGCTCTACAAGGACGGCTTCCGCCCCTGCACGGTGAGCCAGTATCTGGACGACAAGATGGACCTGCCCCCCGGCGCATCGCCCGCCGTATTCACCTTCGACGACGCGAACCCCTCCCAGATCCGTATGCTTGACGACGGCCGCATCGACCCCACGTGCGCGGTCGGCATCTGGGAAGCATTCGCGATGGAGCACCCCGATTTCCCCGTCCGCGCCACCTTCTACATCCTCCCCGACGTGATGTGGGGCCAGCCCAAGTACCGCGAGAGGAAGCTTGAACTGGTCAAACAACTCGGTTGCGAACTAGGCAATCACACCATCACTCACCCGATCTTGCGGAAGCTTTCGGACGAGAAAGTAATGGAAGAAATCGGCGTCGCCGATGACCGCTTGGAGAAACTCGGCGCCTCCATGCCCGTCTCCCTCGCCCTCCCCTTCGGCGTGTCCCCAAAGAACAAATCGCTCCTGGAGAAGTTCGACTACAAGGGCAAACACTACGAGCAAAAGGCCGCCCTGTTAGTCGGCGCCGAACCCGCCCCCTCCCCCGAGGACCCGAAACTGAATCGCTACCGAATCCCTAGAGTCCAAGCCTACAACGGCCAACTTGGTCTTCCCGAGTGGCTCGATAAATTCGAAAAAGGCCAAGTCAAGGTCTACGTCCAGCCGTAAAGTCCGGCCTCCGGCAGGTGCAGACCACGCCCCGACCGAATGGGAGGCGCCGTGGGACGGCCCCTTGGAGACCCGGCCATCTCCTCGAAAACTCTACAAATAAGAAAACCCGGGTCAAGGCAAAATCGCCTTGACCCGGGTTTTCGCTTATCTCGTACGACCTCTACATTTTGTGGATCGCGTGACCCTGCGCGTCCTCGAACGCCTCAAGAACCGCTTCCGACAAGGTCGGGTGCGCGTGCATCATCTCCGCGATCGAGTCGATCGTCGCTTCGAGCTTGATCGCCGCAACGCCCTCGTGGATGAGGTCCGTCACGTGCGGGCCGATCATGTGCAGGCCGAGCAACTCGCCGTACTTGCGCTCGCCGATAACCTTCACAAAACCGTCCTGCTCGCCGATCGCCATCGCCTTACCGAAGATTCGGAAGTTCGCGCGGCCGACGATCACGTCGTAGCCTTGCTCCTTCGCCTGACCCTCGGTGAGACCCACGCTCGCGACCTCCGGGATCGTGTAGACGCAGTTCGGAATCTCCTTGTAGTCGACCGTCTTCTTAGTCCCGGTGACCGCATTCGTAACCGCTACGATGCCCTCGGTCGAAGCCACGTGCGCGAGCTGGATCCGGCCCGTCACGTCGCCGATCGCCCAGATGTTCGGGACATCCGTTACCATCGAGTCGTCTAGGACCTGAATGCCGCGTCGGTGAAGCTTCACGCCGATCTTCTCGAGGTTCATGCCGTCGGTGTTCGCCTTTCGGCCAACGCCGAGCAGGACGACGTCCACGTCGATGACCTCGTCCTCAGAACCCTTCTTCACGTGGACCTTCCAGCCCTCGCCGTTCTTCTCGCACTTCTCGATCGTCGCGCCGGTGCGAACCTTGATGCCCTGGCGTCCCATAAGCTTGCCGAGCTCGACGCCGAGATCCGTGTCGAACATCGGAAGGAGGTTCGGCATCATCTCGACCAAGAAAACTTCGCTGCCGAAGGAATTCAAAACATAGGAGAATTCGCAGCCGACCGCGCCGCCGCCGAGGATGGCGACCTTCTTCGGGATGAACGGCATGCTGACCGCGTCGTCCGAAGTCCAAACATTCTGGTCGCGCCCGCCCTCAAGACCCGGAATCGGCAAGTGCACGACCGATGAGCCGGTGGCGATCACGAAGTTCTTCGCCGTGACCTTCTCCGTCTGCCCGTCCTTCGTAACCTCAATCGTGTGCGCATCGACGAACGACGCGAAGCCGTTGATGACGCGGATGCCGTTCTTCTTGAACAGCGCGCCGACGCCGCCCCGCTGGGTGGCGACGATCTTTTCCTTGCGCTTCATCGTGGCTTCGAAGTCGAGGCCGATCGTGCCCTCGATCTTCACTCCGAGCGCCGCCGCATGCTTCGCGTGGTTCAGACGCTCGGCCGAGCCGATGAGCGCCTTGCTGGGAATACAGCCGACGTTAAGGCACGTGCCGCCGAGAAATTGATTCTCGACCACGGCGACCTTCGCGCCAAGTTGGGCGGCGCGGATGGCGCCCACGTATCCGCCGGGACCGGCGCCAATCACCACCAAGTCGACGTCAAAATTGCCATCTGCCATTTGCTGTTCTTTCTCCTCAGGCGCGGGGATGCTGGAAATCTGCTGGATCAAGGTCTCGATAGGGGCGGCTACGGCCGCGGGTCCGGAATGAGGTTGGACCGTTGATTGACCTTGTTCTTGCATCCAGCTTTCCTGCTTACCGACTGCACCATTGTACCCGTCAGGGGTGCCTTTTGAAGCTGAGCCGGTGCTAGTGGGTTAGGGAAGGAGGCAGGTTCAAATCGAGGTTTCGAAGTGACCGAATAGAGTTCCGCCAGCGCCGCCAAGTGTTCGACCGCATGATCCTTGCCGCGAGCCGGGGTGGGTGGTTCGGACGAAGAAATCGCCGATGCTCCTGCACGCGCATCCGCTCTGACCGGGTCAAATCCATCGGTTTCAGACGTGCTTTCTGGAAGGCCTCGTACCATAGCAGCACGCTCCAAATGTTCTGGCTGGGGAACTGGCGCGCGATCATGGTCTTCATCCTCCGCTCATCCATTTCAAGCTCCATCACTTCCTCGCCCCGTGGGTCGCTAAAGCGGTTGATCGTCTGCAACCGGGTGAGATAGGTGTGATAAAAGGGGACTTCAAGGATCGGACCGTCGAAGGAGGCGTTGACCAGGAAATTGGTGGTGTCGTGGTCGATGTGCCCTTGCTCGAAGGCGCCGCAAGCAACGCGGTCGGGCTGGATCTTCGCCATCATTTCGCGGAATGGAGGCAACAGGAGAGGGATTTCCCGGCAAGCCGATCCATCCGTCGCGCCGAAGAAGAATAGGTTCGCCTGGGGCACGCCGAGAATAAGCGCCACGGCTCGAGCCTCTCGCTCGCGCACCGGATTGCTGTGGGTCCAACTCATGTAGACCGGATTTCCATTCCGCACCAGACGCCGGATCCAGGCGCATATGGAGATCTCATCGTCCGGGTGCGTCATGCAAAACAGCCAACGGCGGTTGGGTTCGAGGTCGAACAAGGTCACGGCGAATCTCTAGTTTATGATTTGACGGACGGTTTCTAGAACCGCCGCAGGTTCGATATACGAAAGACCCCGCGGGTCGTGGTGGCAATGGTCGATTTGTCCGTACGGACAGGATCGCTCAGGCTTGGTGATCGAGTAGAGACCGACCGCTGATTTCTCAAGTGCCGCCGCGATATGAGTGCTGCCCGTATCACCGCCAACGTGTACGCTTGATAAGTTAATTAGCGATACGAGTTCGCTGACCGTGGTCTCTCCTAACATATTCGTCGGCGCCAGCTTACATAGCGAGATCACTTCATTCGCCGCGGCCCGATCCGCCTCTCCACCCCCGCCGATTAATACCGGGGTAACGCCCAGTTCTCGGACCGCATCGCAGACCTGTGCGAAAAACGATGGTGGCCACCGTTTTGTCGCCCATCCCGCGCCCGCGTTCAGCACCGCGATTTTTCCAAAAGCGCCTCGCTCCTTGAGTTTGAGGCGAACCGCCGTCGTAACTTCGTACTTCGGCTTCAAGTCAAACTCCGCCCGAGCCATCGTCGCCCCCAAAGCCCGAGCGACATCCACGTACTGATCCACAACATGGAAAGACGAGGGATCTGGCTTCACCGCGCTTGAAAATAGCCCCGCCCCCTCGCGCTGCCAGTGATAACCCACCTTCACATCCGCCTTCGCTCGCGCAATCGCTGCCGCCGATTTCAACAACCCCTGCAAATCCAAAGCCGCATCGAACCGCTCCGCGTACTTCGGAATCGTCTTCCAAGAAGGCTTCCAACGGACAACCTCATCGACCGCTGCGCAGCACTCCACAATCCCCGCAAACCGCGGATCGACGACCCAAGTGATGTGACAATCAGGAAATTGGCGCTTCAAAGCAACCGCCGCCGGCAGAGAACAAACTGTGTCGCCCAACGCGGAGAGCCGGCTGATGAGAAACCGTTTCATACACCCTCAAAACATTCCGCGATTGCGGGCCGATTTCCAACGGTCGTGCATCCAAAGCCACTGGTCTGGATAGTCACGTATGACCGATTCCAGCACGGCATTGACCTGCCCCATGATCGCCGTGGAATCCTGCTCCACATTCTCCAAATCAATCGGTTCGCGCACAACGACCTTATACTTGCCGACCCCCATACGAATGCAGTAGGCCGGCAGAATCGGCGCCCCGGTCCGCTGGTGGATTACCGCAGGGCCGAGCACGGTGCCGGCCGGTTTACCGAAGAACGGCGCGAAGCATTCCGTATCGTTTTGGTCCGGTAGGACCCCGACCAACTGCTTCCGCCGCAGCTTCTTAACGATCGGTAACGCGGCGTCGCCACGCGAAATAAACTCAACCCCCGAGTTTTCCCGTACCGCCATCACCCGTTTCTGCAACTCGCCCTGATTGGCGTCTCGCGCCACCACGGAGATGTGCCGGCCGGTCGCCGTGCAGTACTGAGCAAACCGCTCGAAGTTTCCTAGGTGGCCGGTCACCACAAGCACGCCCTTTCCCACCGCTTCGGCGGCGTGGAAGTGCTCCATC
>Ga0105239_10010121_pt1 | contig 10569 bp, 7 predicted proteins | sample KBSC44metaG_FD_92761 | JGI IMG/M metagenome (GOLD analysis project Ga0105239, IMG submission 92761) | Corn rhizosphere microbial communities from Kellogg Biological Station, Michigan, USA - KBS C4-4 metaG | ecosystem: Host-associated > Plants > Roots > Rhizosphere > Soil | place: Michigan, USA...
CGGCCGACTTCTGCGCGCCCTCGGTCGACTTCTCGCGGAAGCCCATGTGGCCCTTCGTGGCGAGGAAGCGCGTGCCGAGGTTCGACGTCATGATGATGAGGGTGTTGCGGAAGTCGACCTGATTGCCGAGCGAGTCGGTCAGGATGCCGTCTTCCAGGATCTGCAGCAGGATGTTGGCGATGTCCGGATGCGCCTTCTCGATCTCGTCAAGGAGCACGACGCTGTACGGATTGCGCCGCACGCGCTCGGTGAGCTGGCCGCCTTCCTCGTGGCCGACGTAGCCCGGGGGCGAGCCGATCAGCTTCGACACCGCGTGCTTCTCCATGTACTCCGACATGTCGAAGCGGATGAGGTGCTTCTGCGATCCGAAGAGGAACTCGGCCAGACGCCGCGCCACTTCGGTTTTTCCGACGCCCGATGAGCCGAGGAAGATGAAGGAGCCCATCGGCCGATTCGGCGACGCGACGCCGAGGCGCGAGCGCCGGATGGCGCGCGAGATCGCCTTGATGGCCTTGTCCTGACCGACGATGCGCCGCATCAGGATCTCTTCCATGTTGATCAGCTTCGCCGCCTCGTCGGCTTCGATCGAGGTGACCGGGATGTCGGTCCACGATGAGATGATCTCTTCGATGTCCTTCTTGGTGACCTCCATCAGCTCTTCGCCGATGGCCTCGCGCTCCTGCTTGATCCGCTCGATCTCTTCCTTGAGCTCGATCTCGCGCTCGCGGAGGAAGACGGCCTTCTCGAAGTCTTTGTCCGAGATCGCCTTCTTCATCTCCTTGACGATGGAGCGCACCTCGGCCTCGAGCCGCCGCAGGTTCTGCGTGTCGGCGACGCGGCGCAGCTTCACCTTCGCGCCCGCCTCGTCGAGGATGTCAATCGCTTTGTCGGGGAAGAAGCGATCGGTGATGTAGCGGTTCGACTGGTACACCGCCGCGCGAATGGCCTGATCGCTGTACTTGACCTTGTGGAAGCCTTCGTAGCGCTCCTTCACGCCTTCGAGAATCTGGAACGTCTCTTCCTCGCTCGGCGGATTGACGGTGATGGCCTGGAAGCGGCGAAGCAGCGAGCGGTCTTTCTCGATGTAGCGCCGGTACTCGCGGATCGTCGTTGCGCCGATGCAGGAGATCTCGCCGCGCGACAGCGCCGGCTTGAGGATGTTCGCGGCGTCGAGCGAGCCTTCCGCCGAGCCCGCGCCAATCAACGAGTGGATCTCGTCGATGAAGATGATGATGTCGGGATTTTCCTTGAGCTCTTTGATGATGCCTTTGAGCCGCTCTTCGAACTGGCCGCGGTACTTCGTGCCGGCCACGATGAGCGACAGATCGAGCGACAGGATCCGCTTGTTCGCGATGAACAGCGGCACGTTGCCGTCGACGATGCGCTGCGCGAGCCCTTCGACGATCGCGGTCTTGCCGACGCCCGGCTCGCCGAGGAGGATCGGGTTGTTCTTCGTCCGGCGCGACAGGATCTGAATGATCCGATCGACTTCCTTCTCGCGCCCGATCAGCGGATCGAACTGCTGCTGATGCGCCATCTGCGTGAGATCGCGCGCGTACTCGGCCAGGAAGGGGAGCTCTTTCTTCTGCTTGTCCGCCTCACGCTCTTTGAGGATCGAGATCGTCTCCTCGCGGACGCCGTAGACGTTGAGACCTTTCGCCGTGAGGATGCGCGCGGCCGTCGACGACTCCACGCGCAGGATGCCGATCAGAAGGTGCTCTGTGCCGACGTACTGATGGAGCATCGACTCCGCTTCGTGAGCCGCATACGCGAGGATCTTCTTCGACTCCTCCGACAGCGGCAGCTCCGCCGACGACGAGATGCGATCGACGAAGAGGCGGTCGCCCTCGACCTCGCGGCGGATCTGCTCGGGCTTCACGTTGAAGCGCGAGAAGATCTCCTTGATGATCTCTTCCCCTTCGCGGAGAACGCCGAGGAGGATGTGCTCCGACTCGATGACGCGCGATCCGAGCTTCGAAGCTTCATAGCGGGCGAAGAAGAGGGCGCGGCGAGCTTTCTCGTTGTATTTTTCGAACATGACCTGGACCTAGTTTACCGCTGCTCCAATCAGAACCTTTTTCTCTCGTCCGCCATTCTGCCGCCATTGCGAAGCTCACGCCGAGGCGTGACGGCACTCACTTGACCTGGCGAAGGGAGCTCGGTTTCATTTCGTACATTCGGTCGCAGCGCGCCGCGAGGTCGGGATTGTGGGTGACGATCACCGAGGTCAAACCACGTTTGCGGTGGCAGTCGCGCATCAGCTCGAACACCCGCTCGCTCGTCTCGAGATCGAGATTGCCCGTCGGCTCGTCGGCCAGAAACAGCAGCGGATCGACGAGAAGCGCGCGGGCGATCGCCACGCGCTGCTGCTCCCCGCCCGAAAGTTGGTTGGGAAAGTGATGAGCGCGGTGCGCGAGCCCCAGCTCCCCCAGCAACGCTTCTGCTTTCTGTAACGCTTCCATCTTCCCCATCCGCCCGATCCACGCCGGCATGGCCACGTTCTCGGCGGCCGTGAACTCCGGGAGCAGGTGATGGAACTGGAAGACGAAGCCGACGTTCTTGTTGCGGAACCTCGCCATGTCGTCGTTCGACAGCGCGGTCATGTCCTGACCGTCGACACGGATCTTTCCTGCATCCGCGCGATCGAGCCCGCCGAGGAGGTGGAGCAGCGTCGACTTGCCGATGCCCGAGGGCCCGACGATCGCCAGCATCTCGCCGCGCTCGACGTCGAGATCCAGCTCCGAGAACACCGCCACGGGCACCTCGGCATTGCGATAAACCTTGGAGAGCCCGCGGGCTTCGAGGAAGGGCATCAGGGCGCGATTATAGGTTGGTGGTTGGGGCGCTCAGGGTGGTGAATGGGGCACACTGGTTGCGGGGTTGCAACCACCGTCCTCACCCCATCTGATTCATCCTCTTCCCCAAGGCCGCCACCGAACGCTCATCCAGCGCGATGTGCATCGCCTGTTTGCCTTCGATCACGCCGACCGACGTCGGGAAGTCGAAGCGGCGGGGGCCGGCGCTGGCGGGATTGAAGAAGCGGATGCCGTCGATCACCTCGTCGTGCGGCAGGTGGCTGTGGCCGAACACGACGACGTCGGCGGGCCCGCGCGCGAGCGCTTGCGTCACGTGCTTGCCCGGCTTCGACGGACGCGGAAGGATGTGCGTGATGAGGAAGCGCACGCCGTCGATGGTGACGCGAGCGACGTCGTAGCCGCTCGCGTCATCATTGTTGCCTCTCACGAAAGTCACCGGTGCGAGCTCGCGAAGCGCGTCGAGGATCGCGTCATCGCCGATGTCGCCGGCGTGTACGATCGCGTCGACGCCCGAGAACACCTCCGCCACGCGCGGATGCAGCTTCCCGTGCGTGTCGGCGATGATTCCTACGCGGCCCAGATCGATGCCTTCTTCGCCCACGGAGTGTCGCTGTAGCGCGACTTGAACGCCTCCGCGGTCTGTTGCAGAGGCGCGGGATCGCCGCTCCCCTTGTACTTCGACACGCCGGCCCAGTACAGCGCCTCGGCCGCGACGTCGCTCTTCGGGAAGTCGTCGACCACGGAGCGGAATCGCTGCTCCGCGTTCGCGAAGTCACCGCTCTTGAACGCGTACTGCGCGTAGCCGAGCTTCAGCTGCGCGAGGAAGTCGTCCACCGGAAGGAAGCCTTCGATGCGGTGATGCTCCTTCCCTTCACCGTCGACGATCATCACCGTCGGCGTCCAGTTCGCTCCGAATCGCGCCATCGCTTCCGGATGCGTCTTCACGTGCAGTCTCACCGGCTCGAAGTTCTCCGCCACAAATGCCGTTACCCGCGGCTCGGGATACACCTCGGCTTCCAGCCGAGCGCAGCCCCCTCACATCGGTGCGGCGGTGAAATCGAGCAGGAGCGGCTTCTTCGATTCTTTGGCGCGCGCCAGCGCGGCGTCGACGTCATCAGTCCACTGAATGTCCATTGACTCATTGCCTCCTGTGAGTCGGAACACGCAATTCGCGGACCTAGTCCTTTTGCGGCGCGTACAGGTCGACCTGAGCGAATCCGCTGTCGTGCGACACCTCGTCGTACACGCCGATGGCGAGGCGATTCGTGGCGAAGTCGGTGAGGAGGTCGAACTGATACGTGAAGTAGCCGTCTTTGACCTTCTCGAGCTCGGCAACCGTGAACGGAACGGTCTGCTTCGTGATGTCGCTCGTCTCGCCGACCAGACGTCCCGTGGCGATGTAGACGCTGAACGCGCCCTTGGCCACGCCGCCTTCATCGTTCGTCATCAAGGATGAGACCGGAACGCGGATCGAGACCGGGACCGTGTAACGCGTCTTACTCTTCGGCACACGCGTGCCGAGGGTGGCGGTGACGTCGATGCCGCCGGGGGTGGCGGGGCGGAAGAGCGCGGCCACCACGCGGTCGCGCACGGTGCCGTCGTCCGTCTTCTCCATGTACTGCGTGCGGGTGCGGACGGCGTAGTCGCCGTTCTTCGCGCGGACGCTCACGCGACGCACGTGGTTGTCGTTGCGGGCGGTGACGCGATAGGCGATGGAGTAGTAGTCGTCGAAATCGTCGCGGATGCGCGGCAGAGCGTCGGCGATGTTCATACTTCCCCACGCCACGGTACCGCCCGTCGCTTTCGTGACGTCGTCGAGCGCGGCGAGCTCGTTCTGGAGCACCTGGTCGTTGAAGCTTTTTTGCGCGAGCACCGTCTCGGTCGTCGGAATGCCTTTCTGCGTGGGGCCATTGAGGCTCGCCGATTCCAGCCCCGACGGATAGAGCGCGTAGATGGTGACGCCGTGCGCGTTCGCGGTGGCTTTGATCGCCTCGAGAAAGTTGCGGGTGTCGTGCTCCGCGCGGATGTTGCCGTCGAGGGGCCCCGGCCCCGTGGAGATCGAGTAGTAGAACTCCGCGCCGGCGATCTGCGAGAAACGATGCGTCATGAGCAGCAGGACCTTGCGGCCGTCGTCGTTCGACATCGTGCTGATCAATGCGTTGACCGCGGCCGCTTTGGCGCGCATCCGCGCCTTCTCCTGCATGGCGCCGTTGTCGGCTTCGGCTTGAATCGCCGCCTGAAACTCGGCCGGCGGGATCGTCATCCCCGTCGCACCCGAACCGAGCATGCTCTGAGCTGCTTCCTCGTAGAACGCGCGAACCTCGTTGACCTCCGTCATGTGATTGTCGATGGCATCGATCGACACCGTGGCGCTCTCTTTGGCGATCTTGTCGAGCGTCGCGTCGATTGCCTTCAGGTCGTCGGTGTAATCGAGCCGCACCTCGGTCCGCAGATCCCACGTCGCGATGAGGAGCGCGTCTCCGGGCGCGACGATCTCGTGCAACGTCTTCTTCAACGAGTCGAAGATCGTCTCCACCGGCCCCCCGGCCAGGTGGAAGCGCTCGATGAAGATCGCGATCGTGCGCCGCTGCCGCTTCGGCGCCTCGGCCGGCACCGCAACGGCCGTCGTCAGCGTCGTCTTCGATGACGTCACTTCCGACTTCGGCTCCGGCGCGTACGCCGCGAAGTTCGTGATGGCCTGCGGCCTCCCGTCCTCGAAGACTTCGAAGTCGTTCTTCGTCAGCCCGTGGACGCGCTGTCCGGTCTTCTTGTTCGTGACGATGAGGTCGAGGTTGACGATCGAGACCTCGATCGTCTCTCCCGAACGCTGCACCGTCTCGGCTCCGAAAGCGAAGAGCGGAACCGAGACGGCGGCGACTGCCAAAAGGGCTCGAAGGCTCATCGTTTGATCTGGTAGAGGTCGACGCGAGCCAGACCGCTGTCGTGCGAGACCTCATCGTACACGGCGATCGACATGCGGTTGGTGGTGAAGTCCGTCAGGAGTTGGAAGTCGTACGTGAAGTAGCCGTCCTTCGCGTTGCTGACGTCGGCGACCGAGAAGGGGATGGTCTGCTTGGCGATGTCACTCGTCTCGCCGATCACGCGGCCGGTGGCGATGTAGACGCTGAATGCGCCTTTCGACTTCTCGCCGTCCTGCGACGTCATGAACGCGGAGACGGGGACCCTCACCGTCACCGGAACGACGTAGTGATGCTTGTCGCGCTGCGCCGGCTTTCCGATCGTGGTGGCGATGTTGATGCCGGTCGGCGGCGTCGGACGGAACAGCGAGGCGATGACCTGATCGCGGATGCGGCCGTCGTCGGACTTCTCCATGTACTGCTTCCGCGTCCGGACGAGGTAGCGAGGATTCTTCGTCTTCACGACGACCTTGCGCGCCCGGTCGTCGTTGCGCGCGCCGATGCGGTAGGCGAGCGAGTAGTAGTCTTCGAAGTCGTCGCGAATGCGCGGCAGCTGGTTGCTGATGTCGACCGTGCCCCAGGCCAGAGTGCCGCCGGTCGACTCGGTCAGGTCGCTCATGGAAGCGAGCTCGTTGTCGAGCACCTGATGATCGACGACCGGCATTCCTTGCGGCGGCATGAAGCGCGTGGAGGCATTCGGGAACGTGGTGCTGTCCTCCAGGCCCGGCGCGATGAGTCCATAGACCGTGACGCCGTGAGCGTTCGCGGTCGCTTTCAACATGTCGAACAGGTTGTACGTCGCGTATCGCGCGCGGACGTCCGTCGCCAGCGGGCTTCCCGGGTTCGTGATGAACATGAACTCGCCGCCGGCGATGCGCGACATGCGCCGCGTCAGCAGGATCACTGCTTTCCGCCCCTCATCGTTCGCCATGGAGCTGATCATGGCGTTGACGGCCTGCGCCTTCATGATCATGAGCGTTCGCTCCCGCTCCATTTCGCCGATCGTATTCATGCGGACCGCCCAGTCGAGGTCGGTGGAGTCGGACATCCCGGACGCTCCCGCCGCGGACGCCGCTTCCTGCAACCACTCCCGCATCGACTCGGTCTCCTCGCGGAAAGCGGAGAGGACGTCGAATGACGCGCCGATCGACTCTTTCTCGACTTCATCGAGCGCTTTGTCGGTCGCGGTCATGTCGTCGGTGTAGTCCTGACGGACGGCGGTGTGCATGTTCCAGGTGGCAATGAGCACGGAGTCGCCGGGCATCACCGTCTGATGCAGCGTCTGCCGCAGCGCCTCGAAGATGGGATGCACGCGGAACGGCGCCATCTTGAAGTGCTCGACGAAAACCACGAGCGTGCGAGGCTGCCGCTTCGGCGGCGCCGTCTCCGTGGCCGTCGTCAACGTCGCGCCGGACGACGTCACCTGCGACGCCGGCTGCGGTGCATACGCGGCGAAGTTGGAGATCGGCTGCGTCTTCCCGTCCTCGTAGACCTCGAAGTCGTCCTTGGTCAGACCGTGAATCCGCTCGCCGGTCTTCTTGTCCGTGACGACGACATCGAGGTTGACGATCGAGACTTCGATGGTCTCACCCGCGCGCGGAATGCTCTTCTCGGCGAACGAGAACAGCGGAAATGCGACAGCGAAAATCGCGACTGCGGTCCAACGTTTCATCGTGCCTCCCTCGGCAAATTCACTCGTGCATAGCCGCTGTCGTGCGACACCTCGTCGTACACGCCGATCGACAGCAGGTTCGTCTCCGGATTGGTGAGCAGGTCGAAATCGTACTGCAGCGTTCCCCCTTCGGCCTGTTTGAGGTCGGCGGTGGTGAACGCGATGGTGCGCTTGGTGATGTCGCTCGGCATCGTGGCGCCGCGGCTCGTGGCGATGTAGATGCTGAACGCGCCTTTGTCCTCGCTCGTCATGAAGGCGGTGGACGGGATGCGGACCGAAACCGGAATCGTGCTGAAGCGCTTGGCGGGACGGCGCGCGCCGAGGATGGCTTTCACCTCGATGGCCGAAGGGGCCGTGGAGTTGAAGAAGGCGGCCACGACCTGATCGCGCACTCGCGAGTCATCGTTCTTCTCGATGTACTCCCGGCGCGTACGCACGCTGTAGTCGCGATTCTTCGCTTTGACGGTGATCTTGCGCATGCGGTTGTCGCGGCGCGCCTCGGCCCGATACGCCATCGAGTAGTAGTCGGTGAGGTCGTCACGCATGCGATCGGCCACTTTGGGGATGTCGGTGGAGGTCGCGTAGCCTCCGCCGGTCGCGCTGGCGAGATCGCGCAGGGCTACGCCGCGATCGAGGTAGCCCTTGATCACGGGATTCGGCCCGAAACCGATATACCGATAATCGGTGTAGTTCGCGGCCGTTCCCGGCGGGAACGAGTACACGAGGATGTTGCGCTCGGCCGCCGCCGCCTTGATCGCGTCGAAGATGTTGCCGCTGCCGGCGCCGCCGAGCCAGCGCGGCACGTGATCGCCCGAGACCGCGTAGAAGTAGTCGGTGTCCTCGGTGGGGCCGAGGCCCTGCGTCATCAGCAGGAGGAGTTTCCGGCCGCTCTCGTTCGACATCGCGCTGATGAGCGAGTTGACGGCGGCCACTTCGCCGCGCATGGCCTGCTTCGAAACGCTGCTCGGACGGGAGCCCGGCCACGTCGTCCCCTCCAGTCCGGTGAATACATCGTGCCTCGGCCACGGATGGTCGAGGTCCGTCGGGGACAGCATCATCGGTGAGAACGGCTCGAAGCTGCCCTGCTCCAGCGGTTCGTATCGCTTCCCGGCGCGCGACCCCGCGCGGATCATGGCGTTGGCGATCGAGTCGAGGAGGTCGGTCGCGGCCTTCACGTCATCGGTCGGCTTCAACGCGATGCGCGCGCTCCCCTGCCACGTCTCAATGATCACCGAGTCGCCGGGCTTCACCAGATCGCGGATCGCGTTCTTCATCGCGGCATACATCGGGCGCACGCGGAACTCGGGAGCCGGATAAGGCTCGATGAAGATCGCGATCGTGCGCTTCTCGCGCACCGGCGACGACGAGGCGTACTCGGCGAAGTGGGTGATCGCCTGCGGCTTGCCGTCTTCGAAGACCTCGAAGTCATCCTTCGATAGGCCGTGGACGCGATTGCCATGCTTGTCGGTGACGACGGCGTCGAAGTCGACGATGGAGACGTCGATCGTTTCGCCGGCGATCGGCGGCGGCAGCGGCGACTTCGCCGGAGGAGCGGGAACAGCTGCGAGGATCGGAACCGCGGCGAGGAGAGACAGGAGACCGGGCGCGAATCTCACGTTTCGCTCCTTTCGAGTTGCGCGGCGGTCGTGCGTCGAATGTGCCAGCGATTTCCGGCCATTTCGGCCCTCTTTCCGCCGTCCCGGTCCTCGAAGCAGGTCAAACGCGTCCACGGCGGGTGACGCCATAGAATCTGCGGATGCGAATCCTGCGACTGCTCACGATCGCCGCCGCGGCGCTTCTTTTCGCGCTGCCGCTTCTGTCCGCCGACGACGAATCCGCCGATCTCGCCGCGGCACGCACGCTCTTCAACGCGAACCTCGACGCGATCCGCCATCACGATCGCGCCGTGTATCTCGACCTCTATTTACATGACGAGCATCTCGCGCGCGTCGGCCCCACCGGCTTCGTCACCGGCTACGAAGACTTCGCGAAGCAGCGCGACGTCCGCTGGCCCGATACGTTCGACGCTTCCGACCTCCATCTCGTCCGCGTCGCGCCCGGCGTCGTCTACGGAACGTATCGCTATCGCGTGCGCTACGGTGCCGATGAGCACAGCGGGATCTCCGAGCGCATCTTCAAGAAAACAAACGACGGATGGCGCGTCGCCGTCACCGGTGCGATCGACACTCCGGGCGCGCCGGCGGCGCCTCGCGCGATCGTCGGAGCGACGCTGATCGACGGCCGCGGCGGCGCTCCGATCACGAACGCGAACGTCATTCTGCGCGACGGAAAAATCGAATGCGCCGGCGACTGTCCGGTGCCCGAAGGCGTGCAGACGATCGACGCGAAAGGGATGTTCGTCACGCCCGGACTCGTCGACGCGCACGTCCACTTTTCGCAGACCGGATGGGCCGACGGACGCCCCGACTTCATGGACGTTCGCGCGAAGTATCCGTTCGACAAAGTGCAGGCCGATCTGAAGGCAAACCCCCAGCGCTTCGCGAAGTCGTACGTCTGCTCCGGCGTCACCTCCGTCTTCGACGTCGGCGGTTTTCCATGGACGCTCCAACTCGCGACCAGATTCGAGGACGATACTTTCGCACCAAGAATCGCCGCGGCCGGCCCTCTCCTCTCCCCCTTCGTCCCAAATGTTCTGGCCTTGCCCGCCGAACAGGAGTTCATTCACCTCAAAGACGAAGCCGCGGCCCGCGCCGGCGTCGACTACAACGCCAACCTCGGCGCGAAGGCGATCAAGATCTGGTACATCGTCCGCCCGCCCGACCTCGCCGTCGAAGTCTCCGCTCCCGCGGTGATGGCCGCCGGCGACGAAGCGCAGAAGCGCGGACTCCCGCTCATCGTGCACTCCACCGGCCTCGCCGAAGCGAAAGTCGCGCTGAAGGCGGGCGCGAAGGTGCTCGTACACAGCGTCGAGGATCTGCCAGTCGACGACGAATTCATCGCCCTGGCGAAGAAGAACGGCACGACGCTCATCCCGACGCTCACGGTGATTCAGAACGTCGACAAGCTCTACCACGCGGCGGCGGAGAAGCGCGTGCCTCCGGTCGACGACCCGAACCACTGCGTCGACAAGATGACGATGGCGAAGCTCGCCGACACCGTCAACTCCGACGTACCCGCCGAGCGCGTCCCGCGAATGGACAAG
>Ga0105239_10010122_pt1 | contig 10567 bp, 8 predicted proteins | sample KBSC44metaG_FD_92761 | JGI IMG/M metagenome (GOLD analysis project Ga0105239, IMG submission 92761) | Corn rhizosphere microbial communities from Kellogg Biological Station, Michigan, USA - KBS C4-4 metaG | ecosystem: Host-associated > Plants > Roots > Rhizosphere > Soil | place: Michigan, USA...
CGCGCTCCTGCGCCGCCAGCAGCACCACGCGCGAGGGCCCCATCGCGTTGCGCGCGTTCGGATCCTGGTCACCGAAATCGATCGCCAGCTCACAGCCGACGATCGGCTGGATGCCGGAGCCCGCCATCTTGTCGGAGAACTCCAGCGCACCGAACAGATTGTCGGTGTCGGTCAGTGCCAGGGCCGGCTGGTGATCCTTCTTGGCAAGCTCGGCGAGCTTGGCGATCTTGATCGAGCCCTTGAGCAGCGAATAGGCCGAGTGAACGTGAAGGTGAACAAATCCGGCGCTCGGCATGGTCGCGTGACGGCCTCTTGCAGATGAGATGAAGCGGTCGCCGGCTCTTCAAGGCATCATGCCCTCGCCCGGCCGACTCGCCTCACAATGGTGAGGTGTCACTGCTCCAGAGTCCACGCCGGAGCGGCCGATTCGCCGCGTCGTCCCGCTTTTCCCCAAGGGGTACCGGTAGGGAGGAACACCGGTTTACAAGCCGGCGCCCTGGAGCTGCGGAATCAGAGCTGCGGTATGACTTGGGCCCAGATCGCGATCATCCCTACGAACAGCGTGATGGACGCCAGGGCTGCCGCTTCTTCCACGAAAATCTTGAACATGATCTCGCTCCCTTGCTAGAACGTATGAAGAACATTGTTCTCATTTCGTTCTCGGGAGTCAAGTCACCTCAACCATCCCGCAATCGAATGGTTAACTCGTTGAATCCGCACAATAAAAAAAGCCCCGGCGCAAGGCCGGGGCTTTCGACAAACGCTCGAAGAGAGCGATTGATATCAGTAACGGCCGAGGATCGGGCCGCCGAACTTGTAGTTCAGGCGGACGAGGCCCATGTCGACGTCCTGCTTGACACGCTCGACAGCGCCACTGGCAAAGGTGACGTCGTGGTCGCCGAGGAAGATGTGGTTGTACTCGACGCCGACCGTCCAGTTCGGAGCAAAACCAAACTCCAGGCCCGCGCCAACCGTCGCACCCCAGCGGGTCTCGTCGGTCCGGTCGAGGTTCGCACCCGTGACAGTGCTGTAGACGTCGTACTTGTTGCTGACGACGGCCGCACCGCCCTTCGCGTAGAGCAGGACGTTGTTCCAGGCATAGCCGACCTGGCCGGTGATCAGACCGAACGAGTCGACGCGCGTGCGGTTCCGGAAGCCGGTGATGCCGCTGATGTTGTCGCCCGAGAAGTCGGCCCAGTTGCCCTGGCCTTCGACGCCGAACACGAACTGGCCGGACTGCAAGCGGTAACCGACCTGACCACCGACCGTGCCGCCGGTGGAGTTGTGGGAGCCTTCGGCACCGAAGCCGACGAGGTTCCACGACGTGTCGGCCGAACCGCCGCCGCCGTTGATGCCGATGTAGAAGCCGCTCCAGTCGTAGATCGCGGCGACCATCGCTGGCGCCTTGGTGTAGGGCCGTGCCGCGAGATCAGCAGCCAGCGCCGGCGCAGTCGCGCTCAGCGCGACAAGGCTCACAGCAGCAAGCAACAAATTCTTCTTCATTTGAGTCCCGTTCCAGTTTCGTCGTTAGGCCCCCTGGCCGCGCAGTGGTCATAACAGCGAACAACGGAATTGCTGTAACCTCGACGCCACAGTTCGCACCAAAGGCCCGCGCTTCATGAATGAAGATTTATCAGCGCGAGCTGGAAACCCTTTGAAACAAGTGTTTTCTGTAGTTCCAATGTCGGCGACACGAGATAAATTGCATGCACGCGTAACAACGTCGCTCGCACGTTCGCGTGATGGAGAATTGAAGATGCCTAGACGAGTTGCCCTCCCCATTGTCGCCACATTTTCGCTCGCACTCGCCACATTTGCACTCGCGTCGAGCGCAAGCACACCGGCGCGCGCGTTCGGCACGCACCATCCGTTCTGCCTCACCGGCGATGAATGGCCGGGTCTGAGCAATTGCAGGTTCGACACCTACGCGCAGTGTCAGGCAAGCGCATCGGGACGCGCCCTGACCTGCATCGCGAATCCCTTCTTCGCCGGACAGAGCGACGACCCCTACGCCTACCAGAATCGTCCGCGCGGGCAGATGCCGGGTTATTCGCCCGGCTACTACCTGCCGCGCTGAGATGCACCGCCCTCGCCTCGCACTCGTCGTGACTGGTCTGCTCCTCGCGGGCGGATCTGCACGCGCGCAGACCTATGATCCGAGCTATCCCGTGTGCATGCAGATCTACGGCCCCGTCGGCTATTTCGACTGCCGCTACGGCTCGATCGAGCAGTGCAGATATCTCGCCGTCGGACGTTCGGCGAGTTGCGTGGTGAATCCGTATTTTCCGCGGAAGAAACCGCCGCCCTCTCGTCGCTCCAGACGCGGTGCAGCTGACGCCGAATGATTCCGAACTATTGCCTTCGCGTCGCTCAGCTTTGCCAAGGAGTATTGCGGATGCGCGTGCACGCGTTCGGCTTGCGGAAGCTCGGATCGTGATCTTCGATGTAGTCGAAATTGACCGTCCCGAACGTCGTCTGCGGCTTCTTCAGGGCTGAACACGTCTGCACCTTGAGGAATTCATTCTTGAAGTCGCCACGCGGAAGCGCTGATATCACCTGGTCGCGCTGCTCCGGTGTGTAGTCGTCATATCCAACGCCGACGACGTCCACCAGAACGCCTGCGTTGGTGAGAGCGATCTCCGGCCTCATATATTGTGGAATGCCGGGCGTGGTGTGCAGCGCGATTGCTTCCCAGACCAGATCGGCCTGCGGCTCGGCGATACCGCGCGTCCGGAGAAACTCACGCGCAGCGTCGGCTCCGTCGACCTCAAATCGCTTTGTCTGCGTGTGGTAGTGATCGACCAAGCCGAGATCGTGGAACAGCGCCGCGACGTAGAGCAGCTCGGAATCGAATTTCAGTTTCTGACGCAGCCCCTTCATCGCGCCGAACACGTAGACGCGGACGGAATGATTGAACAGCATGTCGTCTTCGTAGCTGCGCACCAATTCAGCGGCCTCGCGCGCCAGTTGGCTGTCGGGAATTTTGACGCCGGAAATCACGCTCGTCATTTTCAAGCTCCTGCTTTGCGTTTCGGCTGATGCCGCGCGATCCGTCAGGCCGCCTTCTCGAGCGCGGCCTGCGGCGTATTTCGGAAGCTGATCGACATGCGATTGTACGCATTCATCAGGCTGATGGCGATCGTGAGATCGACAAGTTCGCGCTCACCGAAGACCGCGCGGGCGGCCTGATACGCCTCATCCGGCACGCCCGTCTCGGCGACGCGGGTCACCGTCTCGGCCCATGCAAGCGCCGCGCGCTCGCGTTCGTCGAAGAGATCGCCGGCCTCAGCCCATGCCTGGACCAGCGCGAGCTTTTCGACCTTCACCCCGCTCTTGAGCAAGTCGCGGGTGTGCATGTCGAGGCAGTAGGCGCAATTGTTGATCTGCGAGATGCGCAAGTAAGCGAGGGTCACCAGCGTCGCGGGAAGCCCGCTCTGCATGACGTAGCCATAGACGCCGCCAAGCGCCTTCACGCCTGCCGGTGCGATGTGGTTGTAGTTGAGGCGTTCACTCATCCGCTTTCTCCTTGATGATCGAGGGGCAAGCACTCCCCCTTTCCCTCCTCAAATGCCCTCGCTCTGGTTCATAAAAAAGAACCAAGAACCCACGAAAATCGTGTACCAAGAACCATGTCCAAACCGCTGCGGCTGGAGCTCGATCGGTCCGCGAAGACACCGCTGGCAGAGCAGATCCACAAAGGGATCAGGGCCGCCATTGAAAGCGGCGTGCTCGCACCGGGCGCACGCCTTCCTTCATGGCAGGACTTGGCCGCTCAGCTTGGCGTTGCGCGCGGCACCGTGCGCTCAGCCTATGAAAAGCTCGCATCCGCCCAACTGATCGTCGCAGCCCGCGCGACAGGCACGCATGTCGCCGACCGGCCGCGCTTCCCCGTACGGCGGGACAAGGCCCCCGCCCCCGGCTCATTCATGGAAATGTACCAGGAGCTCACGGCGGGCCCGGCGATCTTCCAGATGGGCGTGCCTTCACAGGAGACTTTTCCTGCGACGCTGCTCGCGCGAATGCGCGCGCGGGCGGTTCGTGCCGAAATGAGCGCGCCTGCCATTTACCCCGATCCGCGCGGCGAGCCGGACTTGCGAGATGAGATCGCGGCCTACCTTGCGCTGGCGCGCGGGATCGAGTGCACGCCGTCCCAGATCATCATCACCAGCGGCTTCAGCGGCGGCCTCGGCCTGACGCTCCGTGTCCTCGGCATCGAGCAAAAGCAGAAGGTCTGGATGGAGGATCCCGGCTTTCCCTTCACCCGGCACGGGCTCGGGCTTGCGGGATTGTCGATCGTGCCGATCCCGGTTGACGATGATGGCATTGATGTCGACGACGGCCTGCAACATGCACCCGACGCGGCGCTGGTTGTCGTGACGCCAGGGCAGCAAGCGCCGCTCGGATCCACACTGTCACTGGCACGGCGCGCGCGCCTGCTCGACTGGGCGGCCCAAAGCAAGGCATGGGTGATCGAGGATGATTATCTCAGCGAACTTCAACTCAAGGGCCGGGCCACGCCGGCGCTCGCCTCGCTCGATCGCGCCGGCCGGGTTATTCACATCGGCTCCTTCAGCAAGACCATAACCCCTGCCTTGCGGCTCGGCTTTGTCGTGGCACCCGCCGCTCTGGCGTCGCGATTTGCCGAGACTGCGGCGTGCCTCGCGCCGGCACCCGGGCCCGCGGTGCAGCTCGCCACGGCCGACTTCATGCGCGACGGCCATTATCTCAGGCATCTGCGACGCACGAAGCGCACCTACGCCGCGCAAGGCGATGCGTTGCTGAAATACCTTCGCCCACGCACCGCAAACCTTGCGATTGCCGGATTGGCGGCGGTGCTGCGATTGCCGGACCGGGCATCCGATCTTGCCATCGCCAGGGAAGCAGCGCCGCTTGGACTGGCGCCTACGCCGCTGTCGCTCTGGTATGCGTCGAAGGCTTCGGCGCGCCCAGGACTGTTGCTGGGCATCGCAACGTCTCCGCTCAGGAGGATCGAGGTGTCCTGCGACCGGCTCCTCGAGATCATCGACCGCCTATCGTGATTGGACTCCGGGCTCGATGACCTTAACCCGCCAGCGTCACGATCAAAGGTCCGTTTCGCGTGGCGATCACGGTGTGCTCGTACTGGACGGTCGGTGCCGCGGGGCTGCTATAGAGCGTCCACGGATCATCGCCATCCTCTGCCCACTCGGCGCCAAGGGACAGGAACGGCTCGACGGTGAACACCAGGCCCTCGTTCATGAGGCGGCGCTCGGAGCGGTCGGGCCATGTTGCGATCTCGGTCGGCTCCTCGTGGAGCGACAGGCCGACGCCATGACTGGCGAGATTGCGGACCAGGCTGTAACCGTTCTTGCGCGCAAACGTCCCTATGGCTTGACCGATGCCGGCAATCGGTTTGCCGGCTCCAACCTGCTGGAGGCCCGTCCACATCGCGCGCCGGCCATCCCTGCAAAGACGTTCGACAGCGCGGGTTGCGGGCGGAATGGCGAACGAGGCGCCAGTATCGGCAAACAAGCCGTTCTTCTCGGCTGACACGTCGATGTTCACGAGGTCGCCGCGCGCGATCCGCCGCTCGCCAGGGATGCCGTGAGCGATCTCCTCGTTCACGCTGATGCAAGTCGCTCCGGGAAAATCGTAGGCGAGCTCCGGGGCCGAACGCGCTCCGGCGCCCTCCAGGAGCTTTCGCCCGATCAGGTCGAGTTCGGAGGTGGTCATGCCCGGCTCAAGCGCCTTCCCCATCGCCTCCAGCGTATTGGCGACGATACGCCCGATCTCTTTCAGGCGCGTGAGGTCGTCGTCATCCGAAATCGTCATGCCATGCTCTTCCGAAAGCTCCGGCATAGCGCTTGCGAAGCCGGCTTGCAAACCGCAGAGTTCTCCTCGCCCGAAACGTCTTCAACCCTCGTCGAGCAGATTGCGAACCTTGGCGGCCAGGTCTTCGATCGCGAAGGGCTTGGAAAGCAGATGCTTGCCGGCATCGAGCATGCCGTTGTGAACGATCGCGTTGCGCGTATAGCCGGTGGTGAACAGCACCTTCAGATCCGGGTATCGCTTCGACAGCTCGGCCGCAAGTTCGGCGCCGGTCATCTCGGGCATGACGACGTCGGTAAACAGCAGATCCGGAACGAAGCCATTTTCGATCGTCCTGATCGCTTCCATGGCGCTCGCGGCCTCGATCACCATATAGCCAAGCTCGCGCAGGCTTTCGGATGAGATGCTGCGGACCCGCTCATCGTCCTCTACGACAAGAATGGTCTCGCTCTGAAGGCTTGCACCAGGATGCGTCACGCCTTGCGACGAAGTCGAGGCAGTTTCCTCGCCGGCGAAGCGTGGAAGATAGATCTTCACCGTGGTGCCGACGTCGACTTCCGAGTAGATTTTGACGTGGCCGCCCGACTGCCGCACGAAGCCGTAGACCTGACTGAGGCCGAGGCCGGTGCCCTTGCCCACGACCTTGGTCGTGAAAAACGGATCGAACACCTTTCCCAGCACGTCGGCTGGAATTCCAGTGCCGTTGTCCGTCACGGCAATGAGAACATACTGTCCGGGCGACAATGCGTATTCGCGGGCAAATTTCCGATCGATCGAGGCGTTGCTGGTCTCGATGGTCAGCCGGCCGCCCTTCGGCATGGCATCGCGGGCGTTGACCGCGAGGTTGATGACAGCGCTTTCCAGCTGGGCCGGATCCGCCTTGACGCGCCACAGGCCGCCCGCAAGGACCGTTTCGAGGCGAACAAGCTCGCCGAGCGATCGCTCCAGCAGCTCGCTCATCCCTCCGACCATCCCGTTGAGGTCCACGACTTCCGGCGCCAGAGGTTGTTGGCGCGAGAACGCCAGCAGCCTTTGCGTCAAGGTGGCCGCGCGGTTTGCGCCGTCGATGGCGCCCTCGATGAAGCGGTCGATGTTGACCTCTCCCTTGCCGAGCCGCCGCTTGGCGAGATTCAAGCTGCCGAGAATCACGGCCAGCATATTGTTGAAGTCGTGGGCGATGCCTCCGGTCAACTGACCCACGGCTTCCATCTTCTGGGATTGCCGCAATTGCTCCTCGGCCTTCATGCGCTCGGCGATCTCATCTGCGACACGCTGCTCCAGCTCGGCATTGAGCGCCTCGAGCCGGGTCAGAAGCCGGGCGTTGTCGATCGCGGTGGCAGCATGGCCGGCAATTCCGAGCAACGCGGCCTCATGCTCGCGCTGGAATCTACCTGCCTCGGCATGACCGAAGAAAAGCCCCCCGAGCACCTCGCCCGTCCGCGAGATCACAGGGACCGCCAGATAGGATCGGACCGGTAGATGGCCCTCGGGCATGCCCTTCCGCGGTGCGTTCTTGCCATAGCGCGGATCCTGCAGGATGTCGTCGGACCTCACTACGCTTGTGCCCTCGAACGTCGGCCCGAACACGGCCGTGTTCCGGGGCATCGGAAAGTTCTCGAAAGCAGATCGCGGCACGCCGGACAACGCATAGAGCATGTAGCTGCCGCCGTCCGCCGTCAGAACGTTGTAGAAGAAGGCTCCGAATTGGGCGCCCGTCAGCTCGACGCCGGCATCCGTCACGGTTTGCACGATTTTCTCAAGGTCCCGTTCACGGGCGACCGACGCACCTGTGTCGTTCAGTATTCTGAGGTGACGCTCGGTTTTCTTTTGCGCGGTGATATCCAGTACCGTCCCGATGAATCGAACGGCCTGGCCGTTGGCAAAGATGGCTTCACCAGTTGCCGCAATCCAGCGCTCGACACCATCCTCGATCCCGACGGTTCGGTATTCGATGTTGTAACCCATCGGAGCATTGGATTTTAGCGCCGCTGATACGGCTTCGTCAGCACGCTGCCTGTCGTCGGGATGAATGCCCTGCAGGAAAGACCCTTCATAGCTGACGTCGGCGTCCGGCGAGAGACCGAACACCTCCTTGCAGCGGCTGTCCCATCGCAGAACGTCGTTGACCGGATCGTAGTCCCAGGTGCCGATGCCGGCCGCCTTGTTCGCGAGCACCAGCCGCTCGGCTGCTTCCCGGGCAGCCTGTTCGGACCGAACGCGCTCGATATGCGCCCAAGATCGCTCAGTCACCTCGGTGAGCAGGGCGAGTTCGCGCGACGTCCACCGATGCGGGTCGCGGTGATGGATCGCCATCAAGGCGGTGAGCTGCCCTTCCTTGACCAAAGGCATGCAAATCGTCGAACCGATCCCGATATTCTGGAACGTGGCAGCTTCCTCGGGCGCGATCTCCTTCAGATTGTCGTTGATGATGAGGGGCCAGCCGGCGCTGAGCTCTCGCACCGCCTTCGTGCCGAAGTCAGCCAGGCTGTAGTGGCCAAGGATATGCATCGCGCCGGGCGCGGCCCAATCCCCGCGAATGGTGAAGCCGTCCTGGTCGGGGTCCATGTCGGCATAGGCGCAATTGGCAACGCCGAGGTACTCACCAAGCATCCTGGTCGTCACCGCCATCACGCCATCGGCATCGCGGGTCTTGGCCGTCTCCTTGTTCAGTGCGTCCAGGAAGAGCAGCCGGGCCTCGTTCTCCCGCACGGCCGTCTCCGCACGGCGACGCTCGACCGCGGTGCGCGTGCGCTCGGCAACGTCGCGGATGAGCTCCAGCTCTTCGCGGCTCCATTCGCGGGGCGCGGCGTTGTTGAGATACAGCAGCGCCACGACCCCGTCGGGCTCCGAGATCGGCATGTTGACGAGCGCGCGCGCGGAGATGGCCTCGAGAGCCCCGGCCCGGTCGCCGACACGGGGATCTTTTTCCGCATCGGCGCAGACGACGGTCTCGCCGCGCTTCAGATCTTCGATGTAGCTGCCGTAGTCGCGGAAGCGCAGCACCCCTGCCAGGCTGGAGATTCCCGGCGCGTTCCAGTCGCGAACGATGGTGATGGTCTCGGCCGATGTATCGACCGTGCCGTAGCCTGCCCGGCTCACCTTCAGACTGCGGCCAAGCAACTCTGCCGCAGCATAAGCAAGATGGTCAGGGTTAGCGATCTCTCGGATGTAGTCGCCCAGTGCGGCCAAGACGGCATTGCGATCGGTCGAGGTCTCCCCGGCCGCCGTTGTCATCTGACTCCCCCCGACACTTTGCTCGTTTCACCAAATCGCGTTTCAAAGCAAGCTTGCGACGTGATGTCCGCTTCGAGCCGACGACGACGCCAGCGAGAAATCGGCACCCGCGCGTCCGATAACTTCATGAAGGCGTTAAGGTTCCGCCGGCGCACGCCACGCGCCGGATTGCTCCACTCCCCGCCTTCCGACGCTGGTGGGAGCGAACTGACGCTGCCCTGCAGCGGCGCTCAAATCACGAACTTCAGTCGGGGTCATCGTCGGCCTATGCTCGTGTTGCTCGAACCCGACGCACCATGTCGGCAAAATAAACGCGGCCCGAGACGCTACCGCAAGTTGTGAAGGCGCCGATCGTCGTATAGCGTCGGTGTTGGTATGCACCTCGTGGTCTGACAGTTCATGCTCGTCCGAGTCCTGTTTCTCCTGGCCTGCCTGTCGATTCCCGGCGCGTCGCGCGCAGCAGGACCGCCGGCCGAGAAAGCCGGATTTGCCTCCAAGCTGACGATCTATCTGGCCAAGGGCGCCCCCGACGCATGCGGGCCGGGCTGCGACCGCTGGATCGCGATCGAGGGCCAGATCGACCAGGACGCCGCGTCCCGCGTTCGCCGCTTCCTCGCCGGCGTCAAGGACACGCAGCGACCGATCTACCTTCATTCGCCCGGCGGAAACGTGGAGCAGTCCTATCTGATCGGCCGGCTGCTGCGCAGCCGCAAGGCGGTCGCGCGGGTTGGCCGAACGACCGCGACGGCGTGCGCCGCGGGCACGCAGGTGGACGCCGCCTGCCTGAAGATCAAGACCACGACCAGCGAGGTCGAGGCCGACCTCACCACCTACCATGCGATGTGCAACTCGGCCTGCGGTTATCTGTTTCTCGGCGCGACATCACGCGAGGTCGCTCCCGACGCCGCCCTGGCGGTCCATAACTCCAGGCTGGTCCTCGTCTTTCACGGGCATCCGGCGGCGCAGGCGGTCGCGGAATACAGGCAACGCCGGATCGCGAACGCCGACCGCGACCGCGCTGCGTTCATCGCGGCGATGGGGATCAGCCGCGGGCTCGACGATCTCATCCGGACCGTGAAGTTCGAAAACCTGCATATGCTGACGCGAGCCGAGCTCTATCGTTTCGGAATCGACACGCGACCGTTTGCCGAAGGGATGTGGAGGCTGGAAAAGGCAACGCGGCCGTTCATCAGCAAGATCGCGGTGGTGAAGAAGGAAAGCGGCTCCTCGTTCCGGACGATGGAATGGCGCATGTTTTGCGAAACCAGGAATCGCGTGCCGCTGCTGTTCGCGGGCGAGATCGACGAGGCGAGCGTCGGCAAAAGCACGATCATGATGACGGCGGACGCCGACAAGGACCAGGAGGCCGGAGAGTTTCCGGTGCGAGCCGCGAAGTACGAGATGTGGAGCGGCAGCATCGACCCTGACATGGTCAAGGCGATCATGGCGTCCCGCTCCCTCCATGTCCGGCGGACCACGCCCATGCCGGACGAAAAGGTGGACGTCGCGAAATTCGACATCGACC
>Ga0105239_10010123_pt1 | contig 10567 bp, 9 predicted proteins | sample KBSC44metaG_FD_92761 | JGI IMG/M metagenome (GOLD analysis project Ga0105239, IMG submission 92761) | Corn rhizosphere microbial communities from Kellogg Biological Station, Michigan, USA - KBS C4-4 metaG | ecosystem: Host-associated > Plants > Roots > Rhizosphere > Soil | place: Michigan, USA...
GCCTTCATCCCAAATTTACTGGCAGCATACACTCCCCAAAAAGGAAAAGCGGTTTGCCCGGCGATTGAATTGATATTAATGATGCACCCCGATTGTTGAGCAACCATGGGAACAATCGCTGCCTGCAAGGCATAGATGGCCCCTTTCAGATTAGTATCAATGACTTGTGAAACATCCTCTGGCGCAGATTCCTGTAAAAGCCCCATGGGGGAAGCAATACCCGCATTATTGATTAAAATATCCAAGCGACCCCAGCGCTGTAAAATTGCTTCTAATGCCGTATTAACGACATTAGAATCCCGGACATCTCCCGCTAATACAAGGCATTCACAAGCAGGGTATTGGTTTTGTAAAGCTTCGGATAATGCAGAAAGTTTCTCCGTGTTTCTGGCAAATAGGGCAAGCCGTACCCCCTCAGCAGCCAGACGATAGGCAACAGCCTCTCCAATTCCCTGGCTTGCACCGGTAATCCAAACAACTTTATCTTTTAAGGATGATGCCATTCCGAGTTAACCTCTATTGCCATAAATTATACCCTCCCCCTCTGTGGGGGATTCTCCAGCCGTTTCTCGTGAGAGATTACGGATGAGGATGTCCGTAGGGACTGGATCAAGGGTGGGGGAACCTTGGTAAAGTGTGTCACCGCCTCAACAAATTAGCAAGATAACAGCCAACTCAGTTAGAATGTGTGAATGAATACTTCCGATACATACAATTCAGAAACCGTATTTTTGACTCAACAGATTGATAATACCCGTTTAGCCACTCCCAAAATCAAACCGGTTGTTGTTGCTATCACAGGCGCTTCAGGGAGTATACTGGGTTTCGAACTGATTCGGGTACTGCTTCAAATTGGCAAACCCGTTGAGCTGGTTCTCACCGAAAAAGCTTACCCGGTTATTTTTACAGAAACCGGGCTTAAGGTAAGCGGCAACAAAGCGTTAACCTTGATTCAACACCTCAAGATGCCTGAAAGCTATGCAACCCAACTTTCAGTGTTCGAAAATAATCGTCTGGATGCTCCTCCCTCAAGCGGAACGCATTTAACGCAAGGCATGGTTGTCATTCCTTGCTCCATGGGAACCTTAGGGCGAATTTCAAACGGCATTACCGATACGCTGGCAGCCCGTGCAGCGGATGTCACGATGAAAGAAGGCCGAAAGCTGATTCTGGTTCCCCGTGAAAGCCCTTTTAACGGGATTCATCTTCGAAATATGCTGTCGCTCTCCCAAATGGGCGTTTGTATTTTACCGCCAATGCTCACATTCTATCTGCCGGACTTTGGCGATATTGAAGGACAAATTGCCTATACAATTGGGAAAGTGCTCGATCAACTCGGTTTTGATCATAACCTTTATAACCGTTGGGGCGAAACACCCCATTAAGTCAAAAGTGAACTTATTTTTAGCAGAGAGATTACAGCCATGTCAGACGTGTACCAGTTTAAAGTTCGCGTTGGAGTCATTCTCATTCGAGACAATAAAATTCTGCTGGTACGCCAGAACAATAAACCTTTTTGGGTTTTTCCGGGCGGCACATTAGAGGTTGAAGAAGGCCTAGAGGAGTGCGCCATTCGAGAAATAAAAGAAGAAATCAATCTGGATATCAGTATCCAGAAAATTCTCTATCTTGCTGATTTTCTTCGCGCACCGGATTCAAAGTCTACCGATCGGAGTCCTAAGCACACCATTGATGTGTTTATGTTGGGAGAGTATGTAGGAGGCGTTCCCATGATGGCCCTGGATGAAAACCTGAACGACATGGCCTTTTTTACACGAGAAGAATGCTTGGAACGTAATATTCGCCCGGAACTGGTCAGTAAGCGGGTATTAGAAGACTGGGAACACGGATTTGCCAATGTCAGCGGGTTATATCTAGGCAAATATTTAGCCTAGGGCTTGTTATACGAAACCCCACGCTCTTGCTCCAGAGGGCTTAGAGATAGAGTCCGCTTTTGGTGTCGACGCAGCAACAAAGTAGACATAATTGCTCAATACGACCTAGCAAATTTAAAAGAGGTCTGGTTTTAAGTAGGACATAGCTTGTTTTATCTCCTGGTTACTGCCTGTTTTTAATCAGTAAGAAGACCTTTCGTCATGCCTCTTTTTTGTATTTCAACTGCACAGAAGCAGTTTGTCAGTTCTCTTGTCTTCCTGAGCTTTTTGGCAGGAATGTTGAACATTTCGGCATTAGCGGGTACTCCTGTCGAGTCACAAAGTGTCTTGAACAACCATTTTGGCGACAATTGGCCTGCCCGTCCTCTCGTAGATACAACGCTTCCTCCGAAGAGTGCGCTCTCTCAAAAGCCTGAAATTTCCCGGGCCATGTTGGATTCAAAGCTCGCTCCCTATGAGGATTTTATGAAAGCCATTGAGAAATCCTTGGCCATTATCGTCCCGGCGGGAAGCAGTCGCGTCGCTCGACTCAATGCAATCCAAAAAATCGTTTTTGATGAACAGTTCTACAAAGGCGATGCAGGACAGCTGATTGCACACCTTCAAAAAGTATTCCCGAAAGAAGCCGCTGCAACCCTAAAACCTTCTAATAATCAATCGATTCAAACGGCTCACAATCCGCAACAAGGCCCCCGGATTATTTCTTCAGCACCGCTTCCCTCGATGCCCGAGGGTGTTAAGGTACGTCAGCCACAATTGACGCGCCGGGAATTAACCCGTCTGCAAAAGGCACAACAAAAGGCGCTCAATAAGCAAAACAACGATTTCTTTGGAAACGACCCTTTTTTCAAAGATGATTACAATTCCACAATCAGCTCATCAAGCGGTTCTAAAGCCAAAGCCGCCTTGGGCGGATTGGCCGGTGTCGCCATGCTTGCTGGCGGAATGGCGGGCAGCTATTACATGAATAAAAATATTAAAGCCCCCAGTTACGGAGCAACAACGCCTGTTTACGGCTACCCCAATTACCCTGTCGTGAATACTCCCTACACCCCTTACGCAAACACAACAGCCTATAATCCGAGAGCCAGCTATTACCCGCAAGTACAATATCAAGCTCCCTATGGTTATACAAACCCGGTGATGATTAATCAGCAACGAGGCATTGGTGGAATTCTTAATCAAGTATTAGGCAATGGGTATAGCAATCCGCAAGGATATTACCCCTATAACAACTCTTTTCAAGGCTACAACCCCTATGGGACACAAGCTTATACCAGCAATGGTGTGACTTATTATAATAATTTGCCTTAAATAAAAAGACCCGGCAACGACAGTTGCCGGGTCTTTACTATTTTTCCGTGAAGATTACCAAGAAAAGTCGCTTTTTTGAATCCAAGTATTGTCATGAAGCTTGGCTTCAAAGCGCTTACGGAAGGAATCCTCACCATCAGGACCGGTCTCAGGCAACCCTGGCATACCATTCCAAATATGGCCCGCTGAATTAACATAGCTATGAGCAGCATTACTACCATCTTTAAGCAGACCATCGTAATGACCACCTTTATCCTTAAAGTCACCACCACGGAATAGCGCATCAACATCTGAGTCTGCGAGGTCCTTAGGAAGACTACCATCAGCCTGCATATCCTGGTTAAACTGATGGACTGCATTCGTGTAGTCAGTTGAACCAGGGACAGCATCAAAGATAGCTTTGTATTTGTTATCAGAAAGCGCAGCAAGGGCATGCATGCCGTTTTTACCGACTAATCCATTACCACCATTTGCGCCAGTAAATGCTTCAAAGCGGTCCATAAAGCCAATAGCAGAATCGTTACCAACAAGCCCCATCTCCGTTTTGAAAGAAGCATCATTGGCTTTCGTTTTATCTGTATCTCCTTGTAATCCATTTTTATGAGTGTCAATATCCCCTCTGCTAATCAGACCATTGTGATCTGAACCATCTAACTGGTTTAATAAATCAGGGTTCGTCATTAACAAAATTAGTGACCGTTGTGCTGCTACATCGTTGGTTGAAGCGGCGTAATCAAACAAACCTTCTGCCGTAATGGATGTTCCATCTCCACCTGAATCTTTTGATTTCGCAACGATATCATCATAGTGAGATAAAATCGCTTCATACCCTGCTTTACTTAAGTCGGATTTATCTCCTCTTTCATAAGTAGCGTTTGCAGCATCATCCCAAATTGAGTTTTTCGCACCAGCGCCGGCAACATAGAAGTTAGTACCGCCACCAGTTCCATTTGCTCTGTCATGAATGGCAATCATTGAGCTGCCTTTGTAATAAGTATTACCTGAACCGCCAATTTGAAAACTCATAATCTTATCTCCTCTTCCTACTCTACAATCAATTATTAAATTGAATTAACTACCTACTTGATTTCCCGATTGTTTCCCCTTTGTCATAAAACAGACCCTCTACACCTTTAATCTCTCGGATTGCAAAATTGGAATTTTGAAACCTAAAAGAGGTTTAAGATGAACTGTTTTATCTCTTCTCGTCCTACCAGATACTCTACCTGTTTATATAAACAACTAGTCTTAAGAGAAATTGCCTTATTTTTTAGAATCAACTTTTTTTTGAGCCTGTGTCTGGCAAAGTGACAGCAAAAACCCAAAAAGGCCCCAAAAAAGGGCCTTTTTAAACATGGATATAATTTGGATCTAAAGAATACCGCCGATTCCGAGCCCATCACTCGAACTACTGGAAGAGGTATTGGAAGACGAAGCGCTTTGTGCCTGCATCGCACTTTGCTGCATTTGCTGCATCTGGCGCAGCATGAGCTGCATCATGCGTTGATTATAAGCCTGATACGACTGATTATAAGTCAGCATGTCCTGCTGATATTTCAACATGGCCGCACTGTTAGTCGTATCCGTAGGGGGTGTGGGCGGCACCGGAGGGGTGTAGTAGGTCGTCATGGCAGCGCTACTCATCGTAGAATTGCCAGTTAGCTTATTCAACACACTACCAAATGCGGAAAAACCGCTTTGAGCTTGAAGATTTGCTACAGGATCGGACTTTAAACCCAATTGGCTTGGCGATACAGTAACCCCTGCCTGACGAAGCACGTTAATCTCGAAAACCTTAACCGTATTCATGAAATTCATAGCGTTTCAGTACTCCGTCTTTTTATTTTGAATTTACCCTATGTGCCGGACTGGGAAGTATAAATCTGATATCTATGATGGATCTCGAACCGAAAGAGGCAAAACTTGAATAAGACATATTCGCTTTATTGAGAGTATGATCTGATTTTGGGAAATGTCTAACAAAGGCTTCCCAATCAGGATGTTTTCTCACGGATTGTGCGTAAATCTTATTTTGAGAGTTTTCATGTTAGAAGAAAAAATTGAAACACCCTCCCAGCAAAGCGAAATAGCCGGTTTATTCGATAAATACAGTCCCATCAGCGGTGAACTGCTTGAAACCTATCCCTGTGCCGATGAATCCGAGGTTCACCAAGCGTATCAGCTTGCACAGACCGCTCAAAAAAGTTGGGAACGCGTTAAATTAAAGAAAAGAGCCAAGCTCCTTAAAAACTTTTGCGCCCTCCTCCACGTGCACGCCGATCTGCTGGCGGAACAAATCCATACGGAAATAGGAAAACCCCTCCACGACGCACTGGAATCCGATATTGCAGCGGCAATCAGTATTATTCGCTATACCGCCGACCAGGGACGCTCACAACTGAAGCGTCGCTTCATCATTCCCGATCTTTTATCGATCATTACAGGGCGAATCCACTGGGAAACCTGGCTCCCCAGAGGTGTAATCGGTATTATTGCGCCCTGGAACTATCCCATCGCAATCCCGGCCGGTAATATTGCCGCAGCCCTGATGGCCGGAAATGCGGTTCTCTTCAAACCCAGCGAACATGCCCCTGCCTGCGGCGCATACTTCATCCAATTACTCAGACAAGCCTTACAGGACAGTGGATACTCGCCGGATATTGTTCAGCTCATCCAAGGGGATGCAGACACGGGACAAGCCGTCGTGAATGCCCCGATTGACGGACTGATTTTCACGGGCAGTACCGATGTCGGACAACAACTCAGGGTTCAAACGGCTCAAAAAGGAATCTGGAGCTGCATGGAACTGGGTGGAAATGATGCCTTGCTGTTGATTGACGGCCTGATGGATTTAGATTGGGCCAGCAGTTGCGTCATTTGGGGGCGTTTTCATAATGCGGGCCAGGCTTGTGCGGCCATCAAGCACCTTTACGTGCCAAAAAGGCTCTATAAGCCAATTATAAGCTTGCTTCAGCATAAAATAAGTCAACTTCGCGTGGGTCCGTCAAGGGCAACGATCGGCCATCCGCCTCACGCCTGTCATTTGGGTCCGCTCATCAGTTCAGAACAGCGGGAAAAACTCCATCGCCAAGTTCTGGACGCCCTTTCCAAGGGCGCAACTCTGGTCACGGGTGGGCAACGCCTCACGGGTGCGGGCTATTTCTATACTCCCACTCTTCTGACGGATTTACCTCCAAAGGCTGAGTTACTCCATGAAGAAAGCTTTGGCCCGGTTTTATCCGTGATTGTCTACGATCAGGTCGAAGAAGCCATCGCGCAAATTAATGCCTCCCGCTATGGGCTCACAACGAGTATCCTGGGGCCTTCCGAAATCGCATGGGCTTTGGCAGACCAAATTCAAACGGCAACGGTCGTTATTAACGAACTCGCCATGACCAATTTTGCCTTAGCCAGTACCCCGTGGGGCGGCTGGAAGGACAGCGGCTACGGAAGCAGCCACGGAGACAGGGGACTGACGGATCTTTGCAAACGGCAAATCGTGAGTGAAAGCTTCCTTTGGCATAGCAGAACTTTTAGAAAGGCACTCTGGCTTTTTGGTCGGGATGAACGCCAAAACCCAACCCCGCGCGCCCATGCGGTTTTATCACTCGTCAATCGCTGCTGGCCAAGTTTTGAAGGTTTAAAAGCCCTTTGGGGTAGCCGAAGCAGTCGTAAGTTATAGGCATCTGCTTGAATTGACCCGCATTCTCCTATGCTTTTTCAGAAAGTTCATGAAATCTCCCCACCGTTTCCCGTCATTCCGCGCGTTAGTCGCGGAATCCAGTACAAACCAGGGCTTTCTGGATGCTGCGACTCTACGCAGCATGACAACAGCGTAGTTAAAATAGGACAACGTCATTTCAGTAACTTTTCCCAAGAGGCCTCCCCTACTGGCATTCCTCCAAAGAGGAATATCGGCCAAGCGCCCCGCATGGTTGAATCAATATTGATTGAAATACCTCAAGTTTGGCGGATTAATACTCAAAAATGATAAACGATCATTTTGTAATTTGGCTGATCGTTGTCCTGTCAATAGCCTGTATACTGTTTCGCCCGTTTCGCTTGCCCGAATATGTGTGGGCAATGCTGGGAACGCTTCTTCTGGTGATTTTCAGGCTGATATCTCTGCAGGAAGCCAGTTTGGGTGCCCTTAAAGGGCTGGATGTATACTTCTTTTTAATCGGCATGATGCTCTTGGCGGAATTGGCACAAAAAGAAGGCTTGTTTGACTGGCTGGCCGCCAAAGCCGTAACTTATTCCGGGGAATCTTCCGTTAAGCTTTTTACGCTGGTCTACGGCCTCGGAACCCTGGTCACCATTTTCTTATCGAATGATGCAACCGCAGTCGTGTTAACCCCGGCAGTCTCGGCGATTACAAAATCGGCTCGCATTAAAAACCCGATTCCTTATCTACTGATTTGCGCCTTTATCGCCAACGCCGCGAGCTTTGTTTTGCCGATTTCAAATCCGGCCAATCTCGTTATTTACGGAGAACACCTGCCTTCCCTTTTAGAATGGATTCCCCGCTATGCATTACCCTCATTAACAGCCATTATCAGTACCTATTGGTTATTACGGCTCTTGCAAAAGAAAAATCTTAAACAATCGGTAACGATAGATGGCCTTTCCCGTAGTACATTATCCCGGGCCGGACGACTAACGGGCTGGGGACTCCTTATTGTCGGAGTTATTTTATTAACCGTTTCCGCATTCGGGTATCCGCTCGGTTTACCCACATTCCTTGCCGCAATCATTACCGCTCTATGCGTTTTTACGCTTTCATCCACAAGCCCATGGGCTGTATTAAAAAGCATTTCCTGGAGCGTTATTCCGTTAGTCGCCGGACTTTTTATTTTTGTGGAAGCCTTAACAAAAACAGGCGCTATCGGCAGCCTGGTCAGCGGGCTTGAAACGTTGACTGCCCACTCAGTGATTGAATCCACCTGGATGAGTGGTGCGCTTGTCGCCCTGATGTGCAACCTGATTAACAATTTACCGGCGGGATTAATTGCCGGGACGGTGCTTCAAACAGCCCATGTTGCCGAATCCGTCAATAATGCCATACTGATTGGCGTTGATCTTGGACCTAATCTTTCTGTTACCGGATCTTTAGCGACTATTTTATGGCTTACCGCCCTTCGAAAAGAAGGACTTCATGTGAGTGCATGGGACTTTTTGAAGCTGGGGGCAATTATTATGCCGGTTTCTCTGCTTTTAACCTTACTCACACTTTCAATCGCACATCCTTAGAAAGGGATATTATGGCGACTACCGGTAAATTCTGGATTTGTTTGTTCGTGCTCGCATCCGGGGCATTACAAGCCTGGGGCCCTCCCATGAACGGTGCTTTAAAAAACGCGTTCGTTAATCCCTGGTTAGCCAGTTTAATTTCATTTATCCCCATTGTCGCTTTTTTGCTGGTTTTACTCTTTTGCCAGCCAACACCCCTGCCGAGTATTGAAGGCTTAAACCAAATGCCCTGGTGGGCTCCCATGGGAGGGTTAATTGGCGCGTTCGCCGTTGTCGCGGGATTACTCTTTGTGCATCAACTCGGTGCGGGGACACTGGCAGGATTAACCATCACGGCAAATATCCTGATGTCACTCGCTTTAGATCACTTTGGATGGTTTGGATTGGAAATACACCCGATGAATCTCGGCCGGGCGATTGGTGGAATTTGCCTCATTGCGGGTATTTTCCTCATCTCAAAGTTTTGAAATGCTCAGTGTGAAAAGCGACTAAGGGGTTGAATGCCTCTGGAGTTTTAATGACGACTTCCGTTGCAAACACCGTCTTCATCGGGTTCAAGCCATAGTTTTAATTCCTGGGTACGATGTTCAGTTATTGCAGTCAACTCCATTGAATGGCACATTGGATAAACCGAACCATAGTCGTATTGTTTATCGGTACCGGGATAAATGGCTTCCATCTCAGCATCGCGGTATTTTAGCCATGCGATTTCGGCAGCCTTGATTTTACTTTTTGTACGCTTATCATTCTTGAATTTTTGCATCACCGCTTGGTAAGTTTGATTCAGTTCTAAATCCGCTTTTTTATAGGCTTCCCCAGCGTGCGTCGTCATATCCAGCTGAGATTGGGCATGGGCCGAAAAAATGTTAAACGCTAAAAGCCCTGAAGCAAGAACAACCCCCGCAAATCGAGTCGACTTCAATTTCTTATAAAACATCTGTTTCCCTCCATGCCTTTATTATACAAATCCTGCAAACAGAAAGCCTCTTATTCGCTTCTTAAAATCTAAAATGCCCCAACAGACTATTCTTTTATTGGCTTTTAAGTCTTATTATTTTTCTAAAAGCTGTGCTTGCTAAAATAGGCTTAAAGAAGCGTCTCCTAAAATGCTGCCGCAAAGAGGAAGAGAGAGTTAAATTGTATGGTTGTTGCAACTCAGAAAACACCGGATTCTTGTTCCGTATTAACACCCAATACGACACCTAACATTGATTTAAACAGCATTCCGATGGGTGGAAATTTAGTTCCGGGTGGCGCCACATTCCGAATCTGGGCACCGCGCGCCAAATCCGTAGCAATCGTCGGAAGCTTTAACCAATGGAAACCAGGACCTGAGAGTCAGCTCAAACCGCTGAATGGCGGGCACTGGGCATGCTTTATCCCGGGACTTCAGGAAAATGATCAATACCTCTATCTTATCGAAGGACCCGGAACGACCCACTATAAGCGAGATCCGAGAGCGCGACTTTTAACCGCCGAACCGAGTTTTCCAAACTCCAACTGCGTATTGCGTAACCCGTATCATTTTCCCTGGCACTCCAATACCTATACGCCACCGGCTTTCAACGATCTTATTATTTATCAACTCCATATCGGTACCTATTCCATTGGTGCCGGACAGTCCGAAGGTACTTTCCTGGACGTGATTTTGCGCTTACCGTATATTGCAGCCTTAGGCATTAACGCGATTGAACTGTTACCCGTCCAGGAATTCGAAACACAATACAGTATGGGCTATAACGGGACCGATTATTTCAGTCCTGAAAATAATTACGCGGAAGAAGACGACGAAAAACTTCAGGATTATTTCAAGCGAATTAATACGTTGCTAAAACAAAGCGGCCAAGCTGAATACTCCGACATTAGCGCCCTTAAAGGCAGTGATAACCAACTCCGCAGCCTGGTCGACATTTGCCATATCTATGGGATCGCCTTGATCTTCGATATCGTTTATAATCACGCCGGTGGCGGTTTTGATGAAGACAGCATGTACTTTTTAGATTGCATGCCCCAAGGGAACAACAACGACAGCCTGTATTTTACCGATCAGGGTTGGGCCGGAGGCTTGGTTTTTGCCTATTGGAATCAGGATGTTCAACAATTCTTAA
>Ga0105239_10010126_pt1 | contig 10565 bp, 8 predicted proteins | sample KBSC44metaG_FD_92761 | JGI IMG/M metagenome (GOLD analysis project Ga0105239, IMG submission 92761) | Corn rhizosphere microbial communities from Kellogg Biological Station, Michigan, USA - KBS C4-4 metaG | ecosystem: Host-associated > Plants > Roots > Rhizosphere > Soil | place: Michigan, USA...
CCCGGCGGTCGGCAGCACGGTCGCGCAGCCACCGAAGGAAGTCTCAATCTGGTTCACAGAAGCGCTGGAAGCGAAGTTCAGCACCATTGAGGTGCGCGACGCGCAAGGCAGGCCGGTGCAAGCAGGACCCGCCACGCTTGATCGCGGCAACACTGCGCAACTCCGCGTGCCGCTCAAAGCACTCCCGCCTGGCACCTACAAGGTGATCTGGCGCGTGCTTTCGGTTGACACTCATCGTACACAGGGAGACTTCACCTTCCGCGTCGGGCCTTAGGCCCCGCGCATCGAGGCCGCCCGGTGACCGATCCGCTCGCGCTTATTCGTGCCGCACATTTTGCAGCGACGCTGCTGGCGTCGGGAACGGTTTTCTTCGCGGCACTCGCGATCGGGTCAACTCGTTTGCCGCGGAATTTTTCGACCCTGCGCACGCACATGAACGTGCTGGTCTGGACCGGACTCGTGCTCTCGGTGCTGACCGGCGCGATATGGATCATCTGGCTCGCCGCGAACATTTTTGGCGAGCCACTCGCCGAGGTCTGTCTCAATGGCGGCGCGTGGTCGGTGCTTGCCGATACGCGCTTCGGGTGGATTTGCTGTCTGCGATTGTTGCTTGCCGTTCTTCTCGGACTTCTCGTACTCGACCCGGCACAGCGCGCCTGGCCAACGGCTGTCGCAGCCGCGTTCCTTGCTCTGCCCGCTTTTGCAAGCCATGCAGGCGCAACACCAGGCCCGCGGGGCGATGTCCATGTCATCTCCGACGTGGTCCATCTGCTCTCAGCCGGTGGCTGGCTTGGAGGACTGCCCGCATTCGTGTGGCTGCTGTGGACCGCCCGCCGGCGACAAAAGCCCAGCTGGTATGATTTCACCATCACAGTGACCCGGCGGTTCTCATGGAATGCCGCGATATCCGTTGGAGCCCTGCTCGCAACCGGTATCGTGAACAGCTGGAATTTGCTCGGTGGGCCGCGTGATCTTTGGACGACGGACTATGGACGCCTCGTCGGCTTCAAAGTCGTGCTGCTCGTCGCGATGATTGCAATCGCGACGGTCAACAAATTCCACCTCACGCCTCGTCTGCGGGGCGCGTGCCGCCTTGCGCAACCTGAAGCGCAACAGCCTCGCCGAGATCGGAATCGGACTCTGCGTGCTCGTTCTCGTGGGATACCTTGGGCGGCTACAGCCGACGGCACATGTCCATCCGGCAACAACGCCCATCCCCCCCGATGCCGCGTTCACGCACATCCACGCGCCCGAGGCCATGGCCGACGTTACGATCGACCCGGGGCGCGCTGGGCGTTCCACCGTAACGATTCGCGTATCGCGCGAGGATTTCACCACGTTCGCAGCAAAGGACGTCCGCCTCGGACTCGATCCGCCGGCGGCACCCGGCAAATCACTCGACCTGAATGCCAAACAGCAGCCCGATGGAACCTGGACGGTCGACGACATCGCTTTGGCAGAGCCGGGTGTATGGACCGTTCGAGTAATTGTTATTGCTCAATCAGGAGAGACAATCGTGCTGGACGCACCCATCGTCATCGATCGCTGATCGGCACGAATGCTGGTGACACGGCACTGGTGATCAGTTAGCTTGCCCACCGTCCGTACGAGAGGAACCCGACAACAAGATCGGCTTCGACCTGCGGTCCAAGTCTTAGGTCCAAGTCTTGGGAGGCAAGCAAGTCCTAGGCGCGTCAAACGCAGCCGCCCCGATAAAGATCAATTACCGGGAAAGGATCAACAATTTCACGAGCAGGGCGTCGCGCCCTGCTCTTTTTTTCGACAATCTGCATCAGCCTAGCGAGGTGGCGGGCCTGAAATCCTCATCAGGAAATCGTAGGGAATGAGATCACGCGAGTAGAGTGTATACAAAATTCCGAAAATGACTGTTGCGACCACGGTCGTCCAACCGAGCTTTTGCCAGACACGGTGCGTTGCCGGTGCGCCAGGGTCGGTCCCGGGAATAACATCTCCGCTTTCCTCCTGATTGCGCACACCCCAGGGCAGAATGGCAAATAGCGTCACCCACCAGATCAGAAAATAGATGGCAATGAGCGTGCTTGTGCTCATTGATCTTACGCCTGCTCGAGCTCAACCAAGGTGCCGCAAAAATCTTTGGGATGCAGGAAGAGGACCGGCTTGCCATGCGCGCCGATCTTCGGCTCGCCGTCTCCAAGCACACGCGCGCCTTGCGCCTTGAGCGTGTCACGGGCGACACGAATATCTGAAACCTCATAGCAGACGTGGTGAATACCCCCATCGGGATTACGCTCGAGAAATTTTGCGATCGGGGAATCGCTGCCGAGCGGCTCAAGTAACTCGATTTTGGTGTTCGGCAAGGTGATAAAGACCGTCGTCACCCCGTGATCGGGTTGCTGCACCTGCGCAGAAACTTCGGCGCCGAGCGTCTCGCGATAAACCTTCGATGCCTTGGCGATGTCCCGGACGGCAATTGCAACATGGTTGAGACGGCCGATCATTATTCTCCTCGCACTCTTTTCTCCATCATACCGTCAAGACGTGAACGTGGCACATCGGCTTCTTGCCCCAGCGCTGGGCAACGGCAGCCCTGACCGCCCGGCGTACTGCCTCGGCCACAGCATCGGGGTCGCGTCGCCGTCCACGCGGCAAAGACTCGATGGTTTCCAGCACGGCATCATGGACGGCCTCGTTCAATAGGCCGCCATCACGGTCGCGCTCCGGAATACCAATAAGATCGAGCGAGGGATCCTCGACCAACTCGCCTTTGTCCGTGATGGCAATCGCCACCGAAACCGTCCCTGCAAAGCTCAGTCGCCTGCGATCGGCGACGGTGCGGGCATCGGCCTCGATCAGCAGCATGCCGTCCTTGTAAATGCGCCCCGCGGGCACTTCGTCCACGATCCGGACCTGCGGCGAAAGCTGCACCAGATCGCCGTTGCGGCATTCCACGACATCGCGCACGCCGCAGCGGCGGGCCAACGTCGCATGTTCGTGCAGGTGCAACGCCTCGCCATGCACCGGGATAAGCACCTTCGGCTTCACCCAACCAATCAGCTCCTCTAGCTCGGCACGGCGCGGGTGCCCCGAAACGTGCACAAGGTGGGTGCGGTCGGTGATAACCTCGATGCCCTGCTCGATCAGGAGATTGATGACCCGGTTAACCGCCTTCTCGTTGCCGGGAATGGTGCGGGCGGAATAGATCACCCGGTCGCCGGCCGAGAACGTCACCTCGGGGTGCTGATCCTCGGCGATACGTGAGAGCGCGGCGCGCGGCTCGCCCTGGCTGCCGGTGCAGAGCGCCACGACCTTGTTCGGCGGCAGATAACCGTAGGCGTTCATTGGCCGGAAATCCTGCACGCCGTCGAGATAGCCGGTCTCGCGCGCGATCTGTACCACACGCTCCATCGCGCGTCCGATCACCACGACCTCGCGATCCGTCGCTCTCGCCGCGTCTGCGACTGCGCGCAGGCGAGCGACGTTGGAGGCAAAGGTCGTCACCGCAACACGTCCTCGCGCGGTCCTCACCAGCTCGGCAATTGTTTTGGCAACGTCCGCCTCCGATGGCGAACGCCCGTCACGCACGGCATTGGTTGAATCTCCGACCAGGGCCAGACACCCCTCCTCGCCCAGCGCCCGAAGCTTCTTCTCGTCGGTCGGATCACGCAGGATGGGTGTCGGATCGATCTTCCAGTCACCGGTATGCAATACCGTGCCGCCGGGAGTGCGGATGATCAGCGCGTTCGATTCCGGAATTGAATGCGCCATCGTTACCAGCTCGACGTTAAACGGGCCAATGTCGAAACGGCCGCCCAGAGCGACCACGGTTACGGGAATTTTCGGTGACCCCGGTTCGCCCGCGCATTTTGCCTCGAGCAAGGCGGCTGTGAACGGCGTGGCATAAACCGGGACTTTCAGGCGCGGCCACAGATCGATGAGCGCGCCGAAGTGGTCCTCGTGCGCATGTGTGAGCACCAAACCCGCGACATTCTTTCGCTCTTCGACCAGATAGCGAATGTCCGGAAGGATCAGGTCGACGCCCGGGAGGTGCTCCTCGGAGGCAAACGACACGCCGAGATCGACGGCCAGCCAGCTGCGCCGGCGCTCGTCGCCAATGCCATAGATCGACAGGTTCATGCCGATCTCCCCGACCCCTCCAAGTGGCGCAAAAACCAGTTGCTGCGGTCCAGGCATGATCAGTGCTCACCGAGGCCGAAGACTTCGCCGGCGGTGACCGGGGTTACCCTGCCCGCTTGGTCAAGCAGCAGATGCCCGGCGTCATCGAGACCCTGGAAACGGCCGGTAAGCTCCCGCTCGGGCAATCGCACACGCAAGGTCTCGCCGAGACCAGCGGCTCGTTTGAGCCAGCTCGCCCGCGTAGCCGAAAAGCCCAGACCGCCCTTCCACTGCGCCAAACGCTTCTGCATGGCCCCTGCAAGCTCCTGAAGCAAAGCGTCGGGCACAACCAAAGCGCCCAGCCCGGCAAGATCGGCTGCGGGATAGCCGGTGTTGTCCGGATGGGCGGCGCAGTTCACGCCGATACCAATTGCAACGGCGAACACCGGCTCGCTTTCTCCCTCAAGCAGAATGCCGGCGACCTTGGCCGTCTCAACAAGCAGATCGTTCGGCCACTTCACCTTCAGGTCGGGCCCGAGCTGCGGCGCGCAGGCGGCAATCGCATCATGCACTGCGAGCGCCGCAACAAAGGACAGTTGCGGTGCCAACGACGGAGGTGAAGGCTTGCTCAGCAATAGCGTCGCGTGAAGATTACCAGCCGGCGACACCCAATGACTGCCGCGCCGCCCGCGGCCCGCGGTTTGCGTTCGCGCCGAAATCCACAACGGACCGCACTCGCCGGCGCGCGCAAGCGCCAGCGCCTCGGCGTTTGTGGAGCCGAGAGTCTCGTAGTTCATGTGCCGGACCCCCGCCAGGTCCGTGGCTTCGCGGTTCATTCAAAACAGTGATTTTGCCGCCACCGTCGCAGCGCTTACGAGGGGCGCCGGATAAACAAAGAACAGGATGTTGACGAGTCCGGAGACGCCGAGCACGAGCCGCAACAGCGTCGGCATCCTCTGGAATCCGCGCGCCGGTTCGTCAAAATACATCGTCTTGACGATCGCGAGATAGTAGTAGGCGCCCACCACGCTGGTGAGCACACCAATGACCGCCAGCGTAAACAACCCAGCCTTGATGGCGGCAAGAAATACGTAGAATTTTGCAAAGAACCCGGCGAGCGGAGGAATTCCCGCCAGCGAAAACAAAAGAACACCGAGGAAGAACGCCATGGTCGGATGCGTACGCGCGAGGCCCGACAGATCGCTGATGTTCTCGACCAGCTTGCCGTCGCGACGCATGCTCAAAATCACCGCAAACGTGCCGAGCGTCATCGCGACGTAGATACTCATGTAGACCAGAACACCCTGCACGCCTTCGGGCGTGCCGGCCGCAAGACCCACAAGCGCGTAGCCCATGTGGCCGATCGAGTAATAGGCCATCAGCCGCTTGATGTTGCGTTGCCCGATCGCGGCAAAGCTACCGAGCGCCATGGACGCGATCGAAACGAACACCACGATCTGCTGCCATTCATGCGTGATACCCGGAAACGCCACCACGGTGGCACGTGCGAAAATCGCAATGCCGGCGACCTTCGGCGCGGCGGCGAAAAACGCCGTGACCGGCGTCGGCGCACCTTCGTAAACATCGGGCGTCCACATGTGGAACGGAACCGCAGAAATCTTGAAGCAGAACCCGACAAAGAGGAACACCAGGCCGAAGATCAGGCCGACGCCAGCGCCTGACTGCGTTGCCTTCGCGATACCGGTAAAACTGATCGTTCCCGTGAAGCCGTAGATTAACGATGCGCCGTAGAGCAGCATCCCCGACGACAGCGCGCCGAGCACAAAGTATTTCAACCCTGCTTCGGTCGACCGAACATTTTCGCGGTCGGAGGCAGCGATTACATAAAGTGGCAGGCTCATCAGCTCGAGCCCAAGGTACAGCGCGATCAGATCGGACGCCGAAATCAGCATCAGCATGCCGAGCGTCGACAGCAGGAAGAGTGCCCCATACTCGAATTTCTGCTGATTTTCGACCGTAAGATAATCGAGCGATAGCAGGAGCGCCCCGCCCGAACCGACCAAGGTCAAGAGCTTGAGGAAGCGGGCGTAATCATCGACGATAAAACTTCCGCCGAACATCGCATGCGTACCCGGCGGTACCGAACTCAGCGCCGCCCCGGCAAGCAGCAGCACGATGAAACAGAATCCGTTGACCACCGCGGCGCTGCGTTCACCAATCGCAACGCCGAGCATCAGCATCGCCATGGCGCCGCAAGCAAGCACAAGCTCCGGCAGCAGCGGGATCAGTTCATGAAGGGTGGGCAGCTGGCTCATCGACACACCCTATTGAACGGCCAGCGCGGCGGTCTTGGCCGCCGCGACAGCGTGATTGTAATTCTCGAGCAATTGCGCGACGGATGCCGCCGACATGTCGAGTACCGGCTTCGGCGCCACGCCGAACAGGATTGTCAGCACAACCAGCGGCGCAAAAATCACCGCTTCGCGCCAACCGATATCGCGGATGCCTTCAAGCGATGGCTTCAGGCTCCCAAAGATCATCTTGCGATAGAGCCACAACGCATAGGCCGCCGACAGGATGACGCCAAACGTGGCGAGCGTGGCGACCGCCGCATTGGCCCTGAACGTGCCGATGAGGGACAGGAATTCACCGACAAATCCCGAAGTCCCCGGCAGGCCGACGTTGGCCAGCGTGAAAACCATGAACACGAAGGCGTAGAGCGGCATCCGATTGACCAAGCCGCCATAGGCCGCGATCTCGCGCGTGTGCATGCGGTCGTAGACCACGCCGACGCAGAGGAAGAGCGCTCCCGATACGATACCGTGCGAGATCATCTGGAATATGCCGCCGGCGACACCCTGTGTCGTGGCCGCAAAAATACCCATGGTGACGAAGCCCATATGCGCCACCGACGAGTACGCGATGAGTTTTTTCACGTCCTCCTGCATCAGCGCGACGAGCGACGTGTAGATAATCGCAACGACGGAAAGCGTGAAGATCAGCGGTGCGAAGTCGTGGCTCGCGGCGGGGAACATCGGCAGCGAGAAACGCAGGAAGCCGTAACCGCCCATCTTCAGCAGGATCGCAGCCAGTATGACGGATCCCGCCGTTGGGGCCTCTACATGCGCATCAGGCAGCCAGGTATGGACAGGCCACATCGGCATCTTCACGGCAAAGGATGCGAAGAAAGCGAGCCAGGCCCACTTCTGCAGGCCGAGCGGGAAGCCGTGACGCAGCAGCGTCACGATGTCGGTCGTGCCCGCCTCCCAATACATCGCCATGATGGCAAGCAGCATCAGTACCGAGCCGAGCAACGTGTAAAGGAAGAACTTGAAGCTCGCATAGACGCGGCGTGGACCGCCCCAGATGCCGATAATCAGGAACATCGGGATCAGGCCGCCTTCGAAGAACAGATAGAACAAGAGAAGATCGAGCGCCGAGAAGGTGCCGACCATCAGCGTCTCAAGCACCAGAAAGGCAATCATGTATTCCTTCACGCGCGTCTGGATGACCGTCCAGCTGGCGAGAATGCAGAGCGGCATGAGCGCAGTCGTGAGGATGACAAATGGCAGCGAAATGCCGTCGACGCCCATATGATAGGAGGCAATGCCCAGCCAATTAAGTTTCTCGACGAACTGAAATTCCGCCGAACTGGCATCGAAGCGCCAGACCATCACCAGCGAAATCGCAAATGTCACGAGCGTCGCCCATAGCGCGATCCAGCGTGCGGTGCCACGCGCCAAGCGCTCGTTGCCGCGCACCAGCAGCATGACAAGCAGCGCGCCGAACAGCGGCAGGAACGTGACAACGGAGAGAATCGGCCAATTCATCAGTGGCTCCCCGTCGCAAACATGAACCAGGTGATGAAGGCCGCAGCGCCGATCAGCATCGCAAAGGCGTAGTGGTAGAGATAGCCCGTTTGCAGCCGCACGACGTTGCGCGTGACGTCAAGAACGCGCGCCGATACGCCGTCCGGCCCAAAACCATCGATCAGCCAGCCGTCGCCGCCCTTCCACAGCAACCGGCCAAGCCATTTGGTCGGGCGAACGAAAATGACCTCATAGAGCTCGTCGAAATACCACTTGTTGAGCAGGAAGCGGTACAGCACGTCGTGCTGGCGTGCGAGTTCAACCGGAATATCCGGACGACGGATATAGAACTGCCAGGCGATCACAAAGCCGATCACCATCATCACGGTTGGGAGGACGCCGACCTGGAGCGGCACGTGATGCATCTCTTCCAACACATGGTTCGTTTTCGCGAAGGTCAACGACTCGCGAAAAAATCCTTCGACGCCGCGCCCGGCGAAAATTTCCTTGAACGGCAGCCCCGCGAGAACAGAGCCGGCGGCCAGGAACCCGAGTGGAATCAGCATCACCATCGGGCTCTCATGCGCATCGCGCCAATGCAGGCGGTCGTGCGGTTCGCCATGGAACGTCTTGAAAATCAGCCGCCACGAATAGAATGAGGTCAGCAGGGCTGCCGCGACCGTGCAGATGAACGCGTAAAGCGCCATCGGATTTTTTCCGACGAACGCCGCCTCGATGATCGCATCCTTTGAGAAATATCCGGCAGTGAGCGGGAACCCCGTGAGCGCAAGGGTGCCGATGACCATCACGATGTAGGTATAGGGGATGCGATCCTTCAGGCCCCCCATGTGACGGATGTCCTGCTCATGATGCATCGCGTGGATCACCGAGCCCGAACCGAGAAACAGCAGCGCCTTAAAAAAAGCGTGGGTAAACAGGTGAAACATGCCAACTGAATAGGCCCCCACGCCCATCGCCACGAACATGTAGCCGAGCTGCGAGCACGTCGAATAAGCGACGATCCGCTTGATGTCGTTCTGTACGAGACCGATCGTCGCCGCGAACAATGCGGTGGTGGCCCCGATCAGCGTCACGAAGGTCTGCGCATGCGGCGCAAGCTCGAACAGTGGCGATAGCCGCGCCACCATGAACACGCCCGCGGTCACCATCGTGGCGGCATGGATGAGCGCGGAGACCGGCGTTGGCCCTTCCATCGCGTCCGGCAACCAGGTGTGCAGCAGGAACTGCGCCGATTTGCCCATGGCACCCATAAACAAGAGCAGGCAGGTGACCGTGAGCGCGTCGACTTGCCAGCCGAACATATTGATGGTCTTACCGGTCAGCGTCGGCGCCTGCGCGAAGACGGTGTCGAGATCGATCGCGCCGGTCAGCATGAACACCGCAAAAATGCCGAGCGCAAACCCGAAGTCGCCGACCCGATTGACGATGAAGGCCTTGATTGCGGCCGCGTTCGCTTCCGGTTTGTGATACCAGAAGCCGATCAGCAGATAGCTCGCAAGTCCCACACCTTCCCAGCCGAAGAACAGCTGCACAAGATTGTCCGCCGTCACCAGCATCAGCATGGCGAAGGTGAACATCGACAGATAACCAAAGAAGCGGGGCCGGTACGGGTCTTCGTGCATGTAGCCGATTGAGTAAAGATGCACGAATGCCGAGATCGTGTTCACGACCACCAGCATCACGGCCGTGAGCGTATCGATGCGCAGTGACCACTCGACCTTCAGGTCGCCCGCTGCCATCCAGGTAAATATTGGAACGCGTGCGTCGTGGTGCGCAAAGCCGACATCCACAAATGCGATCCATGACAGGATCATGGAAATCATCAGTAGCGTCGTAGTGATCAGCTCGGCTGTGCGCGAGCCGGCGGCGGCGGGAACATGCTCCTCCCCGCCATGATGCGAGGCGTGACTGACCGGGCCGCGATGGTGCGCATCATGGTCGGTTGCATGGTCTTCACCACCCGGAGCGGGCCCCTTGCCCGGGAAACGGACGCGCGCGCCCGCCAGCGCAATCAGGCCGGCCAGGATCGCGCCAAGAAGCGGAAGAAAGACAATCGCCTGATACATTCCCGCCCCTAGCCCTTCATCAGATTGATGTCTTCGACGGCGATCGAGCCGCGATTGCGGTAAAAAACGACCAGGATGGCAAGACCGATTGCGGCTTCTGCTGCTGCCACCGTGAGCACCAGCAGTGCGAAGATTTGGCCGACGATGTCGCCGAGGTGGGTCGAGAACGCCACCAAATTGATGTTGACCGCAAGTAGGATCAGCTCAATCGACATTAGAATGATGATGACGTTCTTGCGATTGAGGAAAATGCCGAAGATCCCGAGCGTAAACAGGATCGCGGCAACGGACAGGTAATGGCCGAGGCCGACGGTCATGTATTGCTCCCCAGCCCCTGCCCCGAGCGGACTTTGACGACTTCAATCGAGGCTGCCGGAGTGCGTGCAACCTGCGCGGCGATGTCCTGGCGGCGAACGCGGGTGCGGTGATGCAACGTGAGCACGATGGCGCCGATCATCGCAACAAGCAGGATCATCCCGGCGGCCTGGAAGAAATAGACGTAGCGCGTATAGAGAACGAGGCCGATTGCTTCGGTGTTCGTGACATTTGTCGGGATCGGTGCGGTGATCGCTTGCGGAATGCCCGGACCAATCGCCCAGGCGCCTACGACCAG
>Ga0105239_10010127_pt1 | contig 10565 bp, 10 predicted proteins | sample KBSC44metaG_FD_92761 | JGI IMG/M metagenome (GOLD analysis project Ga0105239, IMG submission 92761) | Corn rhizosphere microbial communities from Kellogg Biological Station, Michigan, USA - KBS C4-4 metaG | ecosystem: Host-associated > Plants > Roots > Rhizosphere > Soil | place: Michigan, USA...
CTATTTCCTTCCTATATTTTACGGGTTCGGATTGGATGTAACCTTTTAATGATGAAAAATGCTCTGCTATATGGGTACTAAAAAAATATTCTATTATACAGTTCTTTCTGCGGCGCTGTTAGTGCAGGTTATTGCCTGCAAAAAGCTCGATCTTGCCCCCAGTGACAGGTATACCGATTTAACCTTCTGGCAAAGCGACAATAATGTCAACAGCGCGCTCAACAATATTTACAGTGGAATATACACGAGCGATCGCATCTTCTACAATGAAGCGCTTTCTGATAATGCATTTACCAAGCTGGGTGGCTCGTCCAGCGTGGATGCTATTTCCAGCGGCAACTTCACAGCTTCATTGCCGCGTTTTCAGAACGACTGGGCATACTATTACGGTGGTATCAAATCGTGCAACATCTTTCTTGAAAATGTAGATAAGAACAGCTCAATTGCCGAATCCGTTAAAAACCGCATGAAGGCAGAAGTGCGTTTTATACGGGCCTGGCATCACTTTAATCTCATGAAATGGTGGGGCGATGTGCCCCTGTTGAAAAAAGACATCACTCCCGATGAAGCAAAAGTAGCAATCCGTGCACCAAAGACTGAAGTATTACAGTTCATTCTCGATGAGCTGGATGCGGCAGCTGCTACGCTGCCTGCTAATACGCAGTATGCCAAAACCGATCTGGGGCGTATTACGCGTGGTGCTGCACTCGCCCTTAAAGCACGGGTATTATTATACGAAGGGAATAGAATGAGTGATGTGGTGGCCATTTGTGAACAACTGATCAATAACCAAACGCAGAATGGCACGTACGCATTGGCAGCCAACTATACAGATCTGTTCAGTGATAAAGTCGTTAACAAGGGAAGTACCGAATCGATCTTTGCGTTGCAATATGTTCCCCAGTTAAAAACCTGGGGCGATTATATCGACTTTGCGCCTATATCAGTCGGCGCCCGTACCAATAACCTCTCGCCCACACAGGAACTGGTGAATGCATATATTATGACCAATGGAAAGCAGATCGGTGATGCCGGTTCAGGTTATGATGAAAACAATCCATACAAAAACCGTGATCCCAGGCTCACTGCTACCATTGTATACGATCAATACAAATGGGTAAACCCCGATGGCAGTACCCAAACCATTTATATCAAACCAGGTTCATCACCTGCCGGTCAGGCTGCCAATGAATATAGCAGGGCCGGGCAGGGAACAGCCAGCGGATACTACTGGCGAAAATACTGGGACCCCAATTATACGGCGCCGGGCTTTAGTTCAGGGCTCAACCTGCACCTCATTCGGTATGCAGAAGTGTTGCTGATGTATGCCGAAGCTAAAAATGCATTGGGTCAGATGACTGCCGATGTATGGAACCAAACCATCCGTGCCTTACGGGTACGTGCAGGTTTTACCGATGCTGGTGCCTTAGATTTTCCCGGAAATGTTCCCAATATGACACAGATCATTCAGAACGAAAGAAGATGCGAGTTCGCAATGGAAGGCATTCGTATCGATGACCTGCGCCGCTGGAAACTCGCAGAAACCGTTTTAAATGGCTGGGCCCATGGCGCAAAATACGGAGATCCGTCTGTCGATAATGGCTATATACAGGTGCAATTGCGCGTATTTGATAAAACCAAACATTATCTGTGGCCTGTACCACCATCTGAACGATCACTCGATACTAACCTCGGCCAGAATAACGGGTATTAGATACCACTTACAACTTTAAACACTATGCTTATGTATAAACATACTAGTCTGCTTTTCTTCCTTTGTATTTGTCTGCTGCATATACAATGTAAAAAAGATGAACGCGGCATTGATCTTAATCTCAGTGAAGTGAGCGCATTATATACGCCGGCAGATAATATATCCATTCAGTTAAAACCGGCTGCCAACCTAACCGAAACCTTTGAATGGGATCAGGCAAAAGCCGAGGATGGGTCATTGATATTATACGAAGTAGCATTCGACCAGGAAAACGGTGATTTTTCAAAACCGATTTACACGGTACCGTCAGATAATAAAGGCGTATTAAACAAGCTCACCATTTCGCATGGCGACCTGAATAAGATCGCTGCATTGGGCGGCGCCGATTATTTTCAAAAGAAAAAATTTAAATGGACCGTGCTTGCCTGGAAAGGCACAAATGTAAAAGCAGCGGCCATGTCGAGAATTATTGAGCTGGAGCGACCCGGCGGTTTTGCCGTGATACCGGGTACCGTATATCTTTCCGGTACTGCAACCGAAAACGGCGCCGCACTGGCCAATGCACTGCCTATGAAGCAAACAGCGCCGGGTGTATTTGAAATATACACCAAACTAAAAGCAGGTACCTATGCATTTTATGATGGCAATACTGGTTCGCCCCGCCAATTTTATATTTATGATGACAATGGCGTCAATGCCATTGGCGTAAACGGACAAGTAACCTTTAGCGGAGCTGATAAGGTCATGCGCATTCGCCTCGACTTCAATAATATCAATGCTTCATTTGCCGAAGTAAAATCGATACAGTTATGGTACTGCGATGGCAATACTTTTTGGTTTACGCTTCCTTACATTGGTAATGGTGTTTGGCGATATAATAATTATACGGTAAACTATACGAAAGAATCATGGGGTTACGAAGAAAGGCATAAATATAAAATGGTAATTAATGATGGCACTGGTGATAAAGATCAGTGGCTAAATTATTCATCAAGCGACAGCCCCGGACAGGATGGTCAGTATCCGCATACGCTGGCCTATAAGACCATTAATTTCGATGCAAATAATGGCAGTCAGTTTGATTGGAGCTGGAAATGGGACCGCACATATATGCCACAGGGAACAGTAGCTGACTTTTGGATTTCACTGCGCGCCTCTGATCCGGCGTATACTATGAATTATCAGAAGCATTAGAGAAGTTGGCTTATTAGTTGAACGTTAAAATTCAGTGAAGCGCAAAACAATAAAATGAGTAAAAAAAGCTTTCTTCTTCATCCGCACATACTAAGCATATTTTTCATATGCACCTTATCCTCGTGTCTCAAACAAAAATCTGATGACCCGCCTCCTTCCGGCGGAAATAACACGCCAACTTTTAACTGGTCTGCCATTGCAGATTCGGCTGAAAGGTCGCTCGATTACTTCTGGTCGTCATCAGGATATTATTTAAGCAGTAATAATAGCACCACCTGGGCCAATTACTGGCCTAATGCGCATGCGCTGGATGTGTTAACAGATGCATATCTCAGGAAGCCTTCAGCGGCGTTAAAAACACAAATGGTTTCTCTGGTAAATGGCGTAAAAGCAAAGAACGGTAATACTATTATCGGCTATTACTACGACGATATGGAATGGATGGCCTTGGCCAGCTTGCGCGCCTTTCAGGCTACGGGTGATTCCACTTTTAAGAACGTAACAGATATTTTATGGTCAGATATCAAAAACGGATGGAGTAGCGATTTGGGTGGCGGCATCTGGTGGCGTAAAGACAATCCTTCAAAAAATACTCCATCGAACATGCCGGCAGCCATACTGGCTGCGCGCCTGTATAAAAAATTCAATCGCGCCGAAGACCTGCAATGGGCCAAAAACATCTACGACTGGCAAAAACAGGTTTTGTATGATGCAACAAGTGGTTGGGTGTATGACAATATCGATAAAAGCGGCACCAAAAACACCTCCTGGAAATTTACCTATAACCAGGGTACGTTTTTAGGCGCGGCGCTTGAGCTGTATCTGATCACCGGCAATAATGGCTACCTCAATGATGCCTACATGGCAACAGACTATACGTTAAACAGTGGTTTTTTAACCAGCAATGGCATACTAAAGGATGAAGGTGGTGGCGATGGCGGTTTGTTTAAAGGTATATTCATCCGCTATTTTACCCGTTTAATTGTTGACGGTGGAATAGACGCTTCTAAAAAAACAACTTATCTCAATTTTATTACCAATAATGCCACCACACTTTGGAGCAAAGGCACCAATAAAAACCTGGTATTGTTTGGCAGCGCCTGGGGTACAGCACCGGGTAATACCACCGACCTCACAATACAACTCAGTGGGATCATGTTGTTTGAAGCAATGGCAGAATTGAAGAAACTGAATTTGGTTCTTTAATCTCTATCTATGCGGTTGAAATTGCCCTATATTCATTTTATTCACTTGTCGTTGCTTTATAAACTGATAAATTGAACCTGCAATAAATAATACTAAAAGTACAAGCAGTGTTTTAGCAATTACCGGGTCACCCATATCTTTAGCCAGCGGATGTTCCACGGGGATTCGTGTAAATGTTTCATTGACGGTGGGAAGCAGCGACAGAAAAAAGCTGAAAGACAGAAGAAAGTTTTCAAAATAGCGCGCTCTGTTATTCCCTTTCCTTTTAGTGGAAATAAAAAAAGCTATTACCACCAGAATAAAAATAAGTATTGAAAAAATATGCCCTGCATTAAAACCACCATGCTTAGAAATTCCCAGTGCTGTTAATGCAGTAATAACGGTGCCGTAAAAATATATTTTCCCTGTCAGGTGGGTCAAATCAATTTTGCCAAATCGTACCAATGATATGAGTGCGGCTACGATTGCAATAATGCCAATGACTGTGTGAAAGATTCCCAAATTAGATAGTCCCATTGTTTTGTTTTTTTATTCCGCAAAGATGGCCTATGAAGAGAGGGACAGTTTTGTAGATTGGTTCAATTATTTGGTAATCTGGTTCAAAGCTGATTCAGGCGATAGTTGGTAGGCGTGACGTTGTATTTGTCATGAAAACTTTTGGTAAAACTTGCCAGATCATTAAATCCGCATTCAAAAGCAATGTCTGTTATTCGCTCATTCGATACTAAAAGTAATTCGGCTGCTTTTTCAAGCCTTTTGGTTTTAATGTAATTGGCAGGAGTGTCATTATATAACTTTGCAAATTCCCGTTTAAATGAAGAGAGACTTAAATTGCTTTGCTGGGCTAATTCTTCAATGGTTAATTGAGAAAAGAGATGTGCTTCAATTATTTGCTTGAAAGTATAGGTGGTCGGAGAGAAAAGCTGAGACAATATCACTTGTATTGCTTCTGCATTTGGTGTTTGCGACAGCAGGAGTATAATTTCCTTTAATTTCAGAATTAGAATGTCTTCATTGATTAGAGATGGATTTTTAAAATAAAACAATAATCCCTCAATATATTTTTGAATTAAATAGTCATTGTTTATTATTTCAGTTGACTTATTTGAAATTAATTTTTGGGGAGCCTGAAGTAATAATGGCATTTCTCTATCATAAATCCTCTTTAATATATCCGGATGGAAATTCACGATTACTATCTCATTCGTAACGCTGGAATTTGAATTACTTAATTGTTTTTGGGAGTTTATGCAATTTAGAAATAACGAATGTTTGCAGGGGATATTTATTTGTTCGTCATCTGCCTGATACTGTGTATCGCCTTCCAACATATATAAAAAACATGCATTGTCGGTGATTGGGAAAGTAAATTGAAAGGGCGGCTTTATCACCACTTTTTGTACCAGCGTCTTTCCAAACAAGTCATATTTTTTATGGTCTATAATCATAGCTGAAAAACCCTTTCAGGTACAAAAATAATGAAAACCTAAAAAAATTTACCAGGGCAGAAAACCTACTGACATACTGTTGTCACTACCCCCCGATAGTTTTGTGTTGTACTTATTACAATACTTAAAAATAATGACCATGTCAACGCAACAAGCAACTTTAAGCACTACCGCCACTGTTTTCTCTACTCAGGAATTACTTAAACACTGGCAGGGGCATCGTAACCTCACCCGCAGAATGATTGAAGCCTTCCCTGAAGACAAGCTGTTTACCTATTCTATCGGTGGTATGCGCCCGTTCTCAGAGCTGGTATATGAGTTTCTCGGAATGGCAGTACCCGGCCTTCAGGGCATTGCCACTGGTAAATGGGCAAAATGGGCCGATGCTGATAAAGTGAACACCAAAGCTGCATTATTGCAACTGTGGGATGAAGCCACTGACGAAATCAACGCTATTTGGCCTACCATTCCAATCCATCATTTTGCAGAGCAGGATGTGGCATTTGGCCAATGGCCTGGTACCGGCCTTTATTTCCTTATGTATTTTATCGATAACGAAATACACCATCGGGGACAAGCGTACGTATACTTAAGAAGCCTGGGTATTGAACCGCCTGCCTTCTGGGATCGTCCCTAAAATCAGTTTAGTCAATATCAAATTGCATGGTTGACAACGACCATGCAATTTTTGTTAGAATTAATGTTATCTAAGACTATTGACTGTTGGATTCATCGTTAAAAGTAATAATCGTACGTTTAGTTTTCAACAGGTTCAACAGCGTATCAGGATTTATTTTCTGAAGATCGACTTTTACTTTTTTTTGATTAATAATTCCTTCAAGGCTCCAATCGTGGTTATTGATTTCAGTGTAGTTGAACTTTAGAGGGATAGTGTCATTCGAATGGAAAGGGTGTAGCGTTAAATTATTTTGTAGGCTATCTTGTTCAATGATATAGGTTTCGGATACGGCCGGGTTCATGGTAGTTATTGTCACATATCTTTTGCCTTCAGTTATCCTTTCGCTCCAGAGCCGCCAGCAAGTGGAATCATTTTCAATTAATCGCAATGTATCATTGTTGATCATATAATTTTTTACCAATGAATATTTTCTTGATTTATTGATCAGCACTCTTTTTGAATACCAACTATATGCCCGCTGTGAAGTAGCTATAAAAGAAAATCCAATAAACAGGAACATAGGAATTTTAAGCCATCTTAATGTAGAATTTTTATCAGGCACATATTCATTTTTTGCCCATGCAAAAAACTGTTTATCGGTAAAAAAAACGTAGAATAATTTCCTGGCATAACCCGACAATAGAAATAAACATATCAGAAGAATATAGAACGACAGTATCAGCACACCGATCTGGTAAGTATAATTCAGCATAATGACATTCAGCATTACAGATGCCAGGACAAGTAAACCAGCCATGCGGGTGCGTTTAAATAAAACCAGGATCGCGCCTAACGCTTCAAAAATACCGGTGAAGATCTCATAAGGTTGTCCATAGCCAAAGGTTGTCCACAGCAAGTTAAACGGACTCAACTCTCCAACGCGCTTATACAAGTCGATTACGGATGGAGAACTCATTTGTACCGGAATTATTTTTATTATACCGTAAGCAAATGCGATACAAGCCAGCAACATAATCAGCCATTGCGAAAACCAGTAAAGAAGTTTGTTGTAGTTTGCTCTTTTATTGTCGATAATAGTCCATAATACGCAACCTAAACAGGTTGCCGCCAGATAAACAATATCCCTGATGGTATGCAATGATCCGGAGAAAGTAGTCCAGGTTTGTGGTATGTACGTAAAATGAAAAATATGCTTATTAAGCCCAAGACAAGATGGTACAAATATTTTCTCTCCCAACCTCCATATCATCAACGTATCTCCAAACAAATTACCCCAAAATACTTCTGTTAGGGTTTGAAGGGAAAGAAATATAAAAAAGAACCGGAAGACAATTTTCTGCCAGGTTGCCCAGACAGCACTGTTACCTTCCTGTAGGTTTGGTTGCATAAGAGGGGAATTGGTGTTTTCATTTCACGAAATCACACAGCATCTGGTGAAATTAGAACTAACAGAACAGGTGGGGCGCATGATTGAACCAGTGACAGTTCTGAAGTAATCATGTACCGGTTTCGACTTCTAAACGGCAAGTGAAAGATATATTTAACACAACAATACTCATAAGGGCACGTTTTTGGTACAATCGCGGTGTTTTAACTGAATGGCCAGAAGGATTAGGTAGATCATAATAAAAATTTATAGGAATAAAATGAGTAAGTTAAATAATGCTTTAAAGTCAGTTTCTGCTATTGATAAACAGGAACTGTTATTTTATGTTGCAGAGCACTTTCCCGACAGTAAATTAAGAGTAGCTACTGATTCCGGCCATTCCCATGAAGGCATTTTATTGACTATTGGTAAGGTAAAAAACGATGATGTCTTTTTGGTAATACAAATTATCGATGAAAGGTATCAATCGACCAACAGGTTTGTGCACCTTTCTTTACACAAGATAGCATCCATTGAATTGATAGATCCTGCGGATGTGGTCAATATTTTATCATTGGGAAAAATGACCAAAGGCGAGCAGTATAAAATCTCCGGAAAATTAGAGGTCCGAAGAGGATTTCAATCTTTTTCAGAAACTATTTTTAATACCTATGCAATACCCGTTGGTGTGCCAACTATGGAGCTTCCCGAAGACGGCCTGCAACTAAACAGGGTATTAAAACTTACGCAAAAAATACAGGATGCAATTATTAACCTGTTAAAAGAAGAAGATGCACGTGCCAGTTGGAAAGCTCGTTATAACAAAATAACTTTTATAAATAACGATACATTCGACGTAAAGGGTGTGAACGATGCGATAGAGATACATTTCGCATTTGACAACATCACTGCGCCTGAAATTTCCACCGAAGCGTTAACCGGAAGGCTGATGGATATATTATAAGGGGCTGGTATTTGAGGATAAATATTAAGCTATTATCTTTAATCCCATGACCCGTACCTTAATTTTCATGGGATTAACAGCGATGAGTATGTTAATGGCATCATGCTTTTTTATATGCCGCATCGGTCAACCTTTAGACCAAACTATCCGGGAAACACTGGAACTGGTTAAAAAGGAAACCCGCGCCACCATGATAGCGACCACTGAAAAAGTGAAGCGTAATGAAGTAGATGTTCATGTTGGTAATGAGATCATCAAGAGCCTGACAGAAAACATAAAGCAAATGGACTCACTGATTGCTGTTTCCGTTCAAGTTGGAAAAATAGGCTACAAGGAAAAGATCCTTCAATTAGCATATTATACCGACCAGTTCACTATGAGTGCAATGACCAATCTTAAATCTTTGCGCGACCAGTACGATATTTCAACCTACTCGCAGTTCGAAATCGCTACCTTCTTTCCTGCAGATAGTGTTAGTATTCCTCCCGAAAAAATGGATGAAGCTAAAAAAGCAATTGAACCGGTTGCAAAGCGCATCGTCAGGTTCTGTGGCGACCATCCGCGTCAAAAGTTCCAGGTGGTCATCGCATGTGCCACCACCTCTGACGGCCAGGAACCGAAGGATAAATTGAGCGTAGAAAGGGCCCGCTCTATCGAATACCTGCTGGTTAATCAGATCAGGTCATATGAAGAATTCATGCCGCACCCGGAATGGATTCATTATAACGTTAAATGGTTGACTAAAGAGGAAGCTTTACTTAACTCTGGCAGTAAGAAACTTGCAGCACCGGAAGATAGGCGCGGCAATGTGGTATCGCTAGCGTGGAGCGTACTGCCTCCTGCGTATTATGCGGGTGCTTCTAATCACTAATTTATTTGCTGCTAAAAATAGCGTATAATAGCGAAATATAACAGGTATACACAAGCATTATGAAAAGTATAATTATTATAGGGTTTTTATTTCTCAAGTTTAGTTTTGTCTTTTCTCAGATGCCATTCGGTGGAATTGAGGGACTAAAAGACACTTCTAATTTTGCTGACCTTAGAAGTCAGCTGAAAATTCAATCTTTGGCTATAGAAATCGATAGTACTTATGTTCCAGCCTATTTTAAACATGCTGCACTTAATTATCAATTGGGTAATTATGAGATCTGCATTAATGAACAAAATGAGATAATCAAACGCTTCCCTGATTATATTAAAGATGCTTATACTAACAGAGGTATGTGCTATTGCTTTCTTAAAAAGTATAATCAGGCATTAGCTGATCTAAACAGGGCGAGGCAATTAAGCCCGGATGACGCAATGAGTTATTTAAATTTAGCCTTTGCTAAAAGCAGTATGGCAGAGTACCAGTTAGCGATATTTGATTTAGACACTGCCATCGCTTTGCGGCCTGATTATGCCAAGGCTTTTGCCAATAGGGCTTTCGCTAAAGAGCAATTAAAAAAGTATAACGAAGCCATTGAAGATTATAATAAAGCCTTAGAAATTAATCCAGATTATCCGGAAGTATTATTTAACAGAGGATATGTAAAATTTATTTTGAATAAACCTGATGAAGCAATAGCAGACTATAATAAATCTTTTGAGATTTATCCTGACTTTGGGTTAAGCTATGACTTCTATTTTTATCGTAGTATGGCTTATGAAAAAAAGGGAGATTTAGTTAATGCAAAACAGGATCGTGACATCGCCAATGAGCTTAAGAAAAAGTAAATAGACAGGTTGGGTCTTATACTAGGACGAGTCAAAATAGGACGAGTCATGCGGTTGGCCTTTTATCCAACCTCTTTGGAACCTCTATGGTACCTCTTTGGGTCCTCGGCGCCCGAGGACCCAAAGAGGTAAATCCGAGGACCCAAAGAGGAGGTTCCGAGGACCCAAAGAGGACCCAATGAGGAGAATCCGTGTGTCGTCCTACTCTAACTATACAGGTGAATAAATAAATCCTTTTGTTACTATATAAGGACAAGTTTTAGTCCTTATGGTATTATACAGCTAAGATAACGGTTAACTGTTGACCGTAAAAA
>Ga0105239_10010130_pt1 | contig 10564 bp, 10 predicted proteins | sample KBSC44metaG_FD_92761 | JGI IMG/M metagenome (GOLD analysis project Ga0105239, IMG submission 92761) | Corn rhizosphere microbial communities from Kellogg Biological Station, Michigan, USA - KBS C4-4 metaG | ecosystem: Host-associated > Plants > Roots > Rhizosphere > Soil | place: Michigan, USA...
TTCCGGGCATGACCATATCCATCACAACCAGATCGACTTTCTCGCTTTCTAATAGCTTTAACGCTAGGGAGGGCCGTTTAGCCTCTAGGATGCGGTAAGGTTCAGTTTTTAGAATAGCTTTTAGCAAGCGCCGGTTCAGATCCAGATCGTCGACGATCAGGATGGTTGATACCTGCGCGGCATCTTCGAGAGCGTTGTCCCAACGGGGAAGACGCTTTTCTGCAAGCGTGGAGCCCGTTTCTCTCGCCGCGCGTTTAACAACCGCCATGGTGCGAAATGCCCTCTAGGAATGTATCGGTAATGCCCTAGAAATGCATTAGGCGTGGAAGGCCGTACCAAGGCTGGCTCAGGTCTAGGCTTGACGGAGCCAGAGGTCCCCACGGTGGCCCGATAAATGCATATGATAGATCGATCGTCATGAGCCGCTGGTCATGAGTTTCGCCTATGCGCTGTTAGCGCTCAATCTGCTAGCCACCCGCCAGTTGCCACCTGGCGCCCAATTGCACATCCGGTTAATCACCCCTATCTCGTCTTACGCGAGCCATACTGGGGACCGGGTGGACGCTGTCCTGATCGCCCCTGTAGTTTCGAATGGAGAGATTGTTATTCCCGCAGGGAGCCGGGTTTCGGGAAAGCTGAAATCGGTGCAGAAAGTGGGCTTCGGTTTGGTTCACGAATTAGCCGGTTTCGATATGGAGTTCTCCAGCATAATGACGCCGGATGGTCAACGCTTATCTCTTCCGGCGCGAGTGCAGGAGGTTGAGAATGCCCGTGAGCGCTTGACGCGGGAAGGCGGCATTCGCGGCGACCGTCCCACCGGCAGCTTGGCGTATCGTACCGGCGGCTACATTAGAACGGCGATTACTTGGGATATGCACGCCGCACTGGCAGTGTGGGCGGTCAAGACCCTCCTGGTGCAAGTCCCCGAACCTGAAATCTATTATCCCGCCGGGGTTGAGCTTACATTGGCCTTGACTGGCCCCATGCTGGCGCCGCCGCCTCAGCAGGCACCCGCGCCGTTGTTGCCCGATAGCGACCGCGCGCGAATGGACGCGCTGCTGGCGGTCGTGCCCATGCGCACATATGCAGCCTATTCGAATCGACCTTCGGATCTCATTAACGTCATGTTCATTGGTTCCCGCGACGATATTGTTATCGCCTTTGAAGCCGCCGGATGGATCGAACCCCAAGAAGCTTCCCTGCGCACGAACATCCGCAGCATTCGCGCGGTTGCGGACGGGCACGGGGATAGCACGGCTCCCATGTCCGACTTGCTGGTGGAGGACCAAAAAGCCGACATGTCCTGGCAAAAGAGCTTTAACGACGTGTCCAAGCGTCATCACATCCGGATCTGGAAGCAACCCCTAACCTGGAACGGCCGGCAAGTATGGATTGGCGCCGCCACCCATGACATCGACTTTGCGTTTTGGCGTGCGGGGACGGCAATGACGCATAGAATCGCCGAAAATGTGGACGATGAACGCGACAAGGTCGTCAACGATCTGCTCTTCACTTCCTGCGCCGGCGTCCTGGACACTCCCGAGCGCTTCGAAATTCCCACGTTTACACGGAACGCCACCGGCGATCCCATGCGGACGGACACACGCCTTGCCATCCTGCAAGTGAATCCCTGTTCGGCGCCGGCCAGTTCCCTGGAATTCACCAATGCCGCGCTTCCGCTTCATGGAAGCAAGCTGCGGCGCTTCGCGCGCCGCGAAATTCTCAGTCTGCGGAGCGATGTGATTCGCGAGAATATCTACTGGCGCAGTTATGAGGGTGTGCGCTGGATGATCTCCGCCTATCGCGGGCGCGGAGGGCGAACCCAGGATAGCGATCCCCGACCGGTCGCCCGCGAGGAACCCAGGCAGGGAAGCGATCACGCGGCTTTTCTTAAGGACATGTTCCGCTAGATCCAGCCGACTGCCCCCAGAATTCAAGGCCGAACCGCTACACTTATAGATTCATGAACCAAACCGTTTCGCCCGCAAAGTCCATTGAGGGCGTCATCGCACTGCCCGGCGACAAGTCGATTTCCCACCGCTATGGAATGTTGGGAGGCATCGCCCAAGGGGTTACCACCATTCACAATTATTCGACCGGCGCGGATTGCCAGTCGACGCTTGGCTGCATGGCGGCGCTGGGCGCGAAGGTGGAGCGCAGCGATGGCAAAGTCATTATCCATGGCGGAGCGTTGCGCGAACCAGCCGGGCAACTGGACGCGGGCAATTCCGGCTCTACCATACGGATGCTCTCTGGAATCCTGGCAGCCCAGCCTTTCAACACCCGCATCGGCGGCGACGAATCGCTCTCCGGGCGGCCCATGGATCGCATCATCCTTCCGCTCACCGCAATGGGTGCGCATATCGAAGGCCGCCGGATTTCCGGGCGCAGCGGAAGTTTCCCGCCTCTCACCATCCATGGCCGGCCTCTGCATGGCATCGATTACACGCTGCCCATGGCCAGTGCCCAGGTGAAAAGCTGTGTGCTGCTGGCGGGGCTGTTCGCTGCGGGCGACACTATTGTCCGCGAGCCGGTACGCACCCGCGATCACACCGAAATCGCCCTGGCGGAATTCGGCGCCGAGATCGAAGTCCATGATCGCGCGATTAAGCTCACAGCCGGCGCGCAGCTCACCGGCCGCGAGCTGGTGGTTCCCGGCGACCTGTCATCGGCAACGTTTTTTTTGGTAGCGGCGTTGCTGATGCCTGAGGCCAGCCTTGTGATTCACAACGTGGGGCTGAATCCGACGCGCTCTGCTCTATTGGATTTCTTAACTGGCGCGGGCGCGTCTATAAAGGTCATTGATGTCAAACAGAGTGGCGGTGAACTGATTGGCAGCCTGCGCATCCGGGCCTCGAAAATTAAAGGCGGAGCGATCGAAGGCGCGCTAACCGCCGCGCTGATCGATGAGATTCCCGCGCTCGCCATTCTGGGCGCCTCTAGCGAAGGCGGCCTAGTGGTCCGCGACGCCGCCGAGTTGCGCGTCAAGGAGACTGACCGTATCGCCGCCATCGAATCCAATTTGCAGCGCATGGGCGTATCGATTGAAACCACACCCGGCGGTTTCTATATTCCCGGAGGCCAGGTATTTCACGCCGCGGAAATCGATTCCGCCGGTGATCACCGTATTGCAATGGCCTTCTCCGTGGCAGCGCTGGCCGCAGATGGTCCCTGCACCATTCAGGGCGCCGAGTCGGCGGGCGTATCCTTCCCCGAGTTTTTTAGTACACTGCGGGAAATCGCACACTAGTCCATGGACCCACTCCTCGATCTCGCTCTGCCCGGCTTGATCCACGATCTGAACAACGTGTTCCAAACCCTGATGGACGCCGCCGACACGCTTTCCGGCGACACGCGCTGGACGCACTTGTCCGCGGCGATCTTTCGCAGCGTCGAGCGCGGCCGGGAAATCACGCAAAGCATGCAGGCCATGGATCAGCCTTCCTTGCCGTTTGAAACCGTTCTAAAGAACGCGCGGACGCTGGTAGAAGATTCGATGATGTCGCGGCCCGGCCAGAAAATTCATTTCGAATGCCGTGTCGAGCCCGATTTGGTGATGCGGCATGCTTGGGCGTGGGAGCGGGTTCTTATCAATTTGTTCTGTAACGCTGTGCAGGCTATGCCGCTAGGCGGAACGATTTTCGTCGATGCCCGGCGCCAGCATGACGACATTCAAATCGTGGTGGCCGACGAAGGCCCCGGGATTGCGCCGGAGCTGCTGGGAGTAATCTTCGATCCCCGGGTTTCCACCAAGACTTTGGGCGGCCTCGGACTTCACGTTGTACACAGTATCGTCAAGCAGGAAGCTGGCGAGGTTCGCGCGGCCAATCGAGAAGGGCGCGGCGCGGAATTTACGATCACGCTTCCGGCCCAGCCGGCAGTTTCACGAGTTGTTAGCGCGTAGCATTATCGGCTTCTCTTTGCTGGTCGGGCTGAGCGCTTCAGCGCAGCAGCCCGCACCAGAACCCCTCGAAATCATCCGCCGTTCCGTCGAACGCGATTGGACCGACTTTGAGAGCCGTAAGAACTATACCTACCAGGAGCGCTCCGAGTTTCGTCAATTTAATAGCCATGGCGCAGTGGCCAAAGTCCGCAGTGAAACCCACGAGATTCTGATTCTGGGGGGCCGCCCGTATCAGCGCCTCAGCTTGCGCGATGACAAGCCGCTGTCCGCTCGGGAGGAGCGCCGGGAGCAGGCCAAACTCGACAGCGAACTCGCCAAGCGCCAGCATGAATCTCCCGCCGAACAGGCCCGCTATCAAAAGGAGCGCAGCGAAGAGCGCGCATTTATTCGCGAGATCCCCGACGCCTTCACCTTCCGTCTGGTTAAGACCGATACCGTGAGTAACCAGCCGGCATGGGTAATTGAAGCCCAGCCTAAACCCGGATACCGCGCAGCTCATTCGCGGGCCAAGGATTTCGCGAAAGTGCAGGCCATCATCTGGATCGAGCAGGATACTTACCACTGGGTCAAAGTAGAAGCAGAGGTGCTGCATACGATCTCCGCGGGTTTCGGCCTGCTGCGCATTGCATCCGGCAGTAGTCTGCACTTCGAGCAGATCCGGGTAAACCACGAAATTTGGCTGCCTTCGAACATGATCGTGCGCTTCCAGGCCCGCTTGGCTCTGCTCAAGGCGTTGCGCGGCGAATATGATATTCGCTACAGCAACTATCGAAAGTTTCAGAGCGATTCCAAAATTATCGTAGGGCCGTAGTCGGGCTGCTCCGCTTGCCGCGGGCCAGCCCCGCCCGCCATTTGCCAAGATAGTGAGTATGGCCCCGTTGCGCATCCTGGTAACCAACGATGATGGCTGGGATGCGCCGGGACTGGCGATTCTCAAGTCATTGGCGGCTGAGCTGGGCGAGGTGTATATGCTGGCTCCGCGCGATCCCCATTCCGCCGCAGGCCATCGCGTCACGGAAGATTCCTCGCTCCTGTTGGCCGAAGTCGCGCCGCGCGAGTTCACGCTTGCCGGGACTCCCGCCGACTGCGTTCGTGTAGCATTGACCGCGGTTTTTGAGGATATCGATTGGGTATTTTCGGGAATCAATCGTGGAGGAAATTTGGGCTCGGATCTTTTTACTTCCGGCACCGTCGCCGCGGCGCGTGAGGCGGCGTTCCTGGGAAAACCAGCCATGGCCATTTCGCAATACATCCATAAGGGCCTGCCGCTCGAATGGAATCGCTCGCGCGAGCTCGCGCGGCCCGTCCTGGCGCAATTACTCGCGCAAGGCTGCTCGCCAAAGAATTACTTCAACGTGAATCTTCCGCACATCCAGAATGGCGATCTGGCTGCCACGGTGATTTGTGATCCCGATAACCAGCCGCTGGATGTGCGCTTCCATCGGGAGGGCGATGCCTTGCGTTTTGCCGGCTCATACCAAGCCCGCCCGCGCACCCCCGGACGCGACACTGATTTGTGCTTCCAAGGCGCTATTACCGTGAGCCGTCTACAATTGTGAGGGGCCGCCTGTTTCTGGCGGACGCATTCCAGTAACGAAGGCCCACGGTGGGGCGTCAGTACAAAAGCGGGAACATTGGGCGCGGTGTTTATGCGTAATTCATTCATTCTTCTTTCGATCATGGCCGCAGCAGTCTGTCCCGCGGGAGCTACTCTCGGAGGTTCTGCCGAGTCGGTGGTGACCGATCAATCCAAATTGCACGCCAAACGCGCAGTTGTGGAAAGGCGGGATTATACAGTTCACGAGATTACCCGCGATGATGGTACCCTGATCCGCGAGTATGTTACGCCCGCCGGCAAAGTATTTGGAGTCTCCTGGACCGGACCGACGATTCCCGATCTAGCACAATTGCTGGGCGTGTATAATGTCGAATTTCAAAATGCCCTGCATTCCAAACGGGGCCGCCGAAAAGTCGCCGTAGTGCGCAACGCCGACCTGGTAGTGGAAAGTACCGGCCACACCCGGGCCTTCCATGGGCGTGCCTACCTGAACTCCATGCTGCCGAGCGGCGTAACCGAGGACGTTGTGCAGTGAGGGGAAGATGTGCACTGAGGCTCGTCCGCTGGCGCGATTCGGTGGCGGCTGCGGCCCCGGCGGTTCTGCTGCTGACTCTCGCGGCCTGTAGTGGGGGCAGCGCCAGCAGCCGTAGCGGTACCGGCGTGACTACAACGCCTCCGCCGGCCGTCAATAACGTTCAGCCCGTGTTGATGGATTATGGTCCCATCGTGAATGGCCAGCATGTGGGCGTCAACAATGCCCTTTATACGACGGTTATCATCTGCGTGCCGGGAACCAGCATATGCCAGAGCATCGACCATATTCTGGTAGACACCGGTTCCACAGGACTCCGCATCCCGGCTTCTTTGGTGACGCTGAACTTACCCTACATCGCCGACGCCGGCAACAATCCGATCGGTAACTGTGTCCAATACGCGGACACTACCTACCAATGGGGGCCCATCGTGAAGGCGGACGTCCAAATGGCTGGCGAAGTGGCTTCATCCGTCCCCATTCAGATCGTCGGCCCCGCCAATTTCGCCGCTGCCCCTTCGTCGTGCACATCCGGGGGGACACCCGCGCAGACCGTGGTCGATCTAGGCGCAAATGGCATCCTGGGTATCGGCCTTTTCCGCCAGGACTGCGGTTCCGCGTGCGCTGCGGCGGCGCCCCCCGCGATCTATTTCACCTGCCCGTCGTCAGGCTGTGTCGCGGCGTCCGTTCCCCTGGCCGCCCAGTTGCAGAATCCCGTCTGGATGTTCCCTCAGGACAATAATGGCCTCGCGATCATTCTTCCTCAGGTCGGACCCGTGGGGTCGGTGTCGCTTGCGGGTTCCATGATTTTTGGGATTGGCACGCAGTCAGATAATGCCTTGGGCGGCGCGCAGGCGCAAGCCGCCGATTCCCACGGAAATTTCACAACTACCTTCAACGGCGTCGGCTATCCCGCCAGTTACATCGATAGCGGCTCGGGCGGCTATTTTTTCCTCGATTCGGCAACCACCGGCATGCCTAATTGCAGCACGGCCGGCGATGCCGATGGCCTCTATTGCCCGCCATCTTCGGTGAGTTTCAGCGCGATCAACAGCGGTCCCAATCCGAAGGGCACAGGAGTTCCAGCTTCAATTAACGTTGGGTTCTCAATCGCCAATGCATTGTCCCTCATCGATTCTCCGGCCGTGGTATTCAACAATTTGGGAGGACCAAATCCCGCTTCCTTCGATTGGGGCATACCGTTCTTTCTGGGCCGCACAGTGTTCCTCGGGATTGAAGGTCAAAGCTCGCCCGCCGGCACCGGTCCCTATTGGGCCTACTAGGCAGTTCACCCGAATTTCCCCCCGTAATAACCCCGCCGGTTAATTTATCCTTGCGTCATCGCGCAGCCATCGGTCATAGTTAATGATGTGGAACCGGGCAGTACAAAATCAGGCAGTACATGGCGGAACAAGTCCTCTATCTCACCGAATTATTCGGCCTCAAGGTCTATGACCTTAAGGGGCGCAGCCTCGGTGCGATCAAGGACGCCGCGATCGTGCCACTGGTCGATCCGGTCCGCGTCGACCGCTTCCTGATTGGCGGGGACGGCACCTTGCTAACCGTCCGCTACGACCAGGTCAAGTCCATTTCGCTGAAGGGCATTCATCTGCGGGATGAAAACCTGACCCCTTACCACTCCGATGAATATATGCTCCGGCTCACGCGCGACCTTCTGGATCAGCAGATTGTCGACGCCCAGGGCCGCAAAGTAGTTCGGGTGAATGACATTACCTTCGATCTGCAGGAGGAGAACCAGTCGCAGGTCTTATGGGTGCTCGAAGTCGACATCGGCATTCGCAGTATCTTCCGCCGTCTGCTGCGCGGGATCCTGCCGTCGCTTTGGATTCGCCGTTTGCAGGGGCGCATTCCGCCGCACTCCATCCGCTGGGAGTTCTGCAATATCCTGGAGCCCGATCCGCAGCGTCGCCTGCGCCTGAATATTTCCAACCGCCTGCTCGAAAACATGCATCCAGCCGATCTCGCTGATATCGTCGAGTCGCTGGGCCCCGAGGATCGCGAAGCCATTTTTGAAAATATCGATAGCGAAGTGGCGGCGGATGCGCTGTCTGAAGTAGATCCCGGAATCCAGGTCAGCATTCTGGAGTCGCTCGAAACCGAAAAAGCCGCCGAGATCGTCGAGGAAATGTCTCCCGACGAAGCCGCCGACGTCCTGGCCGAGCTGGAGGAGGAAACCAGCGACGAAATTCTGGAAGAAATGGAGCACGAGCCCAAGCAAGAAGTCGAAGAGTTGCTCGAGTTCGATGAGGATACCGCCGGCGGACTGATGAACACCGAATACGTCGCCCTGCCCCACAACGCCACTGTCGCCGACGCGCTCGAAGCGCTCAAACAAAACGAGTATCTGCTCGAAACCCTGAATACCTTGTTCCTGATAGACGATCAAGAACAGCTAGTCGGAGTGGTGCCGCTAGCGCGATTGTTCCTGCACCAGGGCGCCCAGTTGCTTTCCACCCTCACGGCGGAAACCCTCATTAAAGTGCCGGTCACCGAGCGCCAGGATCGCGTCACCGAACTCTTCGACAAGTACAATCTGCTGGCGCTGCCCGTGGTCGACCAGCACCAGAAACTAGCCGGCGTCATCACGGCGGACGACATTATCTCGGTTCTGCGCCAAAAATAGAAAATAGGGACAGCCTGACTATTGTTCCAAAGCGGTAGGGAGCAAATTGGGACTGCAAGCAATAGGACGCCAGCGCACTCTTCTAACATGCCTACAAGCCGGCGGTTTGTTGTACCAGCTGCGGGCCGGAACTGAGGCCGCGGAATTACGTGAACGGTCGGCCCCATAAGAGGGCAGAGCCGAACTTCCGCACGAAACTGATAGCTTTCAATTTGGGACAATAATCAGGCTCCGTCCCACTCTTCCCCTTTTCTCTCCTTTCTATCTTTTCTGCGTCACAATGGAAGTTCATGGTGGAAACAATTGAATGGACCGCCGACGGCGTGGTCATGATCGATCAGCGTATGCTGCCGCGCCAGCAGGTGTTCGTGACCTGCCGCACCTACCAGGAAGTCGCCGAAGCGATCAAGACCATGGTGATTCGCGGAGCTCCCGCCATTGGGGTCGCCGCTGCGATGGGCGTGGCGTTGGGCGTCCAGCAAGAGGCCGATTTCGAGACGGTCTGTAACACGCTGGGAGCCACCCGTCCAACCGCTGTCAACCTGTTTTGGGCCATCGACCGGATGCGCCGCCTGCGCTCAAGCCTGGCGGGCGAATCCCGCCAGGCGATCGCCGAACGCATGATTCACGAAGCGCAGCAGGTTCGCCAGGAAGATATCGCGCTGTGCATGGCCATCGGGCGCCACGGCGCCGCGCTGGTGCCGGACGGCAAGACCGTGCTGACACACTGCAATGCCGGCGCGCTGGCTACTGCGGGCTACGGTACCGCACTGGGCGTCATCCGTGCCGCGGTCGAGGCCGGCAAGAAGATCGACGTGTTCGCCGATGAAACCCGACCCTTCCTGCAAGGCGCGCGGCTCACTGCCTGGGAATTGCAACAGGACCGCATACCCACAACCCTTATTACCGACAACATGGCGGGGCATTTCCTGCGCTCCGGCCGGATCGGCTGCGTGGTGGTCGGCGCGGACCGAATCGCGTCGAATGGCGACGTTGCCAACAAGATCGGAACTTACTCGGTGGCGGTGCTGGCGAAAGAGAATGGCATACCGTTTTACGTGGCGGCGCCGGTTTCCACCTTCGACCTGACGCTCGCTTGCGGCGACCAGATACCGATTGAGCAGCGGCCGGCGAACGAGGTCACCCATATATTCGGGGTCCCCGTCGCGCCCGAAAATATCCCTGTGGAGAATCCCGCGTTCGACGTCACGCCTGCGCATTACGTGACCGCCATCATCTGCGAGCATGGTATCGCCCGGGAACCCTACAAGGAATCACTGCGTGCCCTGGCCGCGAAAGCCTCGCGCGCGGCCGTCTAAAATCTTCATATGAGAACCCAAATACTGGCATTCTTCCTGACCGCGATGGCAACCGTTGTCCAGGGCCAAGGCCTCTCCGGCCGCCGCGCGCCAAGTTTCGCCTTACCGGATTCGAACATGAAGTCCTACGACATTCTGGATTATCGCGGGCGCTGGCTGCTGCTGGATTACATGAAGACGGACGGACGCGCATCGAAGCCCTTAAGCAAGGAACTTGGCCAATTGAAGGCCCGCCTGGGCGCGAAGGTGGCGATTTTGCAGATTGTCCTGCCGCCGGACAACACCGCGACTGTCGCGAAGTACGTTGCCGAAACCAAGTCTACGATCCCGATCCTATTCGACTCCGGCCAGTCCGGCATGTGGTATTTCAAAGTTACCCCCGAACATCCACAGTTCGATTCGCCCCACTTGTTCGCCGTCAACCCGCAAGGTATGCTGGTCCGCGATTGGACGCAACTAGACATTGAAAAAGGGGGCTACATGCCGGAAGTGGAAGCCCTGATTTCAGGTGGCGCTGCGGGCGGCGCGTCAAGCAAGAAGCAGCTGCATATTCGTTCTCGCACCCGCGCTGCCAAACCCCGTTAACCAGGAAGTCTTTAGTACTAAA
>Ga0105239_10010131_pt1 | contig 10563 bp, 10 predicted proteins | sample KBSC44metaG_FD_92761 | JGI IMG/M metagenome (GOLD analysis project Ga0105239, IMG submission 92761) | Corn rhizosphere microbial communities from Kellogg Biological Station, Michigan, USA - KBS C4-4 metaG | ecosystem: Host-associated > Plants > Roots > Rhizosphere > Soil | place: Michigan, USA...
CCGCTGGGTGAGTGGGAGGCCGCCGTGGGGTGGGAAACGCCGGTCGATCGACGCCTCGAGTCGCGGCATGTCGAGCAGCATGTAGATCGAGATGACGACGACGAGGATGACGGAGAAGACGAAGAGGATCACCGACTTGGCGGCGCCCTGGGCGAACGAGATCGCGTCCTGGGCGTACTTCGACACGTCGCCGGCGCCGATCGAGTCCGTCAGGTCGTTGAGCTGCTGCTCGAGCTTGACTCCCTCGAGCCCATGCGTGTCGAGCCACTGCTGCAGGCGGTCGACGTCGATCTCCGCCCCCGTCTTCCCGCTGGCGGGGTTCTCCTCGGTGAGGTACGCGTCGATCCGGTCCGCCGCCGAGCGGGTCTCCGACACGACGACCGTGCCGAGCGCGACGAGGAGCGCGATGAACGCCGTCGCGAAGATCACCGAGACGACTGCGACCGCGACGCCGCGGGGAAGGCGGAGCCGGGTGAGGTCGCGAACGAGCGGGTTGAGAGTGAACGCGATCACCGCGGCCGTCAGGAAGAGGAAGATGACGTGCCCGAGCGCCTCGGCGACCAGGAATCCGAGCAGCAGGAGCACCGGAAGGCCGACGAGCTGGATCCACCGCGGGATCCGGATCGTCGGTGGCGCCGTCACGCAGCGATCGTAGCCCCCTCGCGCCCCGCCCACAGCGCCGGAAACCCGCTGCAGTGTGCGCTACCGTGGCGCCGATGGCCTCGCCGCGCTCCCGGCAAGCCGCGCGTCTCCGCGATCGCCGACGCCGCGCTCAACGGCGCGCGCGGCGGCTCGTGGTGCTCACGGTGCTGGGTGTCCTGGGCCTGGTGACGCTCCTCTTCACCGCGTTCGGCTCGAGCGGCTCTTCCAACGTGGCGGCGCCGATCGCGATCGAGACCGTGTCCCCGGCCGACGCGGCCGCCGTCCGCCCGCGGCCACAGGTACTCGCGTCGATCGGCAACCTGCGTGTGCAGCTGCCCGTCGCGGCCGGGGCGCTCACGGCGATCGGCTTCCACGGCTCGGGCGACGGCTCGCTCTCGCTCCAGCCGGTCGGCCGCCAGGCGAACGAGGGCCTCCTCGCGCGGCTCTGGCGGCGGATCGCGGGGAACGGACGCCAGTCGCCGCGCTGGTATCAGCTCGAGGGCGGCCCAGCGGGAACGAACGTCCTCGACGTCGGGACCGCGCCCGGCACCGACGTCTACGCACCGGTCAAGGGATCGGTGATCGCCGTCTCGGATCTCGTGATCGGCGGCAAGCGCGTCGGCAGCCGCATCGACCTACGCCCGTCGGAGGCGCCGTCGGTGATGGTGTCCGTCGAGAACGTCCGGCCCGATCCCGCGATCGTCGTCGGCACTCCCGTGCTCGCGGCGACCTCGAAGCTCGGCACCGCGGTCGACATCGCCTCGGTCGAAAAGCAGGCGCTCGCCGCGCACGCGCCGGAGGGCGGCAACAACGTCTCGATCGCGGTCTACCCCTCGCCCGGATCGCTGCCCTAGGCTCGCCGCGTGCGGATCCTCTTCGTCGGCGACGTCGTCGGACGGCCGGGGCGCGACGCGGTCGAGGCTCTGCTTCCGGGCCTCCGCGAGCGGCTCGACGTCGACGCGTGCATCGTCAACGGCGAGAACGTCGCAAACGGCGTCGGGATCACGCCGCGCCTCGCCGAGCGGCTGCTCGCCGCCGGAGCCGACGCGCTCACCCTCGGCAACCACGCCTGGAGGCGCGAGGAGATCGGGCCGTACCTCGCCTCGTCTCCGAAGATCGTGCGCCCGGCGAACTTCCAGGTCTCCGCGCCCGGCCGCGGGCTGACCGTGGTCGAGGGGCGGCACGGCACCTTGGTCGCCGTCGTCAACCTGCTCGGCTCGCTCTTCCTCGAGCCGGCGCACAGCATGTGGGAGATCGTCGACGAGCTCGTCGAGGAAGCCCGTGCGACGACGCCCGTCGTCGTCGTCGACGTGCACGCCGAGGCGACGAGCGAGAAGGTCGCCCTCGCCGCGTGGCTCGACGGTCGCGTGACGGCCGTGCTCGGGACGCACACGCACGTCCAGACCGCCGACGCGCGAATCCTTCCCGGGGGAACGGCCGCGCTGACCGACGTCGGGATGACCGGCCCGCACGACTCCGTGATCGGCGTCGAAACGGGCCTCGCGATCAGGCGGATGCGAACCGGGATGCCGGTCCGGTTCGAGACGGCGTCCGCCGGCGTGCGGCTCGAGGGCGCGCTCGTCACGTGCGACCCGGAGACGGGGCGGGCGAGCGCGATCGAGCCGGTTCGGGCTCCCTGGCCGGCCACATGAGGGTGGCGAGCAGGGCGAGCAGCGTGAGCCCGCGGGCGAGGACGGCCCACGACGACAGCGGGTCGAACTCCTTCACGAGCTCCCAGTAGCGGGCGGGGAACCACAGCGCTGTGAGCGCGCACGCGAGCGCCGTGAGCCAGAGTGCGGCGCGGCTGCGGATGCCGCCGACGAGCGGCACGAGGAGAACGAGCCAGACGAGGAACTGGGGCGAGAGCACCTTGCTCAGGGCGACGAAGGCGACGACCGACGCGGCCGCGTGTCGGACGAGCCGCTCGACGGTCGCGGGGCCCCGGGCGAACGAGACCCACACGAGCGCGAGCGCTGCGGCCTGGGCGATCCCCTGGAGGACGGCGAGCGCGTCGGCGCCCGTGCCGCGCAGGTTCTGCGAGCCGCTTCCCGACGCCCATTCGAGGTCGATCCCTGCGGCCTGGTGCAGCGCGAGGAGGACGCCGGCGCCCACGCTCTCGATCTGGAGCGGCCGGCCGAGCTGGCGTCCGAGCGAGTCGAGCACGCCGTCCGGGCCGACGAGCAGGAAGGGCAGGTAGGCGACGGCAACCGGTGCGAGGGAGAGCGCGACGACGACGGCTAGCTCGCGGCGTCCTCCCTTCCGCCAGGCCACGACTCCGAGAAGAGGGAGGAGCACCGCCGGGTAGAGCTTCACGGCGATGCCGAGCCCCACGACGACCGCCGCTGCGCGCAGCCTCCCCCCGATCAGCAGCACGAGAGCTCCGGCCACGAGCGCGGCGGGCACGAGGTCGAAGCGGGTGAGGATGACGCCGCCGAGGAACGCGGGCAGCACGGCGACGACGGCGAGCGTGGTCCGCCGATCGTCACGCGCCCGTCCGAGCCGCCGCAGCCCGGCGGCGAGCAACAGCACGCCGATCGCACCCGCGACCGCCATCTCGGCGGCGAACACGACGCGGTATCCCGAGAGCGAGTCGCTCACGAGCGCCGGCAGGACGAGCGCCGGCAGCGCTCCCGGCGGGTACTCGAACTCGAAGTCGCGGTAGGGGACGAGCCCGCCGGCGAGCCGTTCGCCGTAGGCGTGGTAGAGCGGGATGTCCGTGACCGCGTGACCGGAGACCTGCCAGGCGACAGTCGCGGCGACGGCCACCGTCACGAACACCGCGCTCGCAAGGACCGCGTCCGTGGGGGGCCGGCGGCTCAGCTACGGCTCCACGACGGGGCGCGTCCGAGGCAGGAAGAGCGCGAGCAGCACGAACGGCAGCACCCAGGGAAGGTAGAGGTACGACCAGTGCGTCAGCGCGAGCTCGAACGAGAGCAGGAGCGCGGCGGTGAGCGCGGCGAGCTCGAGCGGCTGCTTGTCCCGCGGCACGGCCGCCGCAACGCCGGCGAGGACGATGACCCCGAGCTGGACGACCGTCTGGAGCGACGCGAGGTCCGGGATCCCCGCGGCGTGGTACTGCCCCCAGTCCCAGATCGAGAACGGCGAGTCCCGCTCGAGCTGGAAGGCGAGCGTCCGGTCCCAGAACCGGTGCAGCCCCCCGCTGAGAGAGGGGTCGAGGAGGAGGATCGAGAACGCGAGAGCGGTCGCGGCGAGGAACGCTCCGGCGAAGCGGGCGAGGTGCGACGGGCGTAGCCCCGAGCGGTAGGTGAGCCAGAGTGGCGCCACGATCAGGGCGGCGAACTTCGTCCACGCGGCGAGCGCGCAGGCCGCGCCACGAGCGACGGGCGAGGATGCGAGCCAGAAGCCCCACACGAGGATCGCGGGCATGATCGCGTCGTTCGTGTTCGACATGAGCGCGTAGGCCGTGAAGGGATAGGCCGCCCACCCGAACGCGAGCGCGGCGGCGAGCCGCGGCCCGCCGTGACGCCGGCCGACGAGCACGAGACCGGCCAGGGCGAGGAGGTCGAAGGCGATGGCGGTCGCATGCGCCGCTGGGAGCTCGTCCCACTTGCCGCTCCAGCCGAAGACGAGGACGGCGGGGACGTACGCGAGGTAGGCGACAGGCCCGTACGTGTCGCCGCGCGGGTTGGCGGACTCGCAGCGGCCGTTCGACTGGATCCGCTCGCGGATCTCGCCGTCCGCTCCGGCCGGGCCGCAGGGCCTGCGGTCGTCCTCGACCGGCATCGCCCCGTACGGGGCGCGACCGTCGAGGATGCGGTCGGCGCCGATCACGCCCGCGTAGCCGACGTCGATCACCGTCCGCTCGTTGTCCACGTTGAGGCCGACGCGGAAGCCGACGAGGAAGAGCGTCGCCGCGGCGAGCGCCCAGACGGGCCAGCGCGGCAGGCCGACGCCCGGCCGCGAGCGCGGCCGGAAGCCGATCCACGCGGTGCGCACTGCGAGGTAGACGAGCGGCGGCGTCGCGAGCGCGGCACTCTGGAGCACCTCGCCGCGGTTGAAGAACGCGAGCGAGACGCCGAAGGAGAGCAGGACGAGCAGGTCGAGCGTCCGCACCGTCAGCGGGCGGCGGACGTCGACGAGCCCGATCAGGAAGAGCGCCGAGAGCCCGAGCCAGACGGGCCACGAGGTGAGCAGCTTGCCCCCGAACGCACCGGGGCGCCCGCGTGCCATCTTCCAGGCCACCTGGGGCCCGGTCCAGGCCTCGGTCACCGACCCGGAGGTGTCCGAGACGACGCCCGTCGCAACCTCGCCGGCGTCGCCCGACCAGACGTGGACGGTCCAGGTCCGTGTGCGGCGGTCGAACGTCGCGTCGGTCTGGGGCCGGGGCGGGTAGCGGTCGAGCCAGGCGGAGACCTTCGGGTACTGCAGGAACAGGCCGACGACTGCGTCCTCCGTAAGCCGCGGCTTGGCGGCGGAGGGTGCGAACGGCGTCTCGACCAGCCTGCCCTCGGCGTCGTAGACCGGGCCGACGGCGGTGGGGCTCGCGGCGCTCGCCGCGTGCACGAGCAGGAGGCACAGGAACGCTGCGAGAACGGCGGCCACGCCGCCGCGCCGCCGCCTCAGCGCATGCACTGGTCGCCGATCAGCGGCGGTGCCGGAACGACCACAGCTTGTTGCCGACGAAGTTGACCGGCGTGACGAGCATGATCGCGAGCGCCTGCGACACGACCTCGCCGAGGCCGGCCTGGACGAGAGCGTGCAGGACGAGGAGGTTCGCGCCGAGCGCGATGGTCGAGACGACGAGGAAGCGGAGGCCCTGGAAGACGACGTGGCCGCGCTGGCCGCGGAACGTCCAGAGGCGGTTCCAGACGTAGTTGTTGGTGACGGCGACGAGGAACGATCCGATCGCGGCCGGCACGTAGTGGAAGCCCGCTCCCTCGAGCAGCAACGTGTAGACGATCAAGTTGACGACGTAGCCCGTCGCGCCGACGACGCAGAACTTGACGAGCTGCTCCCAGTTGCCACGGTGCCGGAGCGCCGCGTCCACGCGGCCGCGCGGCATCTCGCGTGGCGTCGTCACCGTTCCCTCGTCCATGTCGCCGGGCGAGCGTAGCGGGCGCCCCGGCTCGCAGTGGCTTTCTCAACCCTCCACAAGGGGAACGAAGCGGCAGGCGAGGGATGCGGTCTCGACGGGGCCGCCGGCGGTCTGCACGATCCGCACGAGGCGCTGCCCACGTCGGCTGCCGCGGGGGAGCACCATCCTCCCTCCGAGTATGAGCTGCTCGAGCAGCGCCGGCGGCACGTGGTCGGTCGCGGCGGCGACTGCGATCGCGTCGAAGGGCGCGCGGTCCGCGACGCCGAGACTGCCGTCGCCCACGCGAAGCTCGACGCGACGGTGCCCGGTCAGCTCGAGCGCGCGCCGCGCTCGCGCGGCGAGCGCGGGAATCCGCTCGATCGAGACGACGCTCCCCGCGAGCTCGTCGAGGACGGCCGCGGCGTAGCCCGAGCCGGTGCCGACGTCCAGCACGTGCTCGCTGCCGTCGAGCTCGAGCAGCTCGCACATCGTCGCCACGATGAAGGGTTGCGAGATCGTCTGATCCTCGCCGATCGGCAGCGCCGCGTCGTCGTACGCGACGCCCGCGAGCTCGGGGGGCACGAAGGCCTCGCGCGGCACGCGGGCCATCGCGGCGAGCACGCGCTCGTCCGAGATCCCCCGTCGTCGCAGCTGCCGCTCGACCATGCCCGCGCGACGCGGATCGTGCTCCGCGCCGGCCACGTGCGTCACGCCGCGCGCCGTAGCGCGTACCCGGGCGCCTCGACGCCGAAGTGCCCGAGGATCGCCGGCGCGACGTCGACGATGCTCCGGGGCGGGCTCCCCGCGAGACCGGCGGTCAGCATCGGCACCAGCGAGTCGCCCGCGACGAGCGACCCGTGCGAGCCCCCGCCGCGATGGTGGCGGCCGCCGAGGTCCTCGAACTCCCAGGTCTCCGCGGCGGAGACGACCACGTCGCCGGCGTTGACGCAGCGAAGCGCCGCGGCCGCTCGCGCGACGGCGTCCGGATGGTCGAGCACGGCGGAGTCGCCCTCGAGCACCGCCCCGTCGAGGCGGAGCTCGGCTCCGTCGCGACGGGCGACCACGACGCCGTCCTCGCGGAACAGCGCGACGTCGACCGACGGCTCGCCGTCGAGGCGCTCCGCGAGCGCTCTCGCCCCGGGCGCGCGCGGGCCGAGCCGGTAGACGTGCGCGGCGCGGTTCGAGGCCGCGACGAGCGTGTCGGCATCGTGCCGGAACCGGTCGCCGAGCCGGGCGACGTCGCGGACCGACGTCTGGCCGTGGTCGGACATCACGATCAGCGCATACCGCGTGAGGAACTCGTCCACGCCTCCGGCGGCGCGCACGAGGTCGCCGATCGCCTCGTCGCTGCGCGCGAGCACCGCCTCCGCCGCATCGGGCCCGGACGCGTGCGAGGCGTAGTCGTAGTCGGAGAGATAGAGCAGCATGAAGTCGAAGCCGTCGCGCGTCACGAGCCAGCGCCCGACCGCGGCGGCGTAGGCGTCGATCGTTCCCGCCGCACGGTTGCGGAAGGACAGCGGCGCGCCGGTGCGCTCGCTCTGGAAGAGGTTGTAGAAGAAGAACCGCTCGGGGCCGAGCACCGGGCCGAGGAACGGGACCGTCGGCCGGTGGCGCGTCCGGCCGCGATACGCGGTGAAGTTGACCGACGCAGTCCGGATCCCGGCGTCGGCGAGCGCCTCGAAGACCGTCACGGCGCTCCGACCGAGATGCTCGGCGTTCATCCCGACGAGGGTGTCGCGCAGCGCACGGCCAAGGCCCGCCGCGCGCGCGGCGCCGAACGATGACCCGTACTCCACGAGCCGTCCTTCGCCGCGATGCCACCAGACGAGGTGCGGGATCTCGTGGACGTCGGGGTGGGCGCCGGTCGCGATCGACGAGAGGCAGACCGGCGTGAGAGACGGGAACGTGCTGGTCGCCCGGCCGAGCGTCGCGCGCTCGGCAAGCGCCGTCAGCGCCGGCGTCGACGAGGTGCCGAGCGAGGCCTCGAGCATCGTCGGCGTGAGCCCGTCGATCACGACGAGGACGAGCTTCGCGGGGCCCTTCACTTGGCGAGCGTGCGGAGCCCCGCATGGCGCTCGGGCTCCCGCCGGGCCTGTCTCGCGGCCGCCGCGGGCACGAGCACTGCGATGACGTACCCCACGACCGGGATCAGGGCGAGGAGCGCGACCGCGATCGAGGCGCTCCCGACGAGGAAGGCCGTGCCGCCAGGGGTGCCGCCGCGACGCAGCGCGCCGCGGGCGATCAGCGACGCGGACACGGCGCCGATCACCCCGCCGATCAGGGCGCCGGGGAGCCCGATCCACCCCTTGACGAGCAGCCCGGCGAGTGCGCCGACCGCGAGCGCGCCGAGCACCGACGTGAGGAGCCCGTAGCGCCACGCTGCGAAGAGCCCGGCGAGCAACAGGCCGGCCGCCACGCCGAGCCCGAGCGTGATCCCGATCTCGTACCAATCGCCCACGCGCCGGATTGTACGGGGCAGCCGTGGCCGCCCCGTACTCCCGGGGGCCCCTCGGTCAGGTCGTGATGTCGGCGCGGATCTCGCCGCCGGGGAAGTCACCGGCGCCGGTGTTGGTCCCGTCGACACCGTCGTTCGTGTGCAGGTTCACGTACGCGTGCCCCGTGCTCATCGCCGTGACGAGATCGGCGAGCGGATGGCCCGCGAGCGGCCCGACGAGGTTCGCGGCTGTGATGGTCCCTTCGGCGAGCACACCGTTCGTGCGGCCGGCGCCGAAGGGGCCGGGCACGGGTGTCGTCGAGGGGTAGAGCCAGACGACGATCGGGCCGTTGACGCCCGGCGCCTCCATGTGGATGTGCGACATGAAGACGTTGTCGATGTTCGAGGCGATCAGCTTGTACTCGAGCGAATCTCCGTCCTTCGAGAGGTGGAAGATCGCCTGCGCCTGGCCCTGCGTGTCCCTCGGCGGGACCTCCTGCGAGCCGTTCGCGTGATCGCTCCAGTTCCGGTTGAGCCCGGCGGCGGCGACGCCGATGGCGACGAGGCCGAGCACGAAGACTCCGAGGAGCAGCCTCCCTCGCATTGTTCTCCCCTTTACGGTCGTAGGGCGTCGATACGACCGGTACTACGCGGGCGGCTCGCCGCCGGATTGCAGCTGCGCGATCACGTCGAGGCAGAAGGCCGCCGCCCGCGCGCCGTCGACGACGCGGTGGTCGAAGCTGACCGAGACGTTGCCGACCGGCCGGACGACGACGGCGCCGTCGCGGACGACCGGCCGCTGCGCGATTCGGTGGAGCCCGAGGATCGCGACCTCGGGATGATTGACGAGCGGCGTCACGAAGAGACCGCCGAGCTTGCCCGCGCTCGTGACCGTGAACGTCGAGTCGCGCAGCTCCTCGGCCGCGAGCTTGCCTGACCTTGCCGCGTCCGCGAGCCGCGCGACCTCCACGGCGATCTCCTCCACCGGGCGGCGCTCGCAGCCGCGGACGACGGGGACGACCAGCCCGCCGTCCGTCTGCACCGCGACGCCGACGTCGACGCGCTCGAGCAGCACGATCTCGTCTCCCTCGAGCCGGGCGTTGAGCTCCGGGAACCGGCCGAGCGCCGAGGCCGAGGCGTGAATCGCGAGCGGCACGAGGAGCGCGAGGTCGACCCCGCTGAAGTCGCATTCCTCGACGAAGGTGACGGCCGGGACCTCGCGGTGGGTGCGGGTCACCTGTTCGACGATCGCACGGCGGATGCCGCGGACGGGGACCCGCCTGCCCGCGCTCGCCCCCGCTGCTGCGCGCACGTCGTCCTCGACGATCCGGCCGCCGGGCCCGCTGCCGCGCAGCCCGACGAGCTCGACGCCGAGCTCCTTCGCGAGCTGTCGCACCGCCGGTGTCGCTCTGACGGCGGCGGTCGGGTCGGCGGGAACGACGGCGACGATCGGTTCGCTCGCAGCCTCGCCGCGCTGCTCGTCGGGCTCGACCGCGCGCAGGAGCTGCTCGCCCTCCTCCCCGATCACGACGAGCACCGCCCCGACCGGCGCGACGTCGCCTTCTGCGACGAGGATCTTGAGCACCGTTCCCGCCCGCGGCGAGGGGATCTCGACCGTCGTCTTGTCCGTCTGGATCTCGACGAGCGGCTGATCCTCGTCGACCCGGTCGCCCTCCTCGACGAGCCAGCGCGCGATCTCGCCCTCGGTGAGCCCCTCCCCCAGATCGGGCAGCTTGAACTCGTACGCCACGGCCGGGAGGGTAGTGCGGTTCTCGGGTCGCCGCTAGAAGGCGAGCACGCGGCGCACGGCATCGCTGACGCGCTCGACCGACGGCATGTACCAGTCCTCGAGCTGCCAGTACGGGTACGGCACGTCGTACCCCGTGACGCGGAGCACCGGGCCGTGGAGGTCGAGGATCGCGCGCTCGGCGAGCAGGGCGGCCACCTCGGAGGCGAAGCCGCACGTGCGCGGCGCCTCCTGCACCACGACGCACTTCCCCGTCTTCCGCACGGACGCCAGGAGCGACTCCTCGTCGAGCGGCTTCAGCGTGCGGAGGTCGAGCACCTCGACCGAAACCTGCGCGGCGAGCGCGTCCGCCGCCCGTTCGCAGACGCCGACCATCGCGCCCCAGGCGACGAGCGTGACGTCGCTGCCCTCCCGTGCCACCCGCGCCCTGCCGAGCTCGACGACGTGCTCGCCCTCCGGGACCGCGCCGCGCGCGGTGCGGTAGACGAGCTTCGGCTCGAGCACGACGACCGGGTCCGGGTCGCGGATCGCCGCGGCGAGCAGCCCCTTCGCGTCTGCCGGCGTGGCCGGGACCGCGACCTTGACGCCCGGCGCGTGGACGTAGTACGTCTCGGGCGAGTCGTCGTGGAGCTCCGGCGCGCGGACGCCGCCGCCGTAGGGCATCCGCACGACGAGCGGGAACGCCATTGTCCCGCCGGTGCGCCA